>ENA-UALF01000245-UALF01000245.1-human-gut-metagenome-genome-assembly--contig:-NODE-245-length-31911-cov-10.219299_pt1 | contig 31911 bp, 20 predicted proteins | sample MGYA00243698_ERZ654464 | MGnify/ENA primary metagenome ERZ654464 (study PRJEB26926, sample SAMN06164595) | human gut metagenome | biome: ENVO:00009003; feature: ENVO:2100002; material: ENVO:00002003...
CCGGCAGGGGCGCTGCCCCTGCACCCTGCAAGGGACTTCGTCCCTTGACCCTTTCGCGCGATTGCGTTGGTGACACTGGCATAGTGTGCCCGCGTGTTTATCCGCGCAAAAAAATTGCTTCAAGGATGCGTCAACACGCATTTTTGATACAGACAGTCTACGAAAAGCAAGGCTGTCACAGAATATTAAGGGAGGTTTTTTCATGAAGAAGCTGACTGCTCTCCTGCTCGCCATCGCAATGATGGTGACCTGCACCCTGTGCGCTGTCGCCGAAGACGGCAAGACGTACATGGCTGTCTGCATCGCGTCCGAGCCTGATACGCTTGACCCGGCGCTGAACTCCACTGTGGACGGCGCGACGATGGTCGCTCACCTGTTCGCAGGCCTGTCCACTTGGGCGCAGACCGACGACGGCAAGCTGGAAATCCTGCCGGACTGCGCGGTGGAACTGCCTGATCCGGTGGTCAATGACGACGGCACGGTGACGTACACCTACACGCTCGTTGACGGCCTGAAGTGGTCCGACGGCAAGGATTTGACCGCGAAGGACTTCGAGTTCGCGTGGAAGCGCGCTGCTTCCTCCGAGCTGGGCGCGGACTATGGCTACATGTTTGAAGTCGTCAAGGGCTACACTGCGGACGGCTCCGACCCCAAGGCGGAAAACCTCGCTGTGACCGCCGTGGACGACAAGACCCTGACCGTTACCCTGAACAACCCCGTTGCCTACTGGAACGAGCTGCTCGCCTTCCCGGCGTACATGCCCGTGCGTGAGGACGTCGTCGCCAACGAAGCGTGGGCGACCGATCCTTCCACCTACATCGGCAATGGCCCGTACACCATGACCGCGTGGGAACACAACAGCAAGATCACCCTGACCAAGAACCCCTACTATCATGCGGTGGACAAGGTCACGATGGACGAGCTGGACTTCTACCTCTCCGACGACGCGAACAACATGCTGGCGAACTTCCAGAAGGGCGACTGGCAGCTGATCGACGACGTTCCCACCTCTGAAATCGCTTCCCTGAAGGAACAGTATCCGACGGAATTTGTTGTTGCCGGCCAGATTGGTACCTACTATGTCTGCTGGAACATCAACGAAGAAATCCTGCCCGCTGACGTGCTCGCGAACATGACCCCCGAAGAAGCGGAAGCGGCGCGCGCAGAAGTCCGTCAGGCGATTGGCCTCCTGTTTGACCGCAACTACATCGTCACCGAAATCGGTCAGGCTGGTCAGCTTCCTGCGTCCAGCTTCGTTCCGATGGGCATGACCGATGCGGACGGCTCTGAGTTCTACAAGAATGCGGGCCATGTGGAAGGCGTCACCGGCTACTACGACGTGACCGACGACGAAGACGTCTACATGGCGAACTTCGACAAGGCGGTTGAAACCCTGAAGAAGTACTACACCTACGACGAGGCGAACGGCGTCTTCACCAACTTCCCGTCCCTGACCTACCTCTACAACACCTCCGAAGCCCACAAGGCGATTGGCGAATACCTCCAGAGCGCGGTTTCTGCGGTCGGCATCACCATGAACCTGAACAACCAGGAATGGAACACCTTCCTGAACACCCGTAAGGCGGGCGACTACTCCATCGCGCGCAACGGCTGGCTGGCGGACTACAACGACCCGATCTGCTTCCTCGACATGTGGGTGACCGGCTCCGGCAACAACGACGTGCAGTACGGCAAGGGCGCGAATGCGGATCTGAAGATCTACAACCTCGACCTGACCCCCTACGGCTACGACGTGAAGGTGGAGAACGGCACTTGGGCGGAAACCTATGACGTGCTGATTTCTGCTATCAAGAGCTGCACCGACAGCGCGAACCGTTATGCCATGATGCACATCGCGGAAGATATGCTGATGAATACCGGCTGCATCGTGCCGCTGTACTACTACACCGACATCTACATGATCGACGACTCCGTGCAGGGCTTCTTCTCCAACCCGCTGGGCTACAAGTACTTCATGCACTGCACCATCGCCAAGTAATTCCATCCAAGTTTGGACAAATCCACGGGCGAATCGGCTTCAAAACCGGTTCGCCTTTTTTTCGCATGTTGGAAAGATGTACTTTGCCATCCTTGGCAACCGATATTTCCTGCCTTGGAAAGGTACATTCGGCGGAAAACATGCGCGAATAGACGGGAAATCTGCGTGAATGCAGGAATTTTCAGCAGGAAAAGGGCAGGGAAACGTCCAATTAATCCATTGAATGGCGGTGGCAAACAGCGCTTGCCAATGGTATACTGAAACCAGAAGGGCGATTTCTATGGGAAAAAAGCCCGCGGAAGCTATCAGCAAGGAGGAAGAAGCATGAAGCGAATCGCACGATGGAGCACCATTTTCCTGCTCTTATGCAGCATCATTTGGGCGGGTACAGCATCGGCGGCCATGATTGTGGAAAACAACATGAGTGCGCTGAACACACTGAACACCATCAACAAGAACCAGACACCACAGGGCAAGGACTCGGCGCTGGAGCGGCTGGCGAAAGAAATCGGCGCTGGCATATGGGACAATACGGACTGGGATGACCCGGCGTTTCAGGAGAACATCGGGCGATTTGGCATCACCGTGTTGAAAAAGGACACGCAGCCGCCGGAGTCCTTCATCGGCGACGCGATTTTTGACCATCTGGGCGACACGGAGTTCAATGCGCCGGAAATGAACGGCAATCTGCTGGTTCTCGGCGGACTGAACGCCAATCTGCCGTCCGGCAAAATCGACCGCCTGTATGTGCTGTCGGACGAGGACGTTCGGCTGAACATCGGCGCGGCGGCAGATGTTCAGGAGCTGATTCTGGGCGCGTCGGGGAATGTGTCGCTGAACGGCGAGGGCAATGTCCGCTCCACCATCGTGGTGGACAAGCCGATGAATCTCGATATCGGGATTGCGACGAACCTCGTGAACCTGACGGATGCCCCGCTGCCGACGGGCGATATTGTGCTGAATCCGGGCAAGAACGCGCTTGTGCCGGGGCAGCAGCTGCATATGGGCAGCGAGCTGAAGGTGGAGAAGAAAATCAGCCTGACCGTGCGCTTCCGCCTTGTTGACCAGAGCGCGAAGGACATGCAGCTGGAAGCGGCGGATTGGGACGGCGCACTGCTGACCGAAGCGACAGTGCAGTACACGGGCGACAGCTGCCCGATGGGCGCGGTCAACATGATGGACAGCATCGAGGCGGCGTTTGCGGAGAAGTATCCGGATTTGCAGGAGCAGTATGTGCTGCTGCCGGAAATGCGCAGCGCAGACCCGTGGAGCAAGGTCTACCGCCTGAATGGCGGCGAATCCTGCTTTGCTGTGACGGAAAATTATGTCTATCTCTCCCGCGAGGGCGATGTTGTGTTCCCGCTGACGGATGACAGCACGCTGGTAGCGGAATTCCCGGTGTACGTCTACCGCTATGGCGAGCAGGACGGGCGCATCACCTACCGCGTTCGCATCAGCGGCGCACGCCCGGATTACTTCACGCCGAGCCTGACCCTGCGCAGCGGCGCCGTGGCGAGCTTCACCTTCGATAAGGAGCGCGGCGAGTGGGTGACGCAGTTCAAGCGCAGCGACTTCGGGGCGGACGAGCGTGCCCTCATTCACCTGACGGGACTGCGCGGCGAGGAGACGGACACATTCCTGCCCGTAACAGGCCGCGAAGAAAGGCGCATCGTTACGCTGACGTGGACGGCGGACACGCAGCGCGTGACCATCGACGCGCAGAACGTCCTCTGGGGCAGCGATATGCCGGCGGAGGGCAACGACCTGCTGTGCCGCGCGGGTGAGCAGGTGACGGTGCAAATCGCGCCCGCAGCGGGCTATCGCGGCATCCACGTTTTCCTGAGCGACCCCGCTGTTTCCCTGAGTATCAGCGAGGGGAACGACGCGGTTTCCTTCCTCATGCCCTACGCGCCGCTGACCTTGACGCTGACGGCGGACAAGCTTTATACCGTCACGATGGACACGGCAGGCGGCGATCCGATCCGTCCCATCCAGTACACGGTGGAATCGGAAGCGTTCCAGCTGCCGACCCCGGTTCGCACGGGCTACATCTTCCTCGGCTGGACGGGCGAGGGCATCACCGAACCGCAGAAAACCATTGAAATCCCGCAGGGAAGCACGGGCGACTGCACCTACACCGCGAATTGGCAGGTGATTGAATACACCATCATTACGCTGCTGGAAGGGGGCAATGCGGGCTCGTCGCAAGTGTATTTCTACACGGTGGAGCAAACCGTAACGCTGCCGACCCCGACCCGCACGGGCTACACGTTCCTTGGCTGGACAGGCGAGGGCATCACGACGCCGCAGCCGAACGTGACCATCCCGAAGGGTTCGACGGGCGACAAGAGGTATATCGAGAACTGGAAACTGACAGAATACAACATCACCATGGATTTGAACGGCGGCAGCGGTCAAGAAAAGGTGGTTTACACCATGACGGATGAGGATTTCGAGCTGCCGACCCCGACCCGCCACGGCTACGAGTTTGTCGGCTGGACGGGCGAGGGCATCACGACGCCGCAGACAAGCGTCAAAATTCCGAAGGGTTCGACGGGAGACAAGGCGTATACCGCAAACTGGCAGGTGATTGAATACACCATCACACTGGACACGAACGGCGGCCCAGTCGTGTCTCCGATAAAATACACCGTGGAGGATACCTTCACCCTGCCTTACATTCTCCGTCCGGGCTACGAATTTGCCGGCTGGACCCTCGATGGCAGCGGTATGCTCCCTTCCACGCCGCTCATTATTTATCCTGGCACAACCGGCGACCTCCATTACAAGGCGGAGTGGCGTTTGGCGGAGTACACCATCACCATGGATTTGAACGGCGGCAGCGGTCAAGAAAAGGTGGTTTACACCATAACGGATGAGGATTTCGAGCTGCCGACCCCGACCCGCAACGGCTACGAGTTTGTCGGCTGGACGGGCGAGCGCATCACGACGCCGCAGACAAGCGTCAAAATTCCGAAGGGTTCGACGGGAAACAAGGCGTATACCGCAAACTGGAAGGTGATCAGATACACCATCACACTGGTCACGAACGGCGGCGCAGTCATAGCTTCGATACGCTACACCGTGGAGGATTCCGTCACCCTGCCCATCCCTCCCGAGCGTCCGGGCTACGAATTTGCCGGCTGGGTCCTCGATGGCAGCGGTCAGTTCCCTTCAACGCCGATGATTATCCCCGAAGGCTCAACCGGCGACCGCATTTACGAGGCGGAGTGGCGTGTGGCGACGTACACCATTACCTACGTGAGCCACGGCAGAGTATATAATTGGGTTCAATACACCATCAACAACCAAATTTATTTCGGGGCACCGGAAGAAGACCCGTCCTACTACCTCCCGGGCTATACCTTTGTAGGCTGGAAAATCGACGGCGTAGAAGGAACGCCGCGCTCCTACATGCTGCCCAAGGGCTCGTATGGCAATCGAACGGCGACCATGCTTTGGGAGCCAATTCCGTAAGCGTAAACAAGGAGAACAAGGAGGGGATGCGCATTGGACTACCTCAGCGTAAAGGAAATAGCGGAGCTGTGGGGCGTTTCCATCCGCATGGTGAATTACTACCTGAATACCGGGCGGATTCAGGGGGCAATCCGGAAATCGGGCGGGTGGCTGATTCCGGCGAATACGCCGCATCCGGCGGATTTGCGCAAGAGCGGGCAGCGCGGGCAGGAAAAAATCCCCCCGCGGATGGCAAAGTGCTATATGCCGCTGATTTCCCGCCCGTGCGACAACGGCTTCCAAAATCTCCTGCTGACCATGAACGACGAGGAGGAACGCGACATCGCCCGCGCCCTGCACCACTATTTCCGCGATGAGCACGAGGAAGCCCGCGAAATCAGCGAGAAATACCTGACGAGCAAGTGCCCCGAAATCCGCCTGTCCGCGCTGATTACCAACACGATGGCGATGCTGCAGACGGGGGATGCCGCCAAGTGCCGCCGGAATCTCGAAATGATCCAGCGGGACGGGCAGCGCGCAAACGACGATTCGTGGCGGCTGTACAGCAGCATTACAGACGCGCTCATCAGCGTGTTCTTCCACTCCGAGAAGCTCGACCTGACGCCTATCCGCCCCGCTATCGGTATTCTTCCGCCCGGAATGCAGTATTTCGCCATGTACGCCATCGCCCACGCGCTCTACATCCGGCGCGAATACGAACACGCGATGGGCATTGCCGAATCCGCCCTGCTGATGGCGGGCACGCGCTACCCCATTGACAGCATCTACCTCAACATCGTCCTGTGCATGATTTGCATGAGCCTGAAACAGGATGAACGCGCGGAGCAGAAGTTCGATGCCGCGTGGAGCATCGCCAGCCGCGAGGGGTACATCCACCCGTTTGTGGAGCATCACGGCATTTTGCAGGGGCAGGTGGAGCGCGCGCTGCGCAAGCAGGAGCCGGAAACGTACAACAAGATTGTGCAGTCGGTCTACCGCTTCAGCCGCGGGTGGATGAAAATTCACAACCCCGTGTCGACGCTGCAGGTGACCGACGCGCTCACACCCTACGAGTTTTCGATTGCCATGCTTGCCGCGAAGGGTCGCAGCAACAAGGAAATCGCCGCGCTGATGGGCATTTCCGTCAACACGGTGAAGTCGTACATGGAGAGCATTTTTGAGAAGCTGCAAATCTCCAGCCGGAATGAAATCGACGCGTATGTGAATCGGTAATATCAACAAAAGCACGCACTCCGAATGTGGAATGCGTGTTTTTGTATTCGGATTTTTCATTGCAGAAAAAATATGTGAAAATTGCGGAAAATACTTGACAAATAGAAAAAAACGGATATGATACACACAAGGAGGTTGAGAAACATGGATTTTGCGTATTTTCTGATTGTTTTGGTTGCAATTGCAATCAACGTTGCATTTGCAATGTATGCGGGCGGCATTGCTGAGCAGAAAGGGTACAGCAAAGGGAACTGGATTGCCGTGTGCATTATCTTCGGCATCATCGGCTACATCCTCATTGCTGCCCTGCCTGATTTGGAACTGCGTGCAACATTGGAAAATATAGAGAAAAAACTTGCAAAAGATAAAAACGACGACTATCTGCCGCGAAGTAGCAGTAACAGTAACAGTAACAGCACAATGAAATCGCTTTCGGAAATGAAGCCGTTAGCACCGCTTTCAGATAGTATGGACTACTGGACATGCAAGCATTGCGGCTTAGAAAACCCGAAGGAAGCGCGCTACTGCCAACACTGCGGTGAATACAGGTGAATAAAAATCAGCCGCGACGAGCATATTCACTCGTCGCGGCTGTGTTTATCTATGTGCTTCCTTATTCTGATACATCCGCGCGTCCGCCCGCGCCAAGGACTCCGCCAAATCATCCGTTGACGGATTAAAATGCGAACAGCCCACCGAAACCGTCGGCAGAACCGGATTCTCCGCCCGCGCCGCATCCATCAGGTGCTGGAAAATCTCCGTCATGGTGTTGTATTGCGCGTTCCGCCGCGTCAGTATCACGCAGAACTCGTCGCCGCCGATGCGGAAGCACGTCCCGTAATTCCCGTACGCGCGGCGGATGCAGCCGGCAATCGTCCGCAGGCAGGCGTCGCCCATCAAGTGCCCATGGCAGTCGTTGACGTCCTTGAAGCGGTCAACGTCGAACATCAGGATGGTAGCAGGCACGCGCAGGCGCGCCAGATAATGCTCGTAGCCCAAGCGGTTGACAAGCTGCGTCAGCCCGTCGGTTTGCAGCACCATGTCGCTGGAGAATTTCGACATCATCAGCGCACCGCAGCTGATGGTAATCCAGTCGATTTTGACCATCGGCAGGAACAGCTGCACCATCAGCCCTAACAGCACGAACAGCGTCGCGAGCAGCAGCTGTGTGCCGCCGGTGTACTGATAGGCGCGGCAGGCGAACCCAATCTGCACGAGGAAGAACACCGTGCTGCCCCCGTAGGCGAGCGTGTAGAGCACGTAGAGCAACCCGTGGTGATAGAAATTCTGCCCATCGACATAGAACATCAGCCCCGTGAACGCCGAGAGCAGCACCAGCAGTGCGTGGAAGCCCGCAAGGCACAGCAGCCTATGCACCACTTTCCGTGGGCAGGGATGGATAACGCAGCCCGCGAACAGCCCGATGAGCGGCGCAAGCGAAAGTTCGATGGTCTTGACGGCGATATGCAGCGGAATCAGCGCGGGCGGCGTGCCATCCATCTGCACGCCCGACCACTCACACAGCGCGCAAATGGTAATGGTGGCGTACAGACCGCCGCAGAGCAGGTTTCGGATCTTGGATTGGCTGATGTCGCCACGCAGGGAGAAGAGCATAATCGCCATGGCGAAGACGCTGAGAGCAATATTTGCCGTGTATAATTCATTCATGCTGATTGTGGAGGCGGTTGACAAGCAATCGCGGCAGATAAGTTTGAAAAGGGTAAATTCCCCCTTCTTATAATGATGATACCACGAAAAAAAGGGGATGAAAAGTGGGTTACATAGGAAAAACCGAAAATGTGCCAGATTTCGACAAATACGGGGAAATGGTTACATGGGGCGTCTCCCATCCCCACGAAAAAAGGGACTGACCGAAGCCAGTCCCTTTGATGATTATTCGTATTCGCAAACGCTTGCCCAGCGGATGAGCAGGTCGCGCTCTTCGGGCTTGCCCTTGAGGGACTGGCTCGCGGCGACGATCGGAATCCACTGCTGGACGTACTGCTTGGCGGTGTCGCTCTTCTTGCAGAAGAGGGAGAGGTACTTTTCCGCCAGCGCTTCCTTGCCTTCGAGGACGAAGAGCAGGTAGGTGCGGGCGACGTCAGCGGACGCGTTGCCCTGCGTGGCGTGCGACCAGTCGAGGATGTACCACTGTCCGTCGGGGGCGATGATAATGTTGGACGGGTTGAAGTCGCCGTGGCAGACCTTCTTGTGGACGTGCATACTCGCCAAGCGGGTGTGCAGCTCGTAGCGGGTGGTCGCGTCGAGGTCGGTGGCGGAAATCTTGCGCTGCATCTTCTCGGTCAGGCTGTTGAGCATCGGGCAGGTGCAGGCGTGAACCTTCATCTGAATGTCCACAAACAGGTTCAGGTACTCGTCTTCCTTTTCCGGATGCGCCGCCATCAGCGCCGCCAGCGTGTCGCCTTCAACGAACTCCGTCGTAATCGCCCATTGACCGTTCACCGTGTCAACAGCCAGCAGCTTGGGAATCGGCAGGCCCGTCTCTTCCACGCGCGCCGTGTTCAGCGCTTCGTTCAGAATGTCCGCCTTGCTGTACCCTTCGGCAAACACCTTGATGGCCTTGCCGCCGTCGCGGTAAATCTTCTTATTCTCCCGCTCGGCAATCACATGCGTCAAATCCATAGGGAAACCTCCTTCTATATGGTTCATGTTTATTGGGGAGAGAGGCGCAAGGGCGCTGCCCTTGACCTGCCAAAGGGTCTTCGACCCTCTGGACTCCCTTTTCGCGATTGAGTTGGTGACGCTATCACACAATGTCCGCGTGTTTATGCGAGGATTTGCGTCTGCGGACGTGACCAGAGGGCAATGGAAACAGACGAAGTCTGCGGTCGCCCTCTGGACTGCTTCGCCCCCCTCCTGCGCTTGTTGGTTGGTAAAGCGGCAGTGGAGAACGCGAAAGTCGATATTTGTCCTAAATATCTATTCGCCGCCCAAATGCGACATTCCTGCAAGCGGACAAAATTTTTTGTGCTCAAAAATGCCCGGCCCAGCAGAAGCATTCCTGCCAAGCCGGGGAGAATGGCGCATTACTCGCCGTAGTATGCCTTGAGGTACATTTCCTTGATTTCACTGATGAGCGGGTAGCGCGGGTTCGCGCCGGTGCACTGGTCGTCGAACGCCTGCTCGGACATTTCGTCCAGCGTCGCGAGGAACTTCTCCTCGTCCACACCGTAGTCGCGGATCGTATTCTTGATGCCGACGCGCTCCTTCAGGGCATGGATGTTGCGGATGAGGTTCTCCACCGTCTCGTCGTCATTCGCGCCCTTGAAGCCGAGAAACTCGCCGAATTCAGCGTAGCGGCGCTTCGTGTGCGGATAGGCGTACTGCGGGAAAGTGCCCATCTTCGTGGGAACTTCGGCGCTGTTGTAGCGGATGACCAGCTCAATCAGCAGCGCGTTGGCGATGCCGTGCGGCAGGTGATGGAACGCGCCCAGCTTGTGCGCCATGGAGTGGCAGACGCCGAGGAATGCGTTCGCGAACGCCATGCCAGCCATCGTGGCGGCATTGCCCATCTTTTCGCGGGCAACCGGCTCGTTCTGACCGTTGTCGTAGCACGCGGGCAGATACTCGAAAATCAGCTGAGCCGCCTGCTTCGCCAGACCGTCGGTGAAGTCCGTCGCCATCATGGAGGCGTAGGCTTCCAGCGCGTGGGTCAGCGCATCGATACCGGAGGCGGAGGTCAAGCCCTTCGGCGCGGACATCATCATGTCAGCATCCACAATCGCCATCTTCGGCAGCAGCTCGTAGTCCGCCAGCGGGTACTTCACGCCGGTGTCCTGATCGGTAATGACGGCGAACGGAGTGACTTCGGAGCCCGTGCCAGCGGAGGTCGGGACGGCGATGAAGTACGCCTTTTCGCCCATCTTCGGGAAGGTGTACACACGCTTGCGGATATCCATGAAGCGCATTGCCATGTCGAGGAAGTCCACTTCCGGATGCTCGTACATGACCCACATAATCTTGCCGGCGTCCATTGCGGAACCGCCGCCGATGGCGATAATGCAGTCCGGCTGGAAGGAGGTCATGGCCTTTGCGCCTTCCTTCGCGCAGGCGAGGGACGGGTCGGGCGCAACATCGTAGAACGTGGTGTGGACGATGCCCAGCTCATCCAGCTTGTCGGTAATCGCCTTGGTGAAGCCGGATTTGAACAGGAACGCGTCGGTGACGATGAAGCAGCGCTTCTTGCCCATAACTGCCTTGAGTTCATTCAGGGCGACAGGCAGGCAGCCCTTCTTGAGGTAGACCTTTTCAGGCGCACGGAACCACAGCATATTCTCCCTCCGGATGGCAACAGTCTTGACATTCAGCAGGTGCTTGACGCCGACGTTCTCGGAGACGGAGTTGCCGCCCCAAGAGCCGCAGCCCAGCGTCAGCGACGGACGCAGCATGAAGTTGTACAGGTCGCCGATGCCGCCCTGAGAGGAAGGCGTGTTGACGAGGATACGGCAGGTCTTCATGCGCGCGGCGAAGCGGTCAATCAAATCCTTGCGGGTGACGGCGTTCAGGTAGATAGAAGAGGTGTGGCCGTAGCCGCCGTCAGCAATCAGGTGCTCCGCCTTGTCGAACGCATCGTCGATGTCCTTGGCGCGGTACATCGCCAGCACGGGGGAGAGCTTCTCATGCGCGAACTCTTCAGAAATATCCACGGATTCGACTTCACCAATCAGCACCTTGGCGGTTTCCGGCACGTCCACGCCTGCGAGCTTGGCAATGGTGTGCGCCTTCTGACCGACGATCTTGGCATTCAGCGCGCCGTTGATGATGATGGTCTTGCGCACCTTGTCCAGCTCTTCGCCTTCGAGGAAGTACGCGCCGCGCTTGGCAAACTCTGCCTTCACCGCGTCGTAGATGCTGTCCAGTACGATGGTGGACTGCTCGGACGCGCAGATCATGCCGTTGTCGAACGTCTTGGAGTGCAGGATGGAGTTGACGGCCACCTTCACGTCAGCGGATTCGTCGATAATCGCGGGCGTGTTGCCAGCGCCGACGCCCAGGGCAGGCTTGCCGGAGGAGTACGCCGCCTTGACCATGCCGGGGCCGCCGGTGGCGAGGATGATGTCAGCTTCCTTCATCGCCATGTTGGTCAGCTCCAGCGAGGGAACATCGACCCACGAGATGATGTCTTCGGGCGCGCCGGCAGCCACAGCGGCTTCCAGCACAACCTTCGCGGCGGCGATGGTGGACTTCTTCGCGCGCGGATGGGGAGAGATGATGATGCCGTTACGGGTCTTGAGGCAAATCAGCGTCTTGAAAATGGCGGTAGATGTGGGGTTGGTGGTCGGGATGACCGCCGCGACAACGCCGATAGGTTCTGCAACCTTCATCATGCCGAATGCTTCGTCGCGCTCCAGCACGCCGACGGTCTGCGTGTCCTTGTAGGCGTTGTAGATGTATTCAGCGGCGTAGTGGTTCTTGATGACCTTATCTTCCACCACGCCCATGCCGGTTTCTTCCACCGCCATCTTCGCCAGCGGGATGCGCATGTTGTTCGCGGCGAGGGCAGCTGCCTTGAAAATCTTGTCCACCTGCTCCTGCGTGTAGGTCGCATAGACCTTCTGTGCCGCGCGGACGCGGGCGAGGGCCGCCTCGAAGCTCTCCACGTTATCGACGATCGGATACTCTTTCGCCATGATACTCTCTCCTTATGCTTCATCCGTTCTGCGGGGATGCGCCCGCGAACGGGGGATGTCGGTGTTTGTCGGGGTGACGAGAACAGTGTAGCAGATTGTTAAGCCTTTGTCAAGTAGCTGACACGGTTTTAACGATATTTTTTTCACAATTTAATACGTTTTCGGAACGGGATGAATGGAATGGCGAATAGATGGGCGAAGGGGACAAATGCAAAAAGCGCTGTACAGTAAAAAAACAGCGGATGAATGTCGAATTTGCTGTTCTTGCTTGAAAATGAGGAGAAGATGCGGTATAATGGGGTGGAAAAGCACTGGAAGGGGAGGGGACGCGCGTGAAAAGGAGTAGCACAGATACTTGTTGCCTCACGTTGCCGCTTAAATTGGAAAAGTGGCAGTCCGACCGCCTTGAAAAACGCTTTGAAATTGGTAGACAAATCTATAATACGATAGTTCATGCGGAGTTGAAGAAACTGCGCAAACTCCAAAGAACGCAGCAATATCAAGAAATTGAACAGAAGCTGGAAAACGCGAAGCAAGAAGAAACAAAAGAACTTTGGAAAAAGAAACGACAATTGCTGGATCAAAATGGACTTAGCGAAAACCACCTTAAGGCGGATATGAAATATTATTATCCGCATTTCAAGGATAACATTGCTTCAAGCGTGGCAGTTCATGGAATTGCGTCACAAGCTTGGACGGCGTTTGAAAAAGTGCTGCTTTCAAAAGATGGAAAGATGGTGCATTTTAAGAAAAAGGGAGAATTATCCTCGCTGAGAGGGTATTCACAGGCGGGAAAGAGTGGTGGCATCGAAATAATTTTTCGCGGTAGTTACGTCGAATGGAAAGGGCTGAAACTTCCGCTGCAACTGTCACCCAACAACGAGTATGAAACAGAAATGCTCAGCAAGCGCGTGAAATACGTCCGTATTCTACGCAAAGACGGCAAAACGAAGACGCATTGGTACGCACAGCTTGCTTTGGAAGGAAAACCGGCGGTGAAGTGTGATTCGATAAGCGGTGCGCCGAAGCATCCCGTCGGGCATGGTGTCGTCGGCATCGACATTGGCACGCGAACGTTGGCATACTCGACCGATAGCGAGGTTAACCTGCTGGAATTGGCTGACCGTGTGCAGAACATAGAGCAAGAAAAGCGACGCTTACAGCGTAAAATGGACAGAAGCCGACGGGCGACGAATCCGGAAAACTATAAGCCGGATGGTACCATCAAGAAAGGAGTGAAGCTGACACGGAACAAGTCCAAGCGATACAGAAAGATTCAGCACCAATTGGCGATGCTGCAGCATCGTCAGGCAGACATCCGAAAGCGTCAGCATAACGAACTGGCGAACTACCTGCTGACGCTGGGAGATTGCTTCTTTGTGGAAGATATGGACTACCGCGCATTAACCCGTAAAGCGAAGAAAACAGAAATTTCCGAAAAGACGGGTCGCTATAAACGCAAAAAGCGCTTCGGGAAGTCCATTGCGAATAAAGCACCGTCGATGCTGATTGCATTGCTGGATCAGAAATGCAAATCACTGAATCTGGAAGGTGTCAAAAAGGTAGACACGGCGGTAAAAGCAAGCCAGTATAATCATCAGACAGACGAATGCAAGGCAAAGGAGTTGAAAGAACGCTGGAACATTATGCCGGACGGCGAACGCATACAGCGCGATTTGTACTCGGCGTTCCTGCTCCAGCATTGCAGAAGAGATTTGCCGGAATATAATAGGAAGAAATTGCAGGAAACATTCGGAAACGAGCTTTATCGGGTCTTTGACCGCGAAGCACTCCAACGGGACTATCCGAAATTTGTGGAATACCATCGGGAGACGATTCAACGCCTTTCCGCGCTGCCCAAAACGATTGCCAGCATGGGCATCAGGCGAAGCATCAGCTAACATGAAAATCCGGTGCGGTTCGCACCAACAAAACCGGTCGATTGTCCGTCCGGGGCTGTCGCTAATGGCAACAAAGGTTGCCTTGACAGCAGAAGAGTTTCGGGAAAATAGTCAGCGCAGCATTGCTTTGTTCAATACTGAAAAGCTATCTACCGACTCAACACACGTTCTGAAAAGTGCATATTGCATTCTGTGCATTTCTGCCGTTGCAATCTGCACGGAGCGTGTGGAGGCAAAGCTCCTAAAATTCCTAAAATGATTTCGCGGCGGTGTTGCAATCTGCACGGAGCGTGTGGAGGCAAAGGAGTATTGCGTGCTGCTGGAAGTACTGAGGCCTTGTTGCAATCTGCACGGAGCGTGTGGAGGCAAAGACGACTTCGCCGCGACGCATTCCCGTCAGGGCGATGTTGCAATCTGCACGGAGCGTGTGGAGGCAAAGGACTGCTGCCAATGGATGCTGCTGACTGAGCTGCGCGTTGCAATCTGCACGGAGCGTGTGGAGGCAAAGCCGCCTGGGCGGGCGGCGCGGGGGTGGCATCCGCGTTGCAATCTGCACGGAGCGTGTGGAGGCAAAGGCCTCGATTTCGTAGCCGTAGAGTGCAGGCGTGGTTGCAATCTGCACGGAGCGTGTGGAGGCAAAGTTTGACAAGCCGCGCCAGCCAGTTGGCGTCCTTGTTGCAATCTGCACGGAGCGTGTGGAGGCAAAGGGCCGGTTCCGCTCCCGGCTCTCGTCAGGCGAGGAGTTGCAATCTGCACGGAGCGTGTGGAGGCAAAGGCTTTCGTTGGCAATCGTCTGCCGCTTGAAGCGTGTTGCAATCTGCACGGAGCGTGTGGAGGCAAAGTGTCCCTCCTTTGATTAAAACATCGTCACGTTGCGTTGCAATCTGCACGGAGCGTGTGGAGGCAAAGGGCACGGTGTTCGGCGCGTTCTGCCTTGCGTTCCTGTTGCAATCTGCACGGAGCGTGTGGAGGCAAAGTGGCAGATTGGCGACGACAAGCCGCTGATGGCGCGGTTGCAATCTGCACGGAGCGTGTGGAGGCAAAGACGAGGTTGCGCTGATGCTGGAACAGATTCATGTTGCAATCTGCACGGAGCGTGTGGAGGCAAAGATGATTCACGATCCCAGCACGGTTTGCTGGGGCAATATGTTGCAATCTGCACGGGGCGTGTGGAGGCAAAGAAAAGACGGAATCTGCATAGTATTCTCCTTTCGTGTTGCAATCTGCACGGGATGTGTGGAAAGTATTGCAGTATCCCTCTACGAAAAATCCGAGAAAATTTATGCAGACCTATTGCATTTTTATTCATCTTGGTGTATAATCCATCTTGTCCGGCAGACGGACACAAAAATGATGAAAATCAGGATGAAGATAAAGGAGTCGATTGTTATGGCGAAGATGCGCGTATTGCTGGCTTATTCCGGTGGTCTGGATACCTCGATTATCGTGCCGTGGCTGAAGGAAAATTATGACTGCGACGTGGTCTGCGTTGCGGGCGACGTCGGGCAGGGCGAAGAGCTGGAGCCACTCCACGAGAAGGCGAAAAAGTGCGGCGCTGAAAAGCTGTACATCGAAGACCTGCGCAAGGAGTTCGTCGAGGACTTCATTTGGCCGACGCTCAAGGCGGGCGCGCTCTACGAGGGCAAGTACCTGCTGGGCACGTCCTTCGCACGGCCGCTGATTGCCAAGCGCCTCGTCGAAATCGCTCACAAGGAGAACTGCACTGCCATCTGCCACGGCTGCACCGGCAAGGGCAACGACCAAGTCCGCTTCGAGCTGACCATCAAGGCGTTCGACCCGAACATGCAGATTATCGCACCGTGGCGCATCTGGGACATCAAGACCCGCGAGGAGGAAATTGACTACGCCGAAAAGCGCGGCATCCCCGTCCCGGTCAAGAAGGATCGCCCGTATTCGATGGACCGCAACATCTGGCACATCAGCCACGAGGGCGCGGATTTGGAAGATCCGTGGAACGAGCCGCCGGAAGACCTGCTGCTGACGATGGTCACGCCCGAAAAGGCGCCTGATCAGCCCGAATACGTCACGGTGGACTTTGAGCAGGGCGTGCCGGTCGCCATCAACGGCGAAAAGCTGGACGCGGTGGATTTGCTGACGAAGGCGAACGAAATCGCGGGTCGCAACGGTGTCGGCTGCGCGGATTTGGTGGAGAACCGTCTGGTGGGCATGAAGTCCCGCGGCGTGTACGAAACCCCCGGCGGAACGATGCTCTACGCCGCGCACGGCATCCTCGAATCCATCACGCTTGACCGCGCCACCAGCCACTACAAGGAGCTGGTCGCGAGCAAGTTCGCGGAGCTGGTGTACGACGGCATGTGGTACACGCCCCTGCGCGAGGCGCTCTCCGCATTTGTGGACAGCACGCAGCAGGCGGTCAACGGCACGGTGAAGCTGAAGCTGTACAAGGGCAACTGCATCAACGCGGGCGTGAAGTCGCCGAACAGCCTGTACATGGAGGAAATCGCTACCTTCGGCGACAGCCATGACCTGTACAGCCACAAGGATTCCGCGGGCTTCATCAACCTGCTCGGTCTGCCGCTGAAGGTCAAGGCGATGGTGGAGCAGAAGAATAAGAAGTAATTTAAGGAAACACCGCACAACTCGGCGGCTGACCGCCTCATTTGTGTAAATGTGATAACTGTGGTGTCCAGCAAGTCCTGCACTGAATTCGGGAGTAGAGCCCCTAATAGTATAAACGCGCTCGTCGGAAGGCCGGCGGGCGCGTTTTCTGTGCGAATTTGAAATTTGGAGGGGGTTGAGGCAGCTGATTTCAGAAAAAACCGATTTTCTGAAATGTGGTTACACGCCGACACGAAAGTCGTTGTGAAGATACACAACAATTTTCCATGCTTTTGTTAGAAATGTCAGAAATATATAATTCTTCAAGAAAACACTTGACTTTTTTCGGGGGGGGGTAAAATGGAAGAAGGAAATTGTGAAGGAGGGGAGATGTAGAAAGTGATGCGGACGGTGTAGGGATAAAACTACGCAAAGACACTAACGGAAACGAGGTTCATTTAGGGAAAATGATAAGGAGATGTGTATACGATGGCAATGATTAAATGTCCGGAGTGTGGACGCGATATTTCTGATGCTGCAAGTGCTTGCCCCGGCTGTGGTGCACCTGTTCGCAAGGCAGGCTGTATGGTTCGATTTGAAAGACCACGTGCGATAATCTGGGGAGTAGCGGTGAATGGTGTACTTTATGTTGATGGACAGAGAGCGGGTTCTGTTGCAAATGGTGCAACTTTTGAGGTATATCTATCATATGGTCAACATAGTGTTTCCATAGAAAGTAACACAAGCCTTAATCTTACTTCTAAACGTTCAAATGCAGATACTTTGAACATCCCTATGGGCGCAAAGAAAGTTATTGTAACAATCAAAGGCAAGTCAGATGTTGTTACTGCGCTTGGCGGAGGTGCAAAACTGGGAATTGCAGACGTTGAGGTTATCTGCTAATACAAATACAGGAATAAATCCGCTGTCCGCCTCCCATTCTCGGAGGCGGATTTTTCATATCCATGCACATAAAAACGAGCCAGCTTCTCACGAAACTGGCTCATCACTGGCAGGGGCAGAAGGACTCGAACCCTCAACAAAGGTTTTGGAGACCCACGTGTTACCATTACACCATGCCCCTATGCGGTTCGTCCGGGATTGCCGGAACAAGATTTAGTTTAGCACTTTTTCGGGCGTTTGTCAAGCGGTTTTGCGAAAATTGTTCCGAATTGGCAGAAAATCGCCCGGTGCTTTACAAAACCCGCGGCGCATGGTATGATGAGGGCAGGAAAGTCGGCGGGAGGGACGCGCGTGCAGTGGGCGGAACGGGTTCGGGCGTATGTGCGGATGCATGGCGCGGGGTACACGCTGCGCCGCGCGGGCGAAATGCTGGCGGCACGGGTGCTGCTGCGGGACGAATGGCGATTCCGGCGGGAGAAAGCATCCAAGCGCGAACTGGCGGTACAGCGCGCGCACCCCTTCCCGAACGTGCGCATCAGCGTCGTCGTCCCCGTGTTCAACACGCGCCCGAAATTCCTCCGCGCGCTGGCGGATTCGCTGCTTGCCCAGACGCACGGCGCGTGGGAGGTCTGCCTGTACGACGGCGGCAGCACGTCCGCCGAGACGCGAAAGGCGCTGGAAGCAATTGCCGCGCGGGACAGTCGATTCCACATCGCGTTTGGGGTGGAAAACGCGGGCATATCCGGCAACACGAACCGCGCGATTAAAATGGCGACGGGGGAGTATATCGCCCTGTGCGACCACGACGATGTGCTTGCGCCGGATGCGCTCTGGCGGATTGCGGAAGCCATCGACGCGCACCACCCCGACGTGCTCTACACCGATGAGGATAAGCTGACCACCCACGGCGCGATTCATGTTGATGCGCACCGCAAGCCGGATTTCTGCCCGGACAACCTGCGCTCCGGCAACTATATCTGCCATTTGTCGGTGATTCGGCGGACGCTGCTGGATGCCATCGGCGGATTGCGACCGGCGTTCGACGGGTCGCAGGATCACGATTTGATGCTCCGTGCGTGCGAGCGGGCGGACGGCGTTATCCACATTCCACGCGTGCTGTACCACTGGCGGACGCTGCGGGGGTCGATGAGCCACACGAAATTGGCAGTCTGCCTGGACGCGGCGGCGCGGGCGGTAGAGGAAAGTATGCGATGCACCGGGTTTCCGGGAACGTGCAGGGTGGAGGACGGCGTGCTGCGGCTGCGGTACGACGTGGGGGATTTTACCGTTGCGGCACTGCGGCTGGCGCGGGATGCGTCCGCGGCGGATGTGAACCGTTTGGCGGCGGATGCGTCAGCAGACATGCTGATGTTCCTGTGGGGGGACACGGCGGAGCCTGATGCGGACGGTCTGCGGGAGATGATGATGTACGCCCAGCGCCCGGATGTGTGCGCGGTGATGCCGCTGGTGGCGGATGCACGCAATCGGGTGCTGCATGCCGGATACGACATTCTGCCGGACGGCACAGTGCGGTCGCGGAATCGCGGCTTGCCGGTGTCAGCGGGCGGATGGCACGGCATGAACCGAACCAGCTACAATGTCACTGCGGTTTCGCCAATGTGCTTTTTGGTGCGGCGGGATGCGTTTGTGCCGCTGGCGGAAGGGAATTCGCTGGCAGCGGACTTGGCGCAGTGGTGTATGGCGCGGATGCAGGAGGGGATGCGGCATGTGTATACGCCGCACTGCGTGGTGAAGGCGGATGCGGAAAGTGCATTCGAGGGCTTCCGGGTGAAAGTTCCTGCGGGGTGGTATGACCCGTGTGCGACGGGAAGCAAGCGCGCTTGATGGCGCTTTTGGTTTCTTCTACATACTTGAATTTTATTGTTAGTTTTTTAGTTTGTATACCTTTAACTTATCTCGAAATCATTGGAGGTAATGATGAAAATCACAATGATAACGCTCGGCTCGACGGGTGACGTGCGGCCGTATATGCTGCTGGGACGGGAGCTTCACGAGCGGGGGCATGAGGTGACGATTGCGGCGTTTGCGCCGTTTCAGGGCATGATTGAGGAAGCGGGAATGTCCTTCTATCCCATTTCCGGCGATGTGGTGGATATGATGGGGCGGCTGCTCCAGCCGGACGCGGTGGGCGTGCGGTACTTGAAGGAGTTTGAGAAGGGCATCCGCGATATTGCGCCGATGCTGCTGGATGATTTGCTGCACTGCGCGGAGGGCGCGGAAGCCATCGTCTGCACGTTCTTCGGGACGATGTTCTATTCGATTGCGGAGAAGTACGATATTCCGTGCATCCAGACGCAGTATTTCCCGATGGATCCGTGCAAGGATATGCCAATTTCATCCGCGCCGTTCCGCAAGCTCGGCAAGTGGTGGAATGTGCTGAGCTATCGCATCGGGTATCTGCTGATTTCGGCGCTGGAGCACCGCTACCTCTCGGATTGGCGCAAGGAGAACGACATGGCAAAGCGCCGCGTTCGCTTGCGCCCGGATTATGACGTGAAGGGCAAGCAAGTGCCCGTGATTTACGCCATGAGCCCGACGCTCGTGCCGCGCCCGGAGGATTGGGCGGACAACATCCACATGTCCGGCTTCTGGTGGGATGAGCGCTCGGTGGACTACACGCCTGACCCGGCGCTGGCGGAGTTCCTGCGCGCGGGCGACGAGCCGGTGTACATCGGCTTTGGGTCGATGGTGTCAGGCGACATGGGTGAACTGGCGGAAATCATCCGGCAGGCGGTGAAATTGTCCGGCGTGCGGGCGGTGGTGGCACTGGGTTGGGGTCAGCAGGAAGCAAAGACAAAAGATGCGAACATCTTCTATGTGAAAAGTGTGCCGCATGACTGGCTGTTCCCGCATATGGCAGGGGCAGTGCATCACGGCGGCGCGGGGACGACCGCAACCAGCCTGCGCCATGCACTGCCGACGCTCGTTGTGCCGTTTGGGGGCGATCAGCCGTTCTGGGCGGAGCGGGTGTACGCTGCCGGGTGCGGGCCGAAAGCGATTCCGCGCGATAAGCTGACGGCAGAGAATCTGGCGGAGGGGCTGCGCGCACTCATCAGCAACCCGGAATACACGCGCAACGCGGCGTGCATCGGGGAGACCCTGCGCAATGAACACGGATGCGCCAATGCTGCCGACTTGATTGAAAAGGCGGTTTGGGACTGGAAAAACGGGAATCCTGCGCAAGATGGGATGAATATTTGAAAAAAACGCCATTTGCCCCTTGACAAAACCTTGACTTTCGACTACACTGTTTCTTGCGTGCTTGCGAGAAGCACAACAAAATCAAAATTATGCAGAAAGGAGGCCCTCGCAATGACCATGATGATTCTAACCCTTGTATCCCGTGCCAATGGACTGACTGCGACGGCTCTTTCTGCCCATATGCGCCCGTAATAGGAAAATTCCACGCTCTTTTCCTGTTACCATGCGTTTTGTGTGCAGCACCAGCCGTTTGCATTCAGACGGATGGTGCTTTTTTCGTACCCTTTTCGAAAAAAGCATACAATGGGCAGTTATGAGTCATCAACCACTTTGTCTCTCTTGAAAGGAGTGATTTCCTACGCAGCGCACCACAACGAAACCAAAGAAGAAACAGACCCCGTTCGGCGCAATGCTCTCCCTCATCGGGCAGAACTGGACGCATTTCCTCTGGGCACTCATTGCGACCATCATGATGGTCATCATCGGCTTTTTAACGCCGCTGCTGCTCTCCGAAATCGTGGACAGCATACTGGGCAGCGAACCGTTCACAATGCCGGATTTCCTCATGAACCCGATTAACGCCCTCGGCGGACGCGATTTCCTCCGCCAAAATCTGTGGATTCCCGCGCTGGCGCTCATCCTGATGAACATCGTCAACGGCGTGTTCACGTTCATTAAGGGGCGTTCCTCCGCGATTGCGAGTGAAAATATCGCCCGCAAACTGCGCAATGACCTCTATCGCCACTTGCAGCACCTGCCGTTTGCGTACCACGTTAAAGCGCAGGCGGGCGAGCTGATTCAGCGCTGCACGTCTGACGTGGATACGATTCGCCGCTTTCTGGCGGTTCAGGTGATGGAAGTCGTCAACACGGTGCTGATGGTCGTTATCGCCATGAGCATCCTGCTGCCGCGCTCCGTGCCGATTACGCTCTACAGCCTGATTCTTGTGCCGCCTTTGTTCTGCTTCGCGACGTGGTTCTTCAAAATGGTGCATAAGTCCTTCGAAGTGGCGGACGAAGCGGACGGTGTGCTGAACGCCGTTTTGCAGGAGAACCTCTCCGGCGTCCGCGTCGTGCGCGCCTTTGGACAGCAGGAGCGCGAGGTGGAGAAGTTTGACCGTGTGAACAACGATTTGCGCAAAAAGAACCTCCGCCTGAATGAACTGCTCGCCATCTACTGGGGCGGCGGCGACGCCATCAGCATGACGCAGACGCTGCTGACGCTGGTGGTCTGCATCATCTACGCCTGCAACGGCTGGATTACCGTCGGTACGCTGATTGTTTTCACCTCCACGCTGGGGATGCTGCTCTTCCCGATTCGCCAGCTGGGCCGCACTCTGTCCGACGCGGGCAAAGCAATGGTCTCGATGAAGCGCGTGCAGGCGATTCTGCACGAGGAAGCCGAGCCGGATGAGCCGAACGCCTTGAAGCCCGACCTGCACGGCGATATTGTGTTTGACCATGTGTCCTTCGCTTATCCGGATGACAACGTGCCGGTGCTGCGCGACGTGTCCTTCACCATCCCCGCGGGCAAGACGGCGGCAGTGCTGGGCGGCACGGGCAGCGGCAAATCCACCATGATGTACCTGCTGCAGCGGCTGTATGCGCCCACGAGCGGCAAAATCACCATCGGCGGCGTGGATATTCAGCAGATTGACCGCAAATATCTGCGCGCACACGTCGGTCTGATTCTGCAAGAGCCGTTCCTGTACTCCAAGTCCATCCGGGAGAATGTGGGCATCACCGCGCCGGAACAGGAGGCGGAACGCATTGAGCACGCGGCGGATATCGCCAGCGCATCCGGCTTTATCGCCAAGGCGGATAAGGGCTGGGAGACGGTCGTGGGCGAACGCGGCGTGACGCTCTCCGGCGGACAGAAGCAGCGAATCGCCATTGCGCGCACGCTGCTCAAGGACAACAACATCCTCATCTTCGACGACTCCCTTTCCGCTGTGGATACCGAGACGGACGCGCAGATTCGCGCTGCCCTCCGACACGAGCAGAAGGACGTGACCACCCTCATCATCAGCCACCGCGTGACGACGCTCTCGCAGGCTGACCTCATCCTCGTGCTGGAAAACGGGCAGATTACGCAGCAGGGCACGCACGCTGAGCTGTGCAGCCAGCCGGGCCTGTACCAGCGCATCAACAGCATCCAGAACGCCTTGGAGGAAGAACTGACGCAGGCCAAGGCGGCGGAAGGGGTGAACTGATATGCAGTCCTTTCAGGAACAGGATTATACCAAACGATTTGATCTCTCCCTGTGGCGCAAGCTCATCAAGGTTGCAAAGCCGTACCACAAGAACCTGATTGCGGTTGTGCTTTTCATGGCGGTTTCTGCAATCATCGACGTGATTATGCCGAACATGAATGCCTACGCGATTGACGTGTTCATTGCCAACCACAGCACGGCTGGGCTGGTTGGGTTCGTCGTAGCGTATGCGCTGCTGACGGCAGTGCAAGTGGCGACGATTTTCGGCTTTCTGCGGCAGTGTGGCATTGTCGAAACCGGAACGTGCTACCTGATTCGTAAGCTCGGTTTCCAGAAACTGCAGGAACTGCCCTTCTCCTATTACGACCGGATGCCCGTGGGTTACCTCATGTCCCGCCTGACCAACGACACGCAGCGCCTTGCGGACACCATCGGCTGGTCGCTGGTGGACTTGTGCTGGGGCGCGGTGTACCTGGTTGCCTGCGCCGTGCGGATGCTGACCATCAACTGGCGGCTGGGACTGATCGTCATGCTGGTGCTGCCGCCGCTGGCCGTCATCAGCTGGAAGTTCCAGAAGGCGATTCTCGCGGCGTATCGTCAGGTGCGCAAGAACAACAGCCAGATTACCGCGGGCTTCAATGAGGGCATCAACGGCGCAAAGACGACGAAAACCCTTGTGCGCGAAGAACTGAACATCCAGGAATTTGAGACAGTTTCCGCCTCCATGCGTTCCGCGTCCATCCGCGCGGCGACGCTGTCGAACCTCTTTCTGCCCATCGTCGTGTCGCTGGGGTCTTTGGCGACGGCGTATGCGCTCTGGCAGGGCGGCAACAGCGTCATCGGCGGTACGCACGTTTTCGGCGTCGCTATGACCGTCGGCACGCTGACTATGTTCATCAACTACACCGTCAGCTTCTTCCAGCCCGTGCGCGATATTGCCCGCATCTTCGCGGAACTGCAATCCGCACAGGCGGCGGCGGAGCGCGTCATCAGCCTGCTGGAAACGGAACCCGATATTGTGGATTCTCCCGAAGTGGTGGCGCAATACGGCGACAATTTCCACCCCAAGACCGAAAACTGGCCCAAGCTCATCGGCGACATTGACTTCGAGGACGTCACCTTCCGCTACAAAGAGGGCGAAAAGGTGCTGGAGCACTTCAACCTGCACATCCAGCACGGGCAGACCATTGCCCTTGTCGGCGAAACCGGCAGCGGCAAGTCCACCATCGTCAACCTCGTCTGCCGCTTCTATGAGCCGACGGAGGGCAAAATCCTCATCGACGGCGCGGATTACCGCACGCGCAGTCAGCTGTGGCTTCAGTCCAACCTCGGCTACGTCCTGCAGTCGCCGCATCTCTTCTCCGGCACGGTTGCGGATAATATCCGCTACGGCCGCCCCGATGCCACCGACGAGGAAGTCGCGGAAGCCGCCCGTATGGTCGGCGCGGAACCCTTCATCCGCAACATGAAGGATGGCTATCAGGCGGACGTTGGCGAGGGCGGCAACCGCCTCTCCACCGGGCAGAAGCAGCTGATTTCCTTCGCCCGCGCGATTCTGACGAACCCGTCTATTTTCGTGCTGGACGAAGCCACGTCCTCGGTCGATACGGAGACGGAACAGCTGATTCAGCACGCGATTCAGAAGGTGCTGGCGGGGCGGACGAGCTTCATCATTGCGCATCGACTCTCTACGATTCGCTCGGCGGATCGGATTCTGGTGATTCAGAATGGCAAGATTACGGAAGATGGGACGCATCAGCAGCTGATTGCGAAACAGGGGTATTATTATCAGCTGTATACGAATCAGTTCCAGGAGGAACAGGGGCTGGAGATTTTGGATGGGGCGATGGCAAAGGCATAAAGCCGCATAAACCAAGGAGCAGGGAAGCGCACCCAAGCCGGGCAGACGAAAAAAGGGTCAAGGGGCAATGCCCCTTGCGGAGTCCAGAGGCGGCGCCTCTGGTGGGGTTTGGGGCAACGCCCCAACTGCTGGACGTGTGACCGGTAGAAGAAAAGCGACCAACTCCAATCCACGAACGCTGAACAGCGAAGCGCTTTCAGCGCAGCAGTTGTAACTTCGCGCTCCCGCAGGAGCGCCCCCAAGCCGCTCTATCTACTACTCGCATTATTGTCGCGCCAAATGGGCGCGACCCGATAGCCGGAAAGGAGCCATCCTCCTCATGCGCCAGACCCGCACCGTCTCCCTCGATACTCTCGAATACCTCTACATCCCCGATGTTACCTACGCCACCTACAGCGAAACGCAGCGGAAAATGCAGCTCATCATCCCGTACCGCCCGCATTGGCAGGACGGCGAAACCGTGCCGCTGATTGTCTTTCTCCCCGGCAGCGCATGGTATCGGCAGGAAATGTACAACGGCATCCCCGCATTGGCGAAACTTGCGGAAAGGGGATTCGCCGTTGCATCCGTGCAGTACCGCGAATCGAAAATCACGCCTTTCCCCGCGCAGGTAGAGGACGTGCACCGCGCCATCCACCATATCGCAGAACAACTCGCAAAGCTGTTCCATATCGACATGGCGCGCACCTTCCTCATGGGCAATTCCTCCGGCGGACATATTGCGCTGCTGACGGCGCTGCGTCAGGCGGCGGGAATTGCGGATGTGTCGGAACTGCTGAATTTCCCGATCCGCGGCGTGATTGCGGAATCCGCGCCGAGCGACTTGTTCCTCTGCGCAAAAGAAGGCGTTCCGGCAAACATGCCTGCGACTTTCCACCCGACTGCGGATTTGCTGGGCGTGTCCTGCCTGCAGGAACATCCGGAAAAACTCGCGGAAGCCAGCGCACAAACCTATCTCGCACCCGGACGCGCCGTTCCGCCGATTCTCCTGCTCCATGGCGACAGCGACGCGCAGGTCAACGTTGCGCATAGCCGGACGCTCTACGAACGCCTGACGCAGAATGGTGCCGAGGCGGATTACATCGAGCTGGCAGGCGTCAACCACGGCGGCGCACCCTTCTGGACGGAGGACGTGCTGCAAATCATCGCGGACTTTATTCACAAGCACTGCTGACCCATCGGAGGAAAATCCACCATGTACCTGACATCCTACTTCACTTCGCCTAACCAGCCCCAACTCCTCGCACAGCTTCGCGCCTGCGAGTGGGGCGCGGCGAAGTTCCTGACGGAGCTGCTCGAAAAGGAACAGTTTCATCACACCCTCGGTGCGGGCGACTGCTACTTTCTGATGGCAGGCGACCAAATCGCCGCCTTTGCGACGCTGACCGACCGCGACTGCGTGGATGCACCGGAACTCCGCCCGTGGTGCGGCTTCGTGTACACCTTCCCCGCGTACCGTCATCAGCGAATTGCCGGAAAGCTGCTGCACGAACTGGCGGAAATCGCCCGACAGAATGGGGAAAACCGCGTCTATATCGCGACCGACCACGCGAATGTGTACGAAAAATACGGCTGCACCTATCTGGACAGCCGGAGTGACATTGACGGCGAAATCAGCCGAATCTACACACTGAACGCATAAAAGCGGGGTGAAAACCGTGATTTTGATGACTGCATTGGCTCCATGCGCGTCGTAAGGGCGTTGCATGGAGCGTCCTGCGGCTTTGCGCAGTATGCTATTTTTATACTATTTCCAGATTCACCTGCGCCATCTGCTTGCGCCTTTTCCCCTCTGGCGTCCGTTCATTCCACTTAGCGTAGCGCTGCTACGCTGCGTTTCATTCACGTTAGCCAGAATGAAAAATTCGCGGCGCATCTTGGCGCATTCTTATCTGGAAATAGTATTAGGTTCGCATAACCGCATACAAAAGCCCGGATTGCCGCAGTTTTTTGTCCGCGACAATCCGGGTTTTCTATTTTTTCTGCCAAAAGCCTTGACTCTGACGCTGCGTCATGGTTTATACTGTTCACGCAAGGAGGGAATCAGCATGATGACGGTTCATGAAGTAAGCAGACGCACAGGGGTGAGCGTCCGCACATTGCAGTATTATGACAAGATGGGGCTGCTGCCCCCGACGGCGCGCACAGAAGCGGCCTATCGGCTGTATGACGATGCGGCACTGGAACGCTTACAGCAGATTCTGCTGTTTCGCGCGCTGGCGTTTTCGCTCAAAGAGATTCAGGCGATTCTGCAAAGCCCGAACTTTGACAGGAATCGGGCGTTAGACCAGCAAATCCATCTGCTCACGCTGAAAAGGGCGCATATCGACAACCTGATTACCTTCGCTCGCGGACTAAAAGAAATGGGAGGAACAAACATGGACTTTTCTGCATTTGATACGGCACAAATGGATGAATACGCCGCGCAAGCCAAAGCGCAGTGGCAGCACACGCCCGCCTATCAGGAGTACGCGAAAAAAAGCAAAGGGCGCTCCAAAGAGGCGGTGGCGGCGCTGGCGAACGGCATGATGCTGATTTTCGCGGATTTCGGCAAATGCAAGTCTGCTGACCCTGCATCCCCCGAAGCGCAAGCCTTGGTGAAGCGTCTGCAAGCGTACATCTCGGAAAACTACTATCACTGCACGCCGGAAATGCTGAACGCACTCGGCGCGATGTACAGGGCAGGCGGCTCATTCACCAAAAACATTGACAACGCGGGCGGCGAAGGCACTGCCGAATTTGCCGCGCGCGCCATTGATGCCTATTGCAGGTAATACGATTTCCAAATTCACCCGCGCCATCTGTTTGCGCCTTTTCCGTTGGAAATAGTATAAATCATAGATTCAGCAGCACATTCACCCGGAACACGCCGTTTTCCGTCTCGACGGTCATCTGCCCGTGGTACTTTTTCGCGACTGTCTCCACGCTCAGCAGCCCTGTGCCGAAGCCGGGGTGGCTGGTGGACAGCAGCTTTCCTTCACGGCGGGAAAGCTGCCCATCATAGCGATTCTCAACAATCAGCCCCATCATGGCAGGCGACAGCATGTGGCAAATCACGCTGACGCGTCGCATTGCTTCGGGCAGGCGTTCGCTGGCGCGCAGGGCGTTCTCCAGCAGATTGCCCAGCACCATGCACAAATCCGCCTCGCGCATCGGCAGTTTCTCCGGCAAATTCAGCTGCCAGGCAAGTGGGATATTCTTCTGCGCCGCCGTCGCTGCGTAGTAGCCTGCAATTGCGTCCATCGCACCATTGGCGCAGAAGGTCGCGTGCGCGTCAACGAATTCGCTCTCATACTCCTTCAAATATGCGCGCAGCTCCTCCATTTTGCCGCTCTCCGTCAGCCCGGCAATAACGTGCAGATGCTGCCGGAAATCGTGGCGGAGGCGGCGAGTTTGTGCCATGTACTCCCGCAATTGTGCATAGCGGCGCGATTCCAATTCCAGCATCTGGTTTTCCTGAATCAGCGTCAGATTGCGCACGCTCTCCTGTGCCATGCGGTAAAACTGGTAGAGCAGCAGAAGCATCGCCATCATCGCCATCAGCAATGCCACAATGGAAACGCGCTGCATCCGGTTAACCAGCACCGTCGCCGGGTCTTGCGGCATGATGAAGATGATGAACGCGATGCAAATAGCGGGGATGGGGCTGACAACGCGCCACACGCGTTCCACCTGATATTCGCGCAGCAGCCATCTCAGCCACGGCACAGCCACCAGCGCGTAGACAATTGCCAGTAAACTTTCGATGCCGAAATTCAGCAGTACCGTGGACAGCAGGTAGATTGGCTGAACGTTCGTTACCTCGCGCCGCGCGTTCAGGCAGACGGACAGCATGAGTGCCACCGCCGCCACGGTGGCGGGGCTCAAAAAGAGAAGGATGCTTTGTGACACTGAAACATTTGGTTTCAATGCACGGCGGAAGAGCACGAACGCCAGCGCCATGAAGGGCAGCAGCAGCGTGTTTGTTACCCAGCCCTGCCAGCAGCAGACAGCCGCGCCGCTCGCGCATGTCAGCAGGATGAACAGCATCGCCTGACACGCCGTTCGTTTGGGCGAAAGCAGCTGCTCCCAGACCGACATCAGCACCATGACCGCCGCCGGCAGCATAGACAAGAATTCCAGAAAGTAGCGGATGTACTGTGAAATTTCGATGGTCGTCTCCTCCCCTCCTGCGTGGATTTCGTCAGATTTCGCGCCGCATATGGCGGAACTGGTACTGCGTGAACGTTGCGAACAAGCGCCCCTTGTCTTTCTGGCGGACAGGGAACTGCGCGCCGTCGAGCATCTGGATGCAGTCATTCTCGAACCGCAGAACAGCGCTCATGTTGATGATAATGCCGCGGTTGCAGACCAAAAACCGTGGATCGGCGCAAAGCTCCTTTTCCACCTGCGCGAAGATTCCCGTTGCGCGGCATTCGCCCTCGTCGCTCATGATGCGGACGAAGTGGTTCTGCGCCAGGGCGTAATACACTTTGCTGTACGGCAGGCGCATGAGTTTGCGGGCGAAACGCACCTCGATTTCCGGTTCGGGGTGCTGCAGGATGCGCAGCAGGTCATCCAGCAGCTGACGAATGCGCGCTTGCTCGAACGGTTTGAGCAGATAATCGAACGGATGCACCGGGAAAGATTGCCAGACGTACTCCTTCGAGGATGTGACGAAAACAATCGGCAGCGTCGGCGCCTGTTCGCGGAGTTTCCGTGCGGTGTCGATGCCGTTCGTGCCCTCCATGCAAATGTCGAGGAAGAGGGCATCCAGCTGCTCCGGGCTGATAGCGCTAAGCAGTGCGTCGCCGCTTTCGTAGCGGATGATGTTCGTCTGTCCCTCGGCGGTCAGCGCCTGTTGAAGACGCTCGGCGTCCTGCGGGAGATCATCGACGATGGCGATTCGCAGCAACATGCAAGGACTCCTTTCTATCTTGATGATACCACAGCGGCAGTTTTTTTGCATCCCCCATTGGCGCAGGAAAATGTGCGATTGAGGAAGAATTAGGGGGGATTAGGCTGTGTGCGGACAATATTATTTTGTCAGATGACTGGCACTGGGCAGATACAGGGTGAAGTATGTAGCAATCAGCGGACACAAAAAAATCTGCATCTACTTATTTTTCGGACGACAACACCGCTTCTTTTGCGCGGCAGTGTTTTTCCCGCCTTTCGCCCACCTGTTCACTATTTTTATGATTTTTCCACATCCGCCATCCGAATCCGTATAGAAAAAAAAGCCTTGAAATTTCTCACTCTCAAGGCTTTGAAACTAAAGACCTATTTTGATACGAAATGCACACCTTGTCACCTTTCCGTTAAAATGTTTGGAAATCGTTAAATGGTGCACACCGTATTTGCAGAAGATGCTGCATACTTCTAATCCAGACATTCCGAATCACCGGCTTCTTCGTTTCCAAGATATACTTTGTATGGTTTTCCTTGATAATAATTCATAATCTGTCGTCTTAATTTCGAAGGATACAAGGGCTGCAAATTAAGCGTAGAAATATCCAGCCATCCTATGCCAACTTGATTCGTATCTCCATGAAGAACAGCATCCGGTATGTTATCAATATATTCACAAGAAAAAATCAAATCGACACGATGAAAGTTTTCGCCATGAACACCTTCCACTACAAAAAGCAATTCTTTGCACTCTATAGCAATACCTAATTCCTCTGATACTTCACGGCAAACAGCTTCATTTAGCGTTTCTTCTGCTTCTTGACCACCGCCAGGCATAATATACCATTCTTCACCAGCATCTCTGATTTTGATAGCGGCCATTTTTCCGTCTTTGATGATAAGTGCTTTTGCAGAGTTTCGAATCCTCCCCATAATATTTTCCTCCGTAATGCTAAAAGAAAAACTGAACACCCGTTTGTATACACAAATGTATCAAAACTGGTGTCCAGTTATGGTGCGGGAAACAGGACTTGAACCTGCATGAAGTTAGCCCTCACTAGAACCTGAATCTAGCGCGTCTGCCAATTCCGCCATTCCCGCAGAATGTGGATGGGGGTGGATTCGAACCACCGAAGTCGGTGACGGCAGATTTACAGTCTGCTCCCTTTGGCCACTCGGGAACCCATCCATATGAAATTTCTCTGTAATCCAGAGAATGGAGCTGGCGATGGGACTTGAACCCGCAACCTGCTGATTACAAATCAGCTGCTCTGCCAATTGAGCTACACCAGCATTGCTTACTTGGTAGCACCTGCGAAGTTCAAACCAGAAAGTAGACGACCCGGAAGGGGCTCGAACCCTCGACCTCCAACGTGACAGGCTGGCGCTCTAACCAACTGAGCTACCGGGCCACCTGAGAAAGTAGGCCTTCAGGGACTCGAACCCGGGACCGACCGGATATAAGCCGGTTGCTCTAACCAACTGAGCTAAAGGCCCATACGGAAGGGAAAAGAAGAAGGATGACCCCGTCGGGATTCGAACCCGAGTAGCCGCCGTGAAAGGGCGGTGTCTTAGGCCACTTGACCACGGGGCCATATTTCCCATCCGAAGGAGAGTAGTAGCTGTCGGGGTGAAGGGATTTGAACCCCCGGCCCCATGCTCCCAAAGCACGTGCGCTACCAGACTGCGCTACACCCCGTCGTTCCCGTGTCTCTTGCATGTCCTGCAGGCGACTTCTTAAGTATACACCCATTTCAGCAGTTTGTCAACCCCCAAAATGAATTTTTTTGCGGATTTTTTGATTCTTTTTGGGCGTTTTTCGGAAAATCCCCGCAAATGCCCGTTTTTTCGGCATTTTTTCGCTTCCCCCTGCCGGTCATCAGGGGCGTTTTCGGCTCATATCCTCCTGCAAAGCCTTCTGCGCGACCATGCAGAAGCGCAAAAAGGAGGTTCTTCACGGAATCTTGGGGGAAGAGCAGCTTGGGGGCGCGTCTGCGGACGCG
>ENA-UALF01000259-UALF01000259.1-human-gut-metagenome-genome-assembly--contig:-NODE-259-length-31063-cov-22.733166_pt1 | contig 31063 bp, 22 predicted proteins | sample MGYA00243698_ERZ654464 | MGnify/ENA primary metagenome ERZ654464 (study PRJEB26926, sample SAMN06164595) | human gut metagenome | biome: ENVO:00009003; feature: ENVO:2100002; material: ENVO:00002003...
GGCTGATGCCTCTGCACGTTGAGTAGCACTCAAAAATTATTTAGGACAATATTGCCTTCTAAGGGTTATTTTGAAAAAAGATCAATGCTCCATGCAATATATGCGGTATTTCATCATCTACTATATAAAAAGGTCTGCTAACTGGACCATATTGCATTGATTATGAAAAAGACATACAGAACGATATCCTCATTGTGGGCGACAATCTGCGCCGGCGCACTGGCGGTGCTGGGTTTCAGTTGCAGCGATAATGGCGGCGAAGAACTTTGCATGTACGGCACTCCGACAGGACATTTCGAAGTAAAGGGGGCTGTGACAGACGAAGCTGGGGATCCGGTAGACAATGCCGAGATATATGTAACGCATCCGGAGGGCCAGTCAGGCATATATAGCTTCGGAAAGGGCAAAACCGATGGCAAGGGCAATTATCTGATAGAAACCTCTGATTTCCCTAAAAATGAAATAAAGGTGGTATGCAAACCGGAGGACGAGAATCTGGAACCGGATTCGGTGAATGTGGAAATGAAATTTGAGAAAGACCGTAAACACGCTAAGGATCCCTGGTACGTGGGTACAGCAAAGGCCACGGTCGATTTCAAACTGAAAAAGAAGAAGTAACCGGGCTTCCGATTTCATTTACACTGACGCCTGGATATACTTTACACAGACGCTTGGATATACTCGATATAAGCAATGAAGAACTGATAGCTCAGTGTCTCCGGGGAGACAAAGAGGCACTGAGCATGTTCTATACCCGGTTCGCGCCTAAAATGAAAGGCGTGATAAGGCGAGATGTCGACAATGCCGAAGATGTCGAGGACATACTTCATGACGGGTTCATCGTGGCGTTCACGCGGATGCGCGACGTTAAGGACCCATCGCGCATACAGTTCTGGCTGGCGTCCATAATGCGGAACTTGGCTCTACAGTTCCTGCGGGAACAGGACATAAATGTGGTGCTTCACGAGATTCCGGAGGTGGAAGACGCGAAAGACTTAGAGGACATAATTGACCTCGACGTGCTGGAGGCTATGATACGCAAGCTGCCGGCAGGGTACGGCAAGGTGTTCCGTCTGTCGGTGCTGGAGAATAAGTCGCACAAGGAGATAGCCTGGATATTAGGCATTGAGCCGTCGACATCGGCGTCACAGCTGTTTCACGCCAAGGTGATGATGCGTCAGTTCATCAGAGATTACAAGAAGCAAGCCGGTATGTTTGTGTTGTTGCTTCTTGTGATGACAGGCGGCATCATGACATATTTCGTGTCGCACCGGCAGAACGAAACCGTCATTGCCGAGGCTTCGGGCAGTCGGAGCAGAGAGACTGATCAGAGCAATAGCAGTAAGATTGAACAGAGCAATAGCAGTAAGATTGAACAGCGCAATCAAAGTAATCATAGCAATCTCGTGGCTCTCAATTCTCCCACCTCTCCCACTTCTCCCATTACTCCCATAACTCCCACTCATCCCACTACTCCCACAGCCTCCGACTCGCTGTCACATACCGAGCCTGTCGCGGAGGATGCTGTTGAGGCAACCTCAGAGTCTGTATCAGAGGTGCCGCCCGAAGCTTATCCGGCCCTCGCCTACGAGTTACCTAAACGTAAGGCGGCCGGTTGGACAGTCGGTGTCGGAACCGATTTTGTCGGCACTTCCATAAAAAGCGGTCTCGGGAACGGGGACCTTGCCGCCTCAGATCCCGGCAGGCCTCCCGGTAATCCGGAAGACCCGGACAATCCGGATAATTCCGACAAACCCGATAATTCCGATAATACCACAAGGTTCGGAATTAGAAAAGTAGGACAGAAACTGTCAAAGAATTACAGCGAAGTCTCGCACCGTAATTATGTCCCGGTGACAGTTTCAGTATCAGTCGCAAAAAGATTCAATCCCATACTGTCGCTTGAAAGCGGACTGCGATACACATACCTTCATTCGACATACGAATCGGGTAAAAACGAGAGTCACTGTAACTGGCATTATATCGGCATCCCGCTGAAACTTAATATAAACACATACAGCAAGGGGATAATGTCGTTGTATGGCAGCATCGGCGCCTCGGTCAATTTCCCGGTTTACAGCCACGGAGTGCTCAGATCGGAGTTCAACTCGTCGGGCGATGTGCCTGTGGGCGACCTTGATGCCAAGGTGATGTGGGCCGTATCGGCAAGTTACGGCATTTCGCTGAGATTGCATAAGAATGTATCCGTCTTCCTGGAGCCGACGTTGCAGTATATGCCGAAGGTGGATACAAATGTGCCTAACTACTGGACCGAAGAATCGTGGAATTTCGCTTTGCCGCTTGGCATACGGTTTAACTGGTAATTGTTTATGACTATGAAAAATCTATCTGTCCGTCAGAAATTAGGGTTGGAACTGTTTCGCATCATTAAAAGGAAACGTCGCGAGGAGCACCCTCTGAGGGAACTGTTCTGGGAATGCACATGGCGTTGCAATCTGCACTGCCGGCATTGCGGCAGCGACTGTAAGAGCTCGTCGACGCTTCCCGATATGCCGGCAGAAGATTTTCTGCGAGTGGTGGATTCGCTGCTTCCACATGTCGACCCCCATACACTGAACATCATAATCACAGGGGGCGAGCCGTTGGTGAGGCAGGACCTTGAAACAGTGGGACGTGCACTGTATGACCGCGAACTGCCCTGGGGCATAGTGACCAACGGCCTGTTGCTGACGGAGGAACGGTTCCTGTCGTTGCGCCGGGCCGGACTGCATAACATCACCATCAGCCTTGACGGTCTCGGAGACACGCACAACTGGATGCGAGGCAATCCCCGATCGTTTGAACGCGCGGTCGCGGCAATCAGAATGGTCGCCAAAGCCGAAGACCTCAACTTCGACGTGGTGACATGCGTCAACAAAAAGTCGCTCGGTGAACTTGACCGGGTGCGCGACCTGCTGATTGACGCAGGCGTGAAACGCTGGCGGCTGTTCACCATCTTTCCGGCGGGTCGTGCCGCCGCATATCCGGAATTTCAACTGAATGCCGAAGATACCATGCAACTGATGGAATTCATAGCGAGTACCCGGAAGGAGGGGAGAATAAAGGCGTCGTTCTGCTGCGAGGGTTTCTTAGGGGGCTACGAAGGCGTGGCGCGTGATGGATTTTTTGAATGTGCCGCAGGTGTAACCGTCGGTTCTGTTCTGCTGGACGGCGGTATCGGGGCGTGCCCCAGCATACGCGCGGACTACAGGCAGGGAAATATTTACAGGGATGATTTCTGGGAGGTATGGCAAAACGGATTCAGACAATATCGCGACCGCAGCTGGATGAAGCGGGGAGAATGCTCCGAATGCTCCTTCTGGCGTTACTGCGAAGGCAACGGCATGCACCTGCGCGACTCGGAAGGCAATCTGATGCACTGCAACCTCAGGACCATGAAAGGCAGATAGCCGTATTGTACGGAGCGTTTATTGGGTTTGATCGGCGCGGGCTGCGCGGTCGAGCAGGATGTAGAGGTAATGGCGCAGCCGGTGAGCCAAGTTGATGCGTATGCCGGACATGATGTCGCCCGAGATTGCGGTGGCGTCGATGTCCTTCCAGGTGGAGCTGCCGAGCCGGATTTCCGGATGGCCGAACGTTCCTTTCACGTTGACGCCGAACGGAAACATCAGCGGCCAGTCCTTGACGCCCATGTGGTAGAACATCCTGCCGTTGAAGTTGTTGAGCCCGGCCACGCGAAGCTCGTATCTGTCCAGATTCAGGTCGAAGGGATGCAGCATCACCATGTTGTCGAACACGGATGCCCGGATATCCAGATCGGCGATGTGCAGCGGGTCGCGGCTGTGTATCATCATCAGATGCGCCACGCGCCGTATCTCGCGGTCCTGGTTCAGATACAGATTGTCGGCCTGTATGCGCAGACCGGCACGCAATGCCGGCGTCATGACATACATGGTGGGAAACATCGGTACGCACATGTTGGCGGCTATATCGAAGCGGCCGGTCAGATTCTTAATTTCAGGAACTTTCTCCGTCAGCGCCGGGAACGCGGTGTAAAGCCGCGACAGTTCAAGGTCGTTCATGCCGAGCGCGACATTGGCCGCGATGTTCTGAATATCATGCGTGTCGTAACCTGCATTGCCGGAAATGTTCATGAACGCGGTGGATGCCGAGAAGGATGGCAGTTCGACCTTGCCGCCGGCGGCGCGGATATTCGCCGTAATGCCGGTTGCGGGCATATCGGGACACTCCATTACGTTCACTGTGGAACGGATGTCGGCCACGATGTTGCGCGGTATCATGAAGGCGACGGAATCGCCGGGGGTAATGGCCGTGTTTTGCAACAGCTTGGCAAACGATCCCGGTCCGTGCTTCATCTCGTACCCCCGTACGTATGCGGCGGCCAACCGGTTGAGCTGTAGGGTGTCGACGTCGGCGCGAAGTGACATGACTATCGGAGCCGGCTGCGCGGAAGTGAGGAACTGACGCAGGTTCGTGACACGACCCGAAACGTCGGACACAGTAGAGCCTGTTCGCGACTTCAGGCTATGTATGGTGACGGTGTCGGTGTTGGCGCTGATGTCCAGATCGCTGATGTGATTCTCTATCGGGAAGGCGTCGGTGTAGACCGAGGCCCGGGCGCCTTTGACACGGAAGGATAGGAGCCAGTTGTTCATTACGGATGTCAGCGCCGGCGACTGCTGCACGGTCAGCATCTGCGGCGAATGCCGCAAAACGGCCAACGAGCGGCTGTCGGCATTCCACCGGGCCGGCGTCGCGAACGGAGACACCTGCGGGATTGAACCGGAACGTTCGGCCCGAAGTCGCGCGTCGACGCCGCTGACCCCCAGCGACGTTCCCCGGCCGGAATAGGATAGAGACGCACCCTTGATGCGCACGTCGTACAGGTCGGCCTGCATATTCTCGAGCATTCTGGCCGATATGACGCTGCTTAGCTCGGCATCGCCCAGGTTGACGCGGATGGTGTCGGAGGGGTCGCCGATGCTTAGCGTGGCGGCCCTTAGGGTGATGTTGAACGGCACGTCATTCGGCAGGTTTGCGGCAGTGGCCGTGCCGGGGTCGCTGACGGTGGTCGAAAGGCTTACAGACGATGCTACGGCCTTGCACCCCGCCGCCAGAACGGAGAACCGGTCTACCACGGCATCGAAGTCGAACAGCGAGCCGCGCACTGCCTTAGGTGAGGCGCTCCGGGCCTTGCCGAGAAACTTAACCGTCATGTTGCCGGCAGCGATACGGTCGACGTCGCCGACGTTCTCGATCTGAAGTCCGTGCAGGTTTGCGTTGCCCTCAACAAGCATCCTGTCAAGCTGTCCGCGCCTGATGTCCGACATGCGGAAGCCGATGCGGGTGTCCGAGGTGACTTTGCCGCGCAGGTTGAAGCCCTGCAGATAGGGGAGGACATGGCCCAGACGCGTCAGTGAGATGTCGCCCCTTAACGTGCCCTGAACTTCAGGATCGTCGCCTATGGCCCGTATGTCCGCCCGTGCCAGCACATCCATGTCCTCGCCCCGGATGTACAGTTCGTCCAGCTGCAGCGACGAGGCAGCCGGATCGGCACCGTCAAGATGGAATATGCTCCTGAACGCCAGGTCGTCGAAGCTGTAGGTGCCGTATTGCGGATTGTCGTAACGCAACGATCCGTGGGGCATTACAACCTGTGCCGTCAGTGTAGGCCACGTGCCTTTTCTGACGGTATAAGGTTTCGTCAGCGTTATGCTGCCGCTGATCGGAGCCTCGGCGCGAAGACCGGAAAGCCAGGGCGCAGCAGAGGCGGGAATCAGCTTCAGCAGCTCGCCGACGCCGAAGGGAGACAGCTTCCAGTCGAAAGCATTGATGCGGATCTCCGGATTCATGCTCATGTCCAGGGTGACAAGGCTTGTGATGTCGCCTGATTTAACGGTAAAGTCCTCGGTAGAAAGCGCAAAGGGGGTGAAGGTCAGCTTTGTGTCGCCCTCCAACAGCAGCGGCAAATCGGTGAGGTATTTCTGACCCTTCATGCTGACCGAAGCCTTGGCCGGAATGCGTGAATGGTATGAATCGGAACCTTGCGGCAGTATGGATGCCTCGGGGTCGATGGCCAATGACACATCCGTGGAGGAAACCATGTCGCGGAAGCGAACCGCGCCATGCGTCAGGCTCAGCGTGTCGAACGCGAATGTGAGGCCCTTGACCGGCTTTATCTTTGCCGGGAGGATGTTCCAGTTGGAGCGCGCGGGGGAGAAGCGCACCAGGTTGAGGCGCATCGAATCCACGCCGGCATACTGCAGGTCGATATCCTTGTGCAGCAGCTTCCTGACGTCCAGGCGCGCGGTGACGGCACCGGTCCTGAGCAGTTGGCGTGCATCGGCCATAATCTTGCCGTCGGCGGTCCTGACGCTGTCAGGGCGGCAGGCGATGGTCAGCGAGTCGATGTTGATGCGGGCTATCGGATATGTCGAGAAAAGGTCGAGACGCACATTGTGGGCGGTGACATCGGCGTTGAGCCGCTTGGAAAGCTCGCGGTTCGCCAGTCCGGTCAGCCGGGAGGGCATGAGCATCCACGCGCCCACGCCCGCCAGTATGGCAGCCAGCAGCACGATGCCGGCCACCGTCCACAGCACTATTTTCGTAACCTTCCTGACCATTTCTGTATAGTGGATTTGTTATCCCTTTGAATATACAAAGAGAGTGTATTCATTGTAATAACAAATACACTCTCCGATGGTTGGTAAGGCAGTTATGCCGTTATGATTTCTTGCGTGTGGTCCGCTTCGCGGGTTTGGGGTTGGCGTCCTGGTCGGCCATGAGTTTGTTTACCTCCTCCACGGTCAGAGCCTTGGGATCGGTACCCTTGGGAATCTTGTAGTTGGTGGCCTTGCGGTCGCCCGGTTTCTTGTAGGCGATATACGGGCCGAAGCGGCCGTTCAACAGCTCCACGCCGGGAAGCTCGTCGAAGGTCTTTATCAGTTTGTTGGCCTCCTTCTCGCGCTTCTCCTTGATCAGCGCTATTGCTTCGTCGAGCGTGATGGTGTGGGGCGACATGTCCTTAGGGATGGAAGCGAACATCTTGTCGAAGTGCACGTAAGGGCCGAAACGACCGATGGCCGCGCTGACCGGCTTCTCCTCGAACGTGCCGAGCTGGCGGGGGAGGTCGAACAGCTTCAGTGCCTCCTCAAGTGTGATGGTGCCGAGGCTCTGGCCCTCCTGCAGACTGGCGAAGCGCGGTTTCTCGTCGTCGGTGGCCTCGCCTATCTGGATTACGGGGCCGAAACGTCCCACCTTGGCCGATACGCGTTTGCCTGTGGCCGGATCGGTGCCTAAGACACGCTCGCCAACTTTGGTCTCGCTGCGCATGCTGTTCACCTTGTCAATCAGCGGATGGAACGAACCGTAGAACTCGTTGATCTCCTCCTGCCACGGTAGTTTGCCCTGCGCTATGTCGTCGAAGCGTTCCTCAACCTTGGCCGTGAAGTTATAGTCCATGATTTCAGGGAAATATCCCGCCAGGAAATCGTTGACGATCATGCCTACGTCGGTGGGCACGAGTTTGCCGCGGTTGGAGCCGGTGTTTTCAGTCAGCACCTGGTCCGTCACCTTGTCCTTCTTCAGTGTCAGCTTATGGTATTCGCGCGGAGTGCCTTCGTTGTCGCCATGCTCCACGTATCCTCGTGCCTGGATTGTGGAAACGGTCGAGGCGTAGGTGGAGGGACGGCCTATGTCTAGATCCTCCATCTTCTTGACCAGCGTAGGCTCGGTGTAACGCGGAGGGGCCTGGGTGAAGCGTTCGGTGGCCGTGATGGTGTCGTAACCGAGGATGTCGCCCACGGCGAGAGGGGGCAGTATCACGTCGCCCTGCGGGTCGTTGTCGCTCGGGTCGTCGGAAGTCTCTATGCCGTAAGCGCGCATGAAGCCCTCGAACTTCAGGGTCTCCCCCTCGGCGCGGAACAGAGCTTCGGAATCAGCCGGCGTGCCGGCCATATTGATGTCCACGTTGGTTTTCTCCAATGCGGCGTCGCTCATCTGCGAGGCTACGGCGCGTTTCCAGATCAGGTCGTAGAGTTTCTGTTCCTGAGGCGTTCCGCTGATGGTGCGCCGCGAGATGTATGTGGGGCGGATGGCCTCGTGGGCCTCCTGTGCGCCTTTGGCCTTGGTGTGATAGCGGCGCGTGTGCAGATATGGCTGGCCGTAATCCTCGGTTATGGCCTTGGCTATGTCGGCCAGCGCCAGCTCCGACAGATTGGTGGAGTCGGTACGCATATATGTGATGAGTCCCTCCTCGTACAGTTTCTGAGCCACTCGCATGGTGGTGCTGACCGAGAAGCCGAGCCGGCGTCCGGCATCCTGCTGCAGCGTCGAGGTGGTGAATGGAGGCATGGGCTTGCGGGTGACGGGCCTGACCTGAATGCCCGAGACGCGGAACTGCCTGCCGGCGCATTCCGTCAGGAAGCGTCGCGCCTCGTCGTCCGACTTGAGACGGCGTGCGCCCTCGGCCTTCAGCACGGCGTGGCCGGCCGTGAGGAAACGGGCGTTGATGCGATAGAAAGGCTCCGGCGTGAAATCGCGAATCTCCTTCTCGCGCTCGCACACCAGGCGCGTGGTGACGCTCTGCACGCGGCCTGCCGACAGGGCCGGCTTGATCTTCTTCCACAGCACGGGACTCAGCTCGAAGCCGACGATGCGGTCCAGCACTCGGCGCGCCTGCTGGGCGTTGACACGGTCTATGTCGATGCTGCGCGGATTCTCCAGGGCCTTCAGCACGGCCGGCTTGGTGATCTCGTGGAATACGATGCGCCGCGAATCGGCAGGGTCGAGTCCCAGCACCTCCGACAGGTGCCAGGCTATGGCCTCTCCCTCGCGGTCTTCATCGCTTGCCAGATATACCATGTCGGCTTTCTTCGTGGCGGCCTTGAGCTGACGCACCAGTTCCTTCTTGTCGTCCGGTATCTCGTACACGGGCTTGAAGTTATCGTCTATGTCTATGCTCATGCCCCGCTTCTGCAAGTCACGTATATGGCCTTTGCTCGACATCACCGTGAAGTCCGAGCCTAAGAATTTGCCTATAGTCTCCGCCTTGTGCGGTGACTCAACTATCATTAATTTCTTCATCAACGTCAAAGTTGGGTTTTGCCCGATCTGCCACACGGCCTGATAAACCGTTGGAATCTTTTCTTATCTAACCAATAAGCGTTCCCGAATGTTTTTTATACTGAGATATAGTATGGAAAGGCTCTTTGTGGAGTTTGCGCGCAAAGTTAGCAAAAAAATTTGTATTTTTGTATTCTAATTTAACAGATAAAAAGAAGATGAAAAGGATAACATATTGGGTATTGTTGGCCATTGCGCTGATAATGACCGGGTTGCAGGCCGAGGCTAAGAAAAAGGGTCCCGCCGGGATCACGTTTGCCGAAACCACTTACAATTTCGGCACCATCGCCGAGACCAAAGGCGTCGTGTCGCATCAGTTCGAGTTCACCAACACGGGCGACAAGCCGTTGGTGATAGTGGACGCCACCGCCGAGTGCGGCTGCACCACTCCCGAGTTCCCGGCCACGCCCATCCAGCCCGGCAAGAAAGGGGTGATAAAGGTGACCTACAATCCGCTGGGACGTCCCGGAGGCTTCACCAAGGCCGTGACCGTCAAGACCAACGGCAAGCCCAAGAAGGCCCGCATATATATTAAAGGTGTAGTAAATCCCAACAAGCGGTGAGGACAATATCAGGAAGTGTATTATCGCTGGCGTTCGCGGCGTTGGCCGTGGCGAACGCCGTCGGCGAGGTGCGTTGGCTCGAGACCAAGTATGATTTCGGGCTGATGAAGGAGGCCGCCGGCCCCAAGACCGGTCAGGCACGCTTCGTCAACACCGGAACCGAGGCCGTGAACGTGCTGGACGCCAAGCCCAGCTGCGGCTGCACCGGCGCCACATATCCCCAGGACCCTGTGATGCCCGGCGATACGGCCGTGATCACTTTCACCTACGATCCCGCAGGACGTCCGGGCCGGTTCGACAAGTCCATCAAGGTGCGCTTCGACAACGGCCGCCGCGAGGTGATACGCATTGTGGGCAACGTGCTCGGCACGCCCGAGTCGTTGGCGCAGTTCTATCCCGTCGAGGCCGGGTCGCTCCGCCTGTCCGATTCCAGGCTGATAGCCGGCACCGTCACTATGGGTAAGAGCCCGAGCCTGTTCGTGAACGCCTATAACACGCTGAACGATTCAGTGCGCGTCAAGGCTCACACGGACGCCAAAGGCGTGAAACTGAAGCTTTCGGAGAATGCCGCCGGCCCCGGCGACATCGTGACATTGGCCGTATATTTCGATACCCGCGCGTGGGGAAAGCCGGGTCCGTTCGACGTTCCGGTCACCCTCGGCGCCGAAGGTGAGCCGGGCACGGAGATACGGCTGGTGGGCGAGGTGGTGCCTGTGCGCCGTGCGCCGGGCAGCAAGGAATTGGAAAAAGCACCCGTATGCGTGGCGGCCCCTCCGGCCATCGACTTAGGCATAATCGGCACCGCACCGGTGCAGTGCGAATGCGTCCTGCTGAACGAAGGGAAGTCAGTGCTGAACGTCGGCAATGTATGGGCCGCGTCTCCGGCCCTGAAGATAAAGTCATATCCCGAGAAACTGAAACCGGGCAAGTCGGGCAAACTGCAGATGGAGCTTGACCCTGCGCAGCTTCGCGGCGGTGCCTTCCGCCAGGAAGTCAAAGTGGCTACCGACGACCCGGTGAACCCGCTGCTGAGCGTATGGGTCAGCGGCGAAATACAGTAACTTCAGCTTTATCAAGCTGAAGTTGGAGTTTAAAGAGTTGAAAAAGTTAAGAAAGTTAAGATAATACCACTACATCTATACCATGAATCATCCGGAAAACGATCCCGACTACAAGGGACTGCAAGTGAACAGCGGAGTAACGTCGCAACCGAGTGTGAATCCCTATCGCCGTGCGCATGCCCGTAAGGTGCAGCTTACGGCCAACGATTATGTGGAGGGGATACTGAAGGGCAATGTCAGCATCCTGGGCCGCGCGGTGACCCTGGTCGAAAGCCGCGCCGAGGCGCATCAGGCGCTGGCGCAGGAGGTGATAGAGAAATGCCTGCCCTATGCCGGCAATTCGCGCCGAATCGGCATCACCGGCGTGCCGGGTGCCGGCAAGTCCACCAGCATCGACGTGTTCGGCCTGCATGTGCTGAAGCAGGGCGGCAAATTGGCGGTGCTGGCCATCGACCCCAGCTCGGAGCGTACCAAGGGCAGTATCCTCGGCGACAAGACACGCATGGAGAAGCTGTCGCAGCATCCCGACGCCTTTATCCGTCCTTCCCCCTCGGCAGGATCGCTCGGCGGCGTGGCGCGCAAGACACGCGAGACCATCATGCTGTGCGAGGCCGCGGGCTATAACAATATATTCGTCGAGACCGTCGGCGTGGGGCAGAGCGAGACGGCCGTGCATTCCATGGTCGACTTTTTCCTGCTGATACAGCTGGCCGGCACGGGCGACGAATTGCAGGGCATCAAGCGAGGCATCATGGAGATGGCCGACGGCATCGTGATAAACAAGGCCGACGGCGACAACATTGACCGCGCCAACCTCGCCGCCGCACAGTTCCGCAACGCCCTGCATCTGTTTCCGCCCACACCGTCGAAGTGGGTGCCGGAGGTGATATGCTATTCGGGCTATTACGAGCTGAACATCGACAAGGTGTGGGACATGATAGACCGTTACTTCGAGTATGTGAAGAAAACGGGCTATTTCCAGCAGAAGCGCAACGAGCAGGCCAAGTACTGGATGCTTGAGACCATCAACGAGCGCCTGCGCCACGACTTCTACAGCCGTCCGGAGATCAGGGCGTTGCTTGAGCAGAAGGAGATGCGCGTGCTGAACAACGAGCAGTCGTCGTTCACCGCCGCTCAGGACGTTCTGGACCGATACTACGGCATGTTACGCTGCAATGACAAATAATTGTAAAATTAAGTCGCACGGAATCATGGTGTTACATAATTTTACAAAATAAGTGTGAGCGAAACACAATAAATAATAAAGAAATCAGTTATAAGATATAATAAATTAGGTTGTTGAAATAATCCTCGAAGAAACAATTGCAGGATTAGTAATTGGGAAGGGCTGCATTCGTGAGAAAGCAGCCCTTTGTGCATTGGCGCGATGCGCAGTTGAAAAAGTTAAGGAAGCGTAAAAGCCGCGGGCTTTTACCACAGTTGCTGCGGCATTAACGCGGGGGGCGGCTTAATGCCGGCCGGCGACCGGCGGAGTCGCGGAGGAGGGTGACGTAATAGATGAAGTGGGTGCCGTAACGTTTGTTGGTCTTGGGCCGGCGGTTGTCGTCGTAACGGTCTATCTGAATGGCTTCGATGCCTTGCAGCTTGCTCTGAGGTATGGATTCGTCAATGGGACGGTGGGTAAGCAGGGCGCAGGGGAGCTTGGCGCGAAGCGAGTCGGGCGATACGGGCCGGATGTTGCGGTGGGCGGCATACACCAGCTCGATGCGCAGCGGCACGGTGTCGACGTGATAGAACGGAATGCCGTCCAGCGCCTTGACAGTGCGGGTGGCGCGGATGCTTTTCATTTCGGGGTTGTTGATGACGTTGCCCAACATCGGCAGCGCGAAGCATTCGGCGGCTGCGAACAATGCCGTGACGCCGTACAGCAAGTGCATGGGCCTCAACTTGACGGCGGCCATGACCAGGTACACGGCTATGGCTACCGCAATAATCGCGAACAGAATCCAGACGGTCATCGATATGTATCCGGGCTGCAGCAGGAACATCCATGCCGCCACGGGCACTACGGCCACCACCGCGGCCATCAGGTAGGTGTTGATGCGGAACATCACACGGTCGGACTTAGCGGCCGTCTTTGCGTGGGAAAAGGCCTGCTTCCACCACAGTATCATTACGCCCATCACATAGCCGGCGGGTATGAGTAAGGGCAGAAGGTATCGGGTCTTCTTTTCCGGAAGCAGGGAGAGCAGCACTAACGATGCCAACATCCAGCACATCGGGAACAGCCAGCGGCGCGAAGTGCGGCGGCGCGGGTTGAACAGAGGCAGGAACATGGCCGTGAGCAGCAGCAGCGACCAGGCGCCGCTCTCAAGGAAGAACTGCCAGTAGTACCACCACGGACGCACGTTGTGGTTGATCCATGACGAGGATTCCTTAAGCGCAACGGCTTCCAGCGCCTCGGTCTGCGTAAGGTGGATGTATATGAACCACCATGTGCCAATCGCCAGCGCCAGCAGTATCATGGTGACCAGCGGCCATGTCTTTCCGCGCATGGGATGGCGGTAGAAGAAGGGGTAGCTCAGCAGGAAGGGGAGGAACAGCGCGTAGAGCGACACCGGACCTTTGCTCATGATGGAGAGGCCGATGAATACGCCCGAGGCGATGAAATTGCCCCATTGCCGCGACTTGCCGCTCAGGCCCCGCGCCAGGTAATAGATGCCGCCCATCATGAAGGCGTGGCAGTAGATGTCCCACGAGGCGGTGCGCCCCATCAGTATTACGTTATAGCACGTGACCAGCAGCAGAGTCGGCGCCAGCGGGTCGATGTCCAGCACCTTGCGCGCGAAGCGCCAGAAATAGAACACCAGCAGCAGGGCGGCCAGACCGGCCATGGCGCGCTGCAGGGCCACGTTGTCGGGCGAGGCAATTTCGGCCACGGCCGTGAGCCAGGTGGGCAACGGCGGTTTCTCCAGGCGCAGGTCGCCGTTCATGGTGGGTGTGATCCAGTGGCCGTCGTACACCATCTCGCGCGCCGCGATGATGTTGCGCGACTCCATTATGTCGGGCGTGATGACCTGATTGTTGACGAAGAAGGCGCATATACACACCGCCGCCACCAACACAACCTCCCACGGCCCCGAGACCTTGATGCCTTTCATCTGCTTTGTGTATTATTTCCGGTAATTGCTGCAAAATTAGGAAAAATTAATGACAAATCGGATATATGGCCGTATTATGTGACTGGAGGGGCGACGTCATCCCTGCCGGCCGTCAGGGATCTTGCCGGCGTTCAGGAGGAGAAGGACGTGGTGCTGACATGGAGCGCTCCCGACGTGACGGCCGCCATGACCGACGACTGCGAGAAGTATGTGCCGTTCAGCATCAACCGCGCGGGCCGCTGGTCGTTTATCGACGGCGACGGTCTGGTGACATATCCTATTGTGGGCGACCAGTTCCCCGGACTGGGAGAACCTTCGGCATTCATCGTATGGGAGAATATCAACTCGGAACGCAACTTCACCCATTCGGGCAACAAGTGCTTCGCAGCATTCCCGGTTGACGCGCAGTCAGACGACGAGGTCAACGACGACTGGCTGATCTCGCCTCTGCTCAACGGCACGGCGCAGACCGTTTCGTTCTGGGCGTTCGGCAACTTCGGCAGCTCGCTGTGGGGAAGCCATGTGATTGAGGTGCTGTATTCCGTCACCGGCAAGGAGAAGGAGGACTTTGTCCGCGTAGGCGAACCCATCACCCTGGCCGACACCTACACGCAGTATAGCTTCGACGTTCCGGAAGGCGCACAGTATTTCGCCATCCGATACGTACAGGCTGCCGTATCGGCCATCTTCATCGACGACATCACCTTCGCCCAGGTGGGCAACGGCACCGAGATAGAGGGTTATGACGTGTACTGCGACGGCAAGAAGCTGAACGAGACGATGCTGACATCCACCGGATTCAGGCATGTGGCACCCGCCGAAGGCTCGCACACATATCATGTGGTGGCTCTCTACAAGGAAGGCACAAGCGACCTGTCGAACAAGTCCACCGTTCAGGTCAAGGAGATCAGCGGTCTCAACGACGTCCTGACTGGAGGCGCACGCGTCTATACTACTTCCGACGCCATCCACATCGACAATGCAGAAGGCAAGCTGTCGGTAGCCACGCCCAACGGAGTGGTGATCTACTCCAATGCGACGCCCGCCGCCAACGAGACCGTGAGCGTCACCGCCGGAGTATATCTGGTTTCCGTAAACGGCACCACCGTCAAGGTGATAGTGAAGTAAGACCTACTGAATAAACTTTAATCAAGGGCCGTCCGTGGATACAAAGCGGACGGCCCTTGTTGTGTTCTTGATTAATTGAGGTTTATGGTGTAACTTTGCAGTTGCGAAACCGTGGTTTCGGAAACGGCGGTTGCGTTACCATAAAGACCGGGATTATGAAGAGGATTGCATTTTTTGATATAGACGGGACGCTGGTGAGCTTCGAGAAGCACAGCATCCCGGAGTCGGCGCGTAGGGCTATTGACGCGCTGCATCGCAACGGCGTGGAGATAGTCATAGCCACAGGTCGCGGAGCTACGGACACTCCGTATATTTCCGGACTGCCTTATTCGGCCGTAATAGGACTGAACGGCTCGGAATGCGTGCTGCGTGACGGCTCGGTGGCATGGCGGCATCATATACCGCAGGAACTGTTTGAAAAGTCGCTGGAACTTGGCCGAAAATACGACTTCGCCATAGCGGCCAAGACGGACGAGGGATTCGTGATAGACCGCCTAACTCCGCGCGTGCAGGAGATGTCGGCCACAATAGGGGAGTGGATGCCGCCTGTGAGAGACCTGACTACGCTTTATCCCGACCACCCTGTGGGTCAATTGTGTTTCTTCATTGACTCGGAGACGGAGAAGGAAGTGATGCCTCAGTTGCCCGGACTGGCTGCGTCCAGGTGGTGCGACATCTTTGCCGACATCAACCTGTCGGGTATCGACAAGGGAACGGCCATCCGGGAATACGCCGCATACAGGGGCGTGGACCTTGCGGCTGCCACGCGCTTCACGCATACGCCCTGCATGTTGTAGACCGACAGTCCCTTCAGACCGGAGGCCGTTGCCGTAACCTCGTCGCCGAGGACGGTCCATGCCGTGTCCCTGACTGTCTGAATGCACTGAATGCCGGAAGATGCCACGTTGATGTATTCACCGTAGACCGTGCGGTCCGACAGGTAATATTCCTCCGTTTCATAATCATACAGCTCTGTGACTACTTCGGTCGCATTTCCGTCCGCATCGTAGGTGTAAGTGGATTTCTGGCCGTCCACCACTTCCTCGACTCCATCCATAGTCTCTTTTGCGATGAAGGCCACTATGTTGCCGTGATCGTCCATTGTGGCTTCCTGCACGCTGATGTAGACAGGTTCGGTAGTGATGTTGCCTTCCTCGTCAAAGTATTCGGTAACGGTGTAGCGCATGGAACCGTTGGCGTCCAGCACTTCCATACGGGTGGTCCTCCCGATTTCGTTGATGTCGTTGGTGGTCTCCTTGATCAGGAAGTCTTTGCCGTCGTTGCTCCATTCCACCAGATAGTGGCCGTCGGGCTCGCCGCCATAATATACTACGGCCGATTTCATCAGGTTGGTACCTTCAACGAGTTCGAGCATGTCGCCGTAGATGGTCATCTGGCCGTCTGTCTTCTCCCATACGATGTCGCGGTACGAGATGTCGCCGTCAAGCTCCCATTCGTTGTTCTGACCCATCGTATAGTAATAATACTCGTTGGCTTTGCCGTCCTGGCCGTATTTCCATTCCGACTTGTAAGCAGGATGGAACTGGCCGTCTAACGGCAGCGACTTGACGATTTCGGTGATGTTTCCGTCGGCGTTGCGGGTGATGGTGTTGGTCTCGCACATAAAGTTCTCGACCCAGGCATCGTCCCAGTTGTAGCCCATGCGTTCGGTGTAGAAATCATGGACTTTCGTGTCGTATTTATACGTGGTCTTGGAATTGTCGGTCCAGGATTCACCGTCCTCGCTTTCGGACTCGATTCTGGTCACGGGCTGGTCGAATTCGTCGTAGGTAGTGACAATCTTGGACAGGAAGCCGTCTTCGTCCATCAGATCCTCGGTGCAGTTGCCGCGGGCGTCATACTTGAAGCTGACCGTGCCGAGTTCCATCCAGTCCTCGCCGTCGTGCATATAGTCGGTCTGGCTCACGGGGCGCCATACAGGAGTTGCGGCCTCGGTGCGGGCCGGTTTTTTCATGCCTTTCTTAGCGTGGCCGGCCTTGAAGCGGAGGCCGTCTGCGCTGGCCGACAGAGCGACCAGACTGCACAGGGTAATTGCGTAAAATTTCTTCATACTGCTAATGCGTTGTTAATGAATTATTGAAATTGAGAATGCAAAGTTATAAAAAATCCCGGAATTCAAAAGGGTAGCGGGGAATCGAAACGGCAGGGGCGGCGGTCGAAGGGGGAGGTGAATTCCAGGGTCATGGCGTGGAGGCGGAGGCGTCTGCTATTGTGGGGACAATCGTTGCCGTGGCCGTAGAGGCGGTCGCCGACGATGGGCATACCGAGGCCGGCATCCGAGGCGGCGTGTACGCGCAGCTGATGCGTGCGGCCGGTCAAGGGATGAAATTCTACGCGAGTATGGCCGTCTTTGACGGACAGGAATTCATACCCGGTCACGGCATCCTTGCCGGTGTCAAGGTCCACGCGCTGGCGCGGACGGTCCAGCCAGTCGGGCGACAACGGCAATTCTATCCGCCCTTTCTGCGGAACTCCCCTCGACTGATAGTCGCCTTCCAGATCGGCCACATACGTCTTCTTTACCTGGCGGGTGGCGAACAAGAACTGCAATGCTTTGTATGCCACAGGGCCGAATGCGGCAATCAGCAATCCTGATGTGTCCTGATCCAGCCGGTGAACCACCTTCACGTCTCGCTCCGGACCATATTTGGCCTCCAGCCACTGCTGGACGGATATGGCCGTTCCTTTCCCCGGCACCGAAAGTATCCCCGACGGCTTGTCGACCACGCAGAACCATTGATTCTCGAATATTACCTCAGGCTTCAGGTCGATGTCAGCGTCGCAGTTGCTGTCAAGCGGCGGCTCGATGACGAGCCCCTGCAGCATCCATCCCAACACCGGACGGCACTTGCCCCGGCAAGCCGGATAATGGCGGCCGTGAATGCGCACCTCTCCCTCCTTGCCGCGACCATACCAATACTCGGCAATCGCCAAGGGGTGCCAGCCCTGCAGGTAAGCCGCCTGAAGCAGTTTAGGCGCACAGCATTCGCCCGCGCCCGAAGGTGGAACCGGCATCGGCGTGTCGGCGAATATCTCGCTCAGACTCCGGCTTTCGCCACGGGCGTTGAGCAACCGGAAATTGGTGAACAGCCATTGCTGCAACGCCTCCGAGTCGGCGCGCCGCTTCTCTTTCAGGGCCGAAAGCTGTGCTTCTGCCTCCTTAAGCCGCGTGGCATACGGCTCAAGCTGAGCCGTGACACGCTTTTTGAGGCGGTGCAGTTCGGCTTTCTCAAACTGGCTCTGGCGTATCATGGCTGCAAGTTCGGCGTCGCTGACATCGCCGGCCTTGCGCCGGGCATCACGCGCAGACTTCGATTCGCGGTACTTGTCACGCGCCGCCGATACCTCGGCATCGAAAGCATTGCGGACACGCTCATATTCCTTTCTGACGGGAGGGAGTATGTCGGTCTCGAAGCGGGATATGTCTAAGTTCTGACGCGAGATGTCTCGCTCGTGAGTCTTGAAATGTCCGTCCGGCTGCAGGTAATCGAACACAGGCCCGACGAATCCAGGGAAATGGAATCCGCCGTGACCCAACTGCCCCGAGAAGGCATAGAGAGTATGGCGCACGCCATCTTCGTCGGCCGCTATGAGCACGCCCAACATCTTGCCCGCCTCCAGTTCGCGCATGAAGTTGACGTCGCCGGGGCGGCCGCTGTTTTTCAGAGCCTCCAGCCTGCCGCACAGCTCCCGGAACGCCTCGTGGCACACCCTGTCCGGTATGTAGTCAAACGGATTGTTCATGATCAGTGCCACAAAATTACGTCATTTTTGTGATGCAGCCAAATATAGGCAGATGTCCGGAATCTTTATGGATATTCTTCAATAGAATTTGTCCGGTTGGATGCGCGGTTCGGATGACCTGCGCATCTACATGTCGTTATTTTTGTTTTATCGGAATATTCTTCGTATATTTGCGGTTGAAAGCAAGCGGCATAGCTGTGCCATCAGCATCAACAGGAAACCTAAAAAATAAAATATCATGGAATTACCTTTTGCCGAATCGTGGCGCATCAAGATGGTGGAACCCATCCGTACCAGTACGCGTGAAGAGCGCGAAGAATGGATCAAGGCAGCGCATTACAATGTATTTCAACTTCCGGCCGAACAGGTGTATATCGACCTTCTGACCGACTCCGGCACCGGAGCCATGAGCGACCGTCAGTGGAGCGCCATGATGATGGGCGACGAGAGTTATGCCGGCGCCCGCTCCTTCTTCAGGATGAAGGACACCATAGAGCGCATCACCGGATTTCCGATGGTTATCCCGACGCATCAGGGCCGCGCCGCCGAGAACGTGGTGTTCAGCGCATTGGTCAAGGCCGGCGACGTGGTGCCGGGCAACTCGCATTTCGACACCACCAAGGGGCATATCGAGAGCCGCAAGGCGTTCGCCGTGGACTGCACCATCGACGAGGCCCGCGACACACAGCTGGAGCATCCCTTCAAGGGCAACGTTGACATCGACAAGCTGGAGAAGGCCGTGACCGACAACAAGGGCCGCGTGCCGTTCATCATCGTGACCATAACCAACAACACAGCCGGCGGACAGCCCGTGTCGATGGCCAATCTGCGCGCCGTGCGCGAGCTGGCCGACCGTCATGGCCTGCGCGTCATCTTCGACTCCGCCCGCTTTGCCGAAAACGCATATTTCATCAAGACGCGCGAGGAGGGTTACGCCGACAAGACCATCAAGGAGATAGTGCGCGAGATGTTCGCGCTGGCCGACGGCATGACCATGTCGGCCAAGAAGGACGCCATCGTGAACATGGGCGGTTTCTTCGCCACGCGCCATCAGGACTGGGCGGAGGGCGCACAGCGCTTCGCCATCCCGTTCGAGGGCTACCTGACATACGGCGGCATGAACGGCCGAGACATGGAGGCTCTGGCCGTGGGTCTGGACGAGAACACGGAATTCGAGAACCTGCACACGCGCATCCATCAGGTGGAATACCTGGCCAAAAAACTCGATGAATACGGCATCCCGTACCAGCGTCCCGCCGGCGGCCACGCCATCTTCGTGGACGCATCGAAGATACTGACCAACGTGCCGAAGGAGGAATTCCCTGCACAGACGCTTACCGTAGAGCTGTACCTCGAGGCCGGAATACGTGGTTGCGAGATCGGCTACATCCTGGCCGACCGCGATCCCGTGACGCGCGAGAACCGTTTCGGAGGCCTCGACCTGCTGCGTCTGGCCATACCGCGCCGCACGTATACCGACAATCACATGAATGTGGTGGCCGCGGCTCTGAAGAACGTGTACGACCGCCGCAACGAGATAACGCGCGGCGTGAAAATCACGTGGGAAGCGCCGCTGATGCGCCACTTCACCGTGCAGCTGGCTCCGGCCGACGAGTGACAGACCGCGTGCGAGCTAAAGCCCGCACCCGGAACCAGCCGGCCTGATACGACCAACGCGACCGATACGACCGCCAGCCTGATACGACCGACGCGACCGATACGGTGCGCCAATGGAATACAGCGCGCCTGATTAAGCCGGACGGGCGGTAATGGCCGCGTATAGGTTTCGGGTGGCTGCCTGAAGCAGATCCAAGACAAGCTCAAAGCCCTCGGCCCCTTCGTAGTAGGGGTCGGGGACATAATCATAATGCCGGGTGTCGTCGAAAAAGGCCGACATCGGCATTATTTTTTGTTCCGCCTCTACGGTCGGGGCGAGACGGCGCAGGTTGCGCAGGTTGGACTCGTCCATGCCGATGATGAGGTCGAAGTCGAAGAAGTCGGACATCGAGATCTGGCGGCAGCGGTGCGTCAGGTCGTAGCCGCGCCTGGCGGCATGGGCGCGCATACGGCGGTCGGGAAGGTCGCCGATGTGGTAGTCACCCGTGCCGGCGGAATCTATCACCCAGTTGCGGCTGTCGTCGTGAGCGGCCACGACCGCTTCCATCAGCCCTTCGGCAGCCGGAGAACGGCAGATATTACCTAAACACACGAACAGTACCTTGACCGGTTCGCCGGCCTCGTGCCTGGCGCGCAACGCCTCGATTAACTCAGAATCTATATTTTTCATATAACCTTATTAACAACTATCTGGTGCCTTTGGCCTTGCTGATTGTGACGAGCCAGACGCCGGAGAATATCAGAACGATGGCCACGCCTTTAATGGGCGTGAAGCGGTCGAGTCCGAGGCAGATGCCCGTGATGGTGGCCACGATGGGCTGCACGTAGTTGTACATTCCCACCAGTGTGGGGCGCAGCTGTTTCTGGCCGATCATGATGCAGATGTATGCCAGGAACGTGCCGCATATCACCACATACGCGATGCCGCTCCATTCCAAGCCCGAAATCGCCGGCCAGTCGGTGGCGGCGAGCCAATGGATGCTGCCGGGCAACGCCACTACGGTGGCCGACAGAAACATCCATTTCATCAGTGTCACCAGGCTGTATTTGCGGATGAAATTACGATACAATGTCAGATATAGCGCGTAGCATAGCTGGGCGCAGAGCACTATGACGTCGCCCAACGCCGGATTCGCGCCCGGAGCGGGAGCGCCGTTGCCGGCAATCAGGATGACGGCACCCGCCGCGCCCAATACGATGCCTCCGGCCTTCTTCATTGTGATGGGTTCGCCGAGTATGAGCCATGCCAGCAGCATTACCCACATGGGCATGGTGGTGGTGACCAGCGACGCTTCACCGGGCGAGGTGAGGCTGACTCCCAATATGAAGCATCCCTGATTGAAAAGGACTCCTAACATTCCGGCTCCGAACAGACGGAATATGTCCTTCAGGGGCACATGCTCCTGCGGAAGGAACAGGGAGGTGATCCAAAAAAGAAGGGCCGCTCCCGCAACCCTGAAGTCCACCATTATCATGGGTGCCACCACGCCGGCGGCAAACACCATCTTTGTAACCGGCGACATCAGTCCCCACATCACGTTGGCCCCAAACATGGCCAGATGTCCCTTGGCTTTGTTTATATACATCTTATCAGGTGGTAGTAAAATCGGCTGCAAAATTACGAAAAAATTCCCTTACGGCGAGCCGGAATGTAGACCAAAAGGCAATAGATGGCCGCACAGAGGGCGATTGCGCCGCCTATGTAACCGATCTGTCCGAGCAGGCTATGGTTTGTGGCGATGCCGCCCACAAGGGCGCCTGCCCCGATGCCGAGGTTGAAGATGCCGGAATACAGGCTCATCGGCACGGCCGAATCATTCGGGAACAGGCGGACTATGTCGTTCTGCATGGCGATGTTCAGCACGGTCAGCGACATTCCCCAGGGCACACACAGCGCGGCCAACAGTATAGGGCTGTAGTCAGCCGCCGGGCGCAGCAACAGCAGCATCAACGGGATGCCGAGACATGACGCGGTGATGAGGGCACGCGAATGACGGGTATAGCCTTCGCCGGCAATAAAACTGGCAAGCAGTCCGGCCACGCCGAACAGGGTCAGTGTCCATGTGATGCCAGATTCGCTGAATCCGGCAATCTGGCCCAGAAACGGCTCGACATAGCTGTAGCCGGTATAGTGGCCGGTGACTATAACCCCTATGATAAGGTAAATCATCAGCAATGGCGGGCAATGCAGCATGTCGCGGATCAGCTGCTTGCGCGACACCGTGTCGGCCTCGCGCTTCACGTTCGGATAGAACAGCCACATCAGCAGGAACAGCACGGCGGCAAGGATGCCGATTGAGCCGAAAGCCGTGCGCCATCCGGCCACAAGACCGATAAGCCGGCCGATAGGAAGACCTACAATAAGCGCTATGCCTCCGCCGGCCACAAGCACGCTGAGCGCGGTGGCGCGCTTGTCCGGTGGTGCCACGGACACGGCCATGGCCGGAGCGATGGACCAGAAAATGCAGTGGGTCAGGGCTACGCCGATACGCGAGGCCATCAGTATACCGTAGCTGCCGGCCAGAGTGGAGAATACGTGCGAGATGATGAACACCGCGATGATGCCGAGCATCAGCTTGCGGTAAGGCACACGGGCAAAGAGCAGCATCAGCGGCAGTGACAGCACGGCCACGACCCAGGCGTAGACCGTGATCAGCAGCCCCGTTTTAGCCTCGCTTACGCCCAAGTCAGCGCCGATGTCGCTGAGCAACGCCACCGGGATCAGCTCCGAGGTGTTGAACGTGAATCCGGCCACGGTCATGATCAGCAACGGCACGATATAATGAATTCCGTTGCGGAATTTATCAAGATGCATCATACAGGGGTGTAGGGAATGTTTCTGTCAGACATGTGACGCGGATGATCGGGACCGGGCGCCGGTCAGAAGAGCCATAAACCCCGGGGAGAGACGGCGTAACACTGCGTAGACGAGAATTGAGATGGTGAATATGATTAAGAAGATAAGAAAATAATCGGTGAAGCAAAGAGAGTTGTTAACCGGCCTTATCATTTTAGTGACGGTCTTGCAGGTTATTACGCAAAAGAGGCCGTGGAATCCGTATAGGAAGAATGTGGACCCGGCGAGAAAGCGGGGAATCTGCCTGCGGCCGCCATCGGCAACAATGATGCCGAGCAAAAGTATTGAGAGAACACCGAAAATAGAGGTGATCAGATAAAGAGTATCGGCTATGAATGGGGACGTGTCGCCTATGCCCGATATGCACACGGTGCAGCCTGCAAGGTATCCGACAGAGGCAGCCGGCCACGAGCGGGCTGCTAACAGTTTGTGGCCGAAGCAGGCAAGAGTCGCACCGAGCGTGAAGTAAAGGCTGTTCGGGAGCACTACGAGAGGGTCGATGCCCGGTGAAAACATGGGAACTGCCACACTCAGTATAAACGGCAACAGTGGCGTGGCCCCTTTCAGCAGGCACAGCATGACTGAAACAAGGGGCGAACAGATATCGATTATAATGAGGTTGCGGATGAACCACATGGGGAAATCGTAAGGGAAAGGGTCGCCGGGCAACCGGCAGATGAATCCTGTCAGTAACCTGATGATGTCGATGTCCATGGGACGGTGTTTTATCAGAAACAGGATGAATCCGATGAAGTTCCACATAAGGTAGGGTACAAGCAGTGTCTTGACCCTGCGTTTCAGTTTGGCCTTATATCCTGACCACGACATCCGGGCCCCTTCTCTGAAAAACAGGTATCCGGATATGACAAAGAAGGCCGGCACGCAAAGATCGAGGATATAGCGTTTGAATATAGTGTGGAATAATACGAACACGCTTGTGTCCGGTCCGGAGAGGGGCGGGTCAAGGTACTGCAGATAATTGCAATGAATCATCACTACGCCAACTATAAGCGGAAAGCGCAACAGGTCGAAGCCCGGAATGATTCTTGATATTTGATACTGTGCATTGGGCACCATTTGGAATGTGGGTTGGATAACGGGATGCAAAGTTAGAGATTTTCGGCAAAATTTCCAAAGCACACGGTTATACGACGCGGATTTTCAGGACAGGGCCAATCATGCCGGATTTTATAGGTTGGTACTGACAGTCGAACAGCGTAGACCGGGCGGGGATTGACCGAGATATAAAAAACGGCATGTACACGGAGCAATTCGTATACATGCCGATTTCAGGTATGTGGGAGCCGGTCGCCCGGAATCAATAGTTCTTGGCTTCTATTTCAAAGAAGCTGCGCTTGTGATGGCATACCGGGCATACCTCGGGCGCTTTCTTGCCGATGTGCAGGTGACCGCAGTTGCGGCAAATCCATACGGTGTCGCCTTCGCGGGAGAATACGATGCCCTCCTCTATGTTCTGAAGCAGACGACGATAGCGCTCCTCGTGGTGCTTCTCGATGGCTGCGACGGCACGGAAGCGATGCGCGATGTCGTTGAACCCTTCGGCCTCGGCCTCTTCAGCCATCTTGGCATACATGTCGGTCCACTCATAGTTCTCGCCTTCGGCAGCGGCACGGAGATTGTCCATCGTGTCTGAGATCTCGCCGCCGTTCAGCAGCTTGAACCACAGTTTGGCGTGCTCCTTCTCGTTGTTGGCCGTTTCCTCAAAGATAGCGGCTATCTGCTCGTAACCATCCTTGCGAGCCTTCGATGCGAAATAGGTGTACTTGTTGCGGGCCATCGATTCGCCTGCAAAAGCTTCCATCAGGTTTTTCTCTGTTTTTGTTCCTTTCAGGTCTTTCATCAGTTCTTATGTTTTTAAATTTGTGTTTTTTATATACGGGTGAATGACAATTCACTTGCATTCATGGCTGTTTTTCAGGCATTCGGGGCATCGGCCCTTGAGAAACACGTTGACGTTGTCGCACTCGAAATCCGCGGGTGACGGCAGTGCCCCAAGGTCGAAAGGTATGTCGAATATCCTGTGGCAGTCCCTGCACATGAAATGCGCGTGTGGCGGTCTGTGAGCGTAATCGTATCTTGTCGATTCGGCAGAAATGTCGATGTCGTTCAACAACCCTTTTTCCGCGAGCAATTTCAAGCCGCTGAATACGGTAGTGCGTGACAACGTAGGATGCTCGCGCACTAACTCGGCGTATACCTCATCGGCCGTGGGATGACATCTGCAAGCCGAGATGTATTCCATAATGGCAATCCTCTGGGCCGACGGCCTTATGCCGGCGTCCAGAAGTTGTCTCATCAATTCAGTGCGTCTCGATTCCATATATCATCAATTCAGTCCAAAATTGAACTGAGTACAAAATTATAATAAATACCGGTATTCTCCAAATTTTTAACAAATTTTTTTATTACTGTCCGCTAAACTTTAGGGAAGAATAGAAAAATAGGGCTGATTCCATTTGCAGGAGTCAGCCCAAAATGGTTATATTGGTGTCGCCAAACTATCCAAGAATAATCATGGGCAAAAGTAGTAATTTTTTTATTACTCTCTGCTTTATGTTTTAGCGGACAGTAATATAAATTTTACTTTCACGTGTTGCCTTAAAAATACAAATAGATACTGCTAAGGAATGTGGACGGCCGGTTCAGTCGGTCGTCCGCATTTGGAAAAGAGGCTCAAAAACGGATTTTTTTCGGGCCTTTGTCTGAAACTCTGATATAGATCTCGCCCCGGACAGGAACGGCGACCCGCAGACCCTGAAGATTATAGTAAACGACCGGGCCACAGTCGGCTTCGACATGAGTGACGCCATCTTCCCCGCCGCCGAGGTTGACGGTGATCTCGGATGCTGAAGATTCATTGTCGCCACGATAAAGAGAGGCCACGCTGTAGACATGCTCGCCGCCGCCGGGATTTAAGTCGCGGAAGAAACGCGAAGCAGTAGTGCCTATTGTTTCGCCGTCGCGCGAGACAATAAATCCTACGGGATAGAAGAAATCACGCTCGGGGTCGATTTCATCCCCGCGGTCTTCTATTGCAACCGGGGCCTCCACGTCACCAAGACTGATCTCGGCATATATGAAGAAGCTGCCGTTGGCGTCGGGGTCTGAGGTCCAGTCTCCGTCACCTATCTTTATCAGGTTGCCCAGTCCGAGTGTTGTGCCTTCATACTCGCAGATGTATTCGACCTTGCCGGTTTTCGATGACATTTCAATTCCGATCAGCAGATCTTTATCGCCGGAGATTTCTACGGGTGTCGTAAGCAGGACAGGAGTCCATGACCCTACGCCGCATTCCTTGACAGTCCGCTCGCTGACCACACGCGGCGTGCCGTCGGATCCGTCTGCTTCCCATACCTTGACCGTGTATGTCACGTCCTGAGGACTCTGATAGGGATTGAAGGCCACACGACGAATGCGCGATCCCCTATAGACTGCAAGATCATCGGCCGAGAAGCGATGGGCGATGGTCACACGGTCGGTTTTTTGGCTGAGGATGTCGAACGAGTCGTAAGAGAATCCGGACATACGCGACAGGCGAGTCGGAATTGCCCAGTTGAGCGTAACGGTTTTATCATTCTCATCGACTTCAGCCTCAAGAGACTCAACCATGTTGACGGGTACTCTTATCGATGCCTCGACATAAGGAGAGACAAGACCCGACGCATATTCTGCATCGACCTGATAAGTGAGCAGACTTTCACCGTCGGTTTCGGTGTCAACATAACTTGTTTTGTCGGTTTCGCCTACTTTCACGCCACCCCTGTAGACATTGAACCTTACGGGAGCTTCATCGGCTGCCGGCAATTGCCATGAAAGGTAGACACGGCCTCTTGCGGCAGTGGCGCGGAAGTCTTCGGGCGATGCGGGAGCGTTTTCGGGCACGAAGTCGAACGAAATTCGGCCGTCGGAGCCAACGGCAATGTTGCGCAGCGACTTATAGGCAAAGCGTTCGCCGACGATACTCAGCGTCGAAGGGAAAGAAGTGTCGCAGAAAGTGGTAGCGTTCGAACTTCCCGGGAAGGGAGCGTCCGAGAGATCGCCATAGGATGAGGGGTATGAATTCGGATTACGTCCTGAACCCGAGCATACGGTGTAAACCGACTGGGGATAAGATGTGTTGAGCGTATTTGTCAAGAGGCGAGCGCGAATCATCGGGTCGTTGGCGTGGTAGACAAGCAGGCCGCCCGACGGAAGAGCGCTGTCGAAGGGGCCTGCGGCACATCTGTTCTCAAGGATGAAGTATTCTCCCGGGACACCGGCCTCAAAACGGTAAGCCACCGGATTGAAAGCTGCGTCGGCCATATCCTTTACCGAGGTTGTGTCGGCGAGTTGTACCGGCACTACCCATCCGTACTGGATTTTCTGCCACATATTGACAGAGGCCGGGCGGTCGCCGCTCTTGTTGGTGCCGTTCCAGGCGCCTGATCCCATCAGGTCCCACACGCCTGTTCCCGGGAATTCTCCCCCCGAACCCGAATAGTCAGTGTCGTAAAAGTCGGGGGCACCGAGATTGTGACCGAACTCGTGGCAGATAACGCCGATGGTGGTCATCCGTGAGTGGAGCGTCTCGGGTTCAATAGTATATTTGTCGACTTTCACACCATCGAATTCGATGCCCGATACCGATGAAGAATGGGACCATATATCCGAGTAGTCGCCGCTTGCCTCCTGGCCGGCACCCTGATGGATAATGGAGATTCCGTCGATAACGCCATCGCCATCGTTGTCGAACTGACGCAAGTCAAGCTCGCTGTCGAGCTGGGAGAGCGCCTCGCGGATAATCTCTGCGACATTGTCGATGGTATAGTGACTCTTTTCATAGCTGAGATTGACCCATCGCGTGACGGTGGTGGTCACATCGAGCTTGCCATATGAATTCTGCAGATAATAGTCACGGAACGAACCTATGCCGAGGTATCCCTCGCTGTTCATCATTGCATCGAAATCATCGCGAGTGAATGTAGGCGTGGTGTTGCTGAAGTTAACGAGAATCATCAGCAGGTTGCGCTTGCCCGATGTGGGGAACGACTTTTCAAAGTTAAGGTTGTTGGCGCCTGTCTTTCTCATGGTTGCCGCAGCAGCGGAGACAGGAAGGCCGGGTTTCGTCTGCGGTGCCAGGCTGCGGGCCTCTGCACCGTGGTAAATGATGGCCGATGGGCGCCCCTCACCGTTGGCGTCGGCCTCTGCCACGGTCCAGAAACCGTCGGCATCGCGCAGAAGCGTGAAGCCGTCCGGACTCGTGGCCCAGTTGAAACGTTCGTCGCCGTGGAGTCGTATCTCCACAGGAGTGCCGTCGGGTTGCGCGGACTTGACAAGGCCTTCTGCGGCAGGGATGGCAAAAGCCGACAGCGGCAGGCTGAGAACGCCTGCCGCCATGATTATTCTATAGATAGGTGTCAGAGTCATTATTTCACAAACTTGACTGATTTCGAACCGACGCTGACCACGAATACACCGTTTCCGAGTGCCGAACAGTCGACAACTGCATTTGCCGAAGTGACTGCGGTGTGCATGCGCAGACGGCCCATAGCGTCGCAGACACGGATTTCGGTGCCGGGAGTAACGCCCGATACGATTAAGGAGTTGTTGAAATATCTCAGTGAAATGCTGTCGTCATCGACAGAGCCGATACCGCCCTGGATAGTTTCGGGCGCCATGTCGACCCAGAGCTGGCAATTCAGGCCGAGGGCGCCGGCTTTAGGCTCAAAGTCATAGATCGAACACCAGGAGCCATCGGTAGCGACCGGACTCTCTTCAGGCTTATCGAATGGCTGGACGTAGAAAGTCGGGACGCCGTTGCCGTGGCGAAGCATGCCTAAGCTTAAGAACGAGCGGCCGATGTTGGGGTCGGTGACGTCGACAATCATGCCATCGGAGAATTCCAATGCGATGTAGACTGTACCATCGAGACTTACAGTCTTGTCGAATTTGTGGGTGATGCCCTCGCCGGCAATGCCGCCGATGCCGGTTGTTCCGAAGAATTCTGCAACGGTCGATTCGTGACGGTAGATAACTTTGTCTTCGTCGAGGTTTCCATCTTCGTCAGCACCGTATACGGTGAGATAGAAAGGCTCCGATGCCTGGTCGACGGGAGAGATCGCCTCAACCGGGCGAAGGCGGAAGTTCGTCATCCAGAGAGAGAGCACGCGCGGAGTGAAATGCCAGTCGGAGGGAAGATCGTAGCGCTCCGCATAGCGGCGGTAGTAATGGTTGAATCCGCTGACGAAGTCGAGACCATCGGGATCGGTGTCGAAGCAGGGCACTGCACCCCGGTCGTAGTATTTCACTTCACCGGGATTGAAGTTCAGCAGAGGCAGGTTCTCAGTCAGTTCGTCAAGGAGAGTGACATTGAGAGCGAGGTTAGACGTGCGGCTGCCGCGCTCGTTGGTGGCAGTGAGTCGCACGCTGTATTCTCCTGAAGCAGGGAATACGACATCGGCATCGCCGTTTTCAAGAACCGTGACTTCAGCGCCGTCAACATCCCACGATGTTGTTTCGGCATACTCGCTTTGGTTGAGAATGCGGACAGCGTTGCCTTTGAAAGCAAAGAGGTTACTGTCGATAAAGTTGAAGAAGCCTTTGAGCGATGCTTTCGGCTGCGGACGCGGGGTGTCGACAGGCGAAGTGATGCGGAAATCGTCTATGCAAATAAAGCCGGACTTCTCGGGGCCTGCGAGTTGGAACGCGAAGCAATAAGGGCCGCTGTTAACGGGCGTGAATGTAATTTCTTCCTTCACCCATTGCGGATCCGTATCGAGTGTGCGGCTCAAACTAAGCAGCGTAAGAGGCTGAAAATCCGCGTCCTGCTCGGTGCCGAGAGTAAAATTGAGTGTACACGTATGCGGAGTGTCCCCGATCAGATAGCCATCGAAGTGGGTATGGAAAGAGATGGTGTAAGTGACTCCGGCCGTCAAGTTGAAGAACGGAGTGTAGGCGCGTTCGTCGCGGACTTTATCTGATTCGGGCGAAACCATATAATATTCGCCGCTGACGGCCGGAATATCGGTGATATTGGCGGTTCGCCAGATGGAGGTTCCTACGGTAAGCCATCCCTTCGGCAGATAGCCCTCGCCGTCATAGTGCGTCGCGTCAGAGAAGTTCTCAATCCAGGGGAGTTCCTCGCATGCCGATGCATTGTCGGGATTAGGAACGACATCAGACGGAGTGATTACCTTTGGAGTTTCACCGGTGAAAAAGAATGTGTCGAAAAGCGGCGATCCGTATGTGCCCGACATATCCAGATTGCGGAAAAGCTCAATGGCGAAGAAATATTCGCCGTCTTCAGGGATGTCGTAAGAATAGATGCGTGATGACCATTCAGTAACGGTTTCAGCTGCCTGGGTGCCGACGAGCGTCATCTTTGAAATGTCAGCCTCCCGGCCGCAATACACGTTATATCCTACCCTGCGGATAGCGTCGGAACAGTTGTACATGTATGAGAACTCCATAGTGAACTTCGTACCCTTTCCGCACTCAAAAGCCGGAGTGAATAAGTGGGTCACGCCGTTGCCGAGACCAGTGCCTCCGAGGATTTTTGACCCGGATTCGGCCGCGTAGCCGAAATCCCAGCCATCGGTAACGTAAAAGTGAGGGTCCCAGCGATTGGCAGTCTCAGGCTGAGACCAGCCTTTAGGAAGATAATCACCTTCGTTTTCGAAATGAGAAGGTTCGTCGAAGTTCTCTTCCACATCAAAGCTTTCGGCATGCAGAGGACTGAGCACCAATGCAAAAGCAGCTACTGAAATGCTGCGTAGTAAAGGTTTGATCATAATGACTTGAACTGAAAAAAGTTGACACTTTTGGGAGCAATACTCGAAAGAGCCA
>ENA-UALF01000278-UALF01000278.1-human-gut-metagenome-genome-assembly--contig:-NODE-278-length-30022-cov-16.365168_pt1 | contig 30022 bp, 20 predicted proteins | sample MGYA00243698_ERZ654464 | MGnify/ENA primary metagenome ERZ654464 (study PRJEB26926, sample SAMN06164595) | human gut metagenome | biome: ENVO:00009003; feature: ENVO:2100002; material: ENVO:00002003...
ATCGCTCAGTGTCTCGTGGGCTCGGAGATGTGTATAAGAGACAGATATAAATGAGATAAAACAAACGGATAAAATCAGGAAAAGGAGTATGATGGATATGAAGAATCAGGTAGTATTGGATTGGGATCAGTATGTAGCACTTGCAAGACAGACAGTAGCAGAAGGTTGTGTTCTGCTTGAGAATAAAGATCAGGCACTTCCGCTTGTAAAAGATGAGAAGGTGGCAGTATTTGGAAGAATCCAGAACCACTATTATAAGAGCGGAACCGGTTCAGGAGGAATGGTAAATGTATCAAAGGTCTATGGAATCGTAGATGGTCTGCGTGAGAGTGGTCAGGTCATCCTGGATGAGGAGTTGATCAGGATCTATCAGGACTGGGAAAAGACACATCCATTTAATGAAGGCGAAGGCTGGGGAAATGAACCGTGGTGTCAGGAAGAAATGGAGCTGACCGATGAGGTTGTGGAGGCAGCCGGCAAGCGATCAGAGACAGCTATCGTGATCATCGGACGTACAGCAGGCGAGGATAAGGATGCAAGTGATACCAAGGGCTCTTATCAGCTTACAGATGTGGAAGAAGATCTGCTCACAAAAGTAAGAAAGAACTTTGATAAGATGATAGTTTTATTAAATGTCGGCGGCCTGCTCGATATGAGTTTTACAGACCGTTACCAGCCGGAAGCCGTTATGTATGTATGGCAGGGCGGCATGGTCGGCGGACTTGGAACGGCAGATGTATTAACAGGAGCTGTTTCACCATCCGGTCATCTGACAGACACGATCGCATATAAAGTTGCTGATTATCCTTCTACACCATATTTTGGTGATCCGGATAAGAATTATTACAGTGAAGATATCTATGTCGGATATCGTTATTTTGAGACTTTCGCAAAGGACAGCGTCAGATATCCGTTTGGATATGGTCTGTCCTACACAACATTTGAAAAGGCAGTCGTTGTATTTGCAAATGAGCCGGAGAAACAGCAGTTTACACTTCATGTAACTGTTTCAAATGTCGGTTTAAAGAAAGGAAAAGATGTTGTTCAGGTCTATGTGGAAGCTCCGCAGGGTAAGCTTGGAAAAGCAGATAAGGTTCTTGTCGGATTTGCAAAGACGAAGGAGCTTGCACCGGGTGAATCAGAAGAACTGGATATTACCGTTCCATACAGCCGCTTTGCTTCCTATGACGACTCCGGTATTACAGGACATGCTTATGCATTTGTATTAGAAGCAGGCACATATCATGTATTTGCCGGCGGAAATGTCAGAAGTGCAGAATGTGCAGGCACGTTTCAGCTTGCAGATGATCTTGTGATCGAACAGCTTTGCTCTGCACTTGCTCCGGTAGAAGCATTTGACAGAATGAAGGCAGCAGAGACAGAGAACGGATATCAGGTCATGATGGAAGCAGCACCACAGCATGCATCAAACGAGAAGCAGAGAAGACAGGATCATCTTCCACAGGAGATCCGTCAGACGATGGGTACTCATACATTATCCGATGTGGCAGATGGTTCGATCGGAATGGATAAATTTATTTCAGAATTGACAGACGATGACCTTACTTGTATCATTCGAGGAGAAGGCATGGGAAGTTCACTTGTAACACCGGGAACGGCAGCAGCATTTGGCGGTGTATCCAAGTCACTGATCAACCGTCATGGAATCCCTTCGGTATGTTGCAGTGATGGACCGTCCGGTATGCGGTTAGACTGTGGCGTGAAAGCATTCAGTCTGCCAAACGGAACGATCATCGGATGTACATTTAATACAGAGCTTGTAAAAGAGCTTTACACCTGTACCGGTTATGAGATGATCTCACAGAGGGTTGACTGTTTACTGGGACCCGGTATGAATATTCACCGTCATCCGTTAAATGGAAGAAACTTTGAATATTTCTCGGAAGACCCATATGTGACAGGATGCTTTGCCGGTGCGGTGTTAGAAGGTCTGCATGCAGCAGGTGTAACAGGGGCAGCGAAGCATTTCTGTGCAAATAATCAGGAGATGAGACGACATTTTGCAGATCCTGTTGTATCAGAACGTGCACTTCGGGAGATCTATCTGAAAGGCTTTGAGATGATCGTAAAAAGTGGTGTCTGCGATGCGATCATGACGACATACGGACCGGTAAACGGAGTATGGACAGCCGGAAATTATGATCTCTGTACGACAATCCTCAGAGAAGAATGGGGATTTAAAGGTATCGTCATGACTGACTGGTGGGCATCCATCAATGAGCGTGGACAGGAGCCGGATAAGATTAATTTTGCGGCAATGGCACGTGCGCAGAATGATATCTATATGGTATGTCCGGATGGATCAACAAATGCCAGCGGAGACAATACAGTCGCAGCACTCGTAGATGGACGGCTGAAGCGCGCGGAGCTTCAGAGAAATGCAGCGAACATCTGTGGCTTTGTACTTGATACAGAAGCAATGCGCAGAGCAATGGGCTGCCCGACAGAGGTATCGATCATCAATCGTCCGGCGGAACCGGATGATGTTGATCTGTCAGAGGTTGAATTTGTCAGATTAGATGGCGACTATGAATTACGACTTGATACCAAGGAGTCGAAAGCCGGTGTAAATTATGTACTTCCGTTTGATGTACAAAAAAAAGGAATTTATGAGATCGAACTGATCGGAAGTTCCGATCTCTCAGAACTTGCCCAAATGCCATGTACGTTGTATTATACCAATATACCGAGCCTCAGTTTCACATTCCATGGAACAAATGGGGAAGACATGGTTATCAAAAAAGAATTTGATCTGCATACCAGATTTTCAGTTATGCGTCTGAATGTCGGTAAAAATGGTCTTCATTTAAAACAGATCAGATTCAGATATTTAAGGGAGGGCAAAATTTGGAATTAAATATTTTACTGAAGATAGCAATTATCTTTCTGTTTTTTACAGTCGTTGATATATGCGGACATTTCATCTTTAAGACAAAGAGAAATGTCCCGGAATGGCTGCTCATGATAGGGGTAGTTCTGGCTTTTGCCGGGACTACCTTTCTTGGCGTCCGGGCATATTTTACGGACGCAGATACAAATGATCAGAATATCTATATGGCGTATTGTTATATGAAAGAGGGCAATATCGATCAGGCGTCAATCCTTCTTGACGACATTGCAGGTTCTTTTGAAGAAAAAGAACTGCTCAGTGTGGCATGTGATGTCATGAACGGAGATTATATTAACGGCCATTTTAAACTTCAGGAGTTATCAGAACAAAACGGGATCAGTAAGGCAGGAAAGGCATATCTGACGGCTCTTGATGACTATTGCTCCGGGAAACTAGGAATGATCTCCGGAGGAGAAAAGGCATATACAGATTATGAATCTTATCTGTCTGATCTGGAAAAAGAAGATGGCGTGCAGGAGACTGCATGGAGTGGGGAGTCAGATGACATGGGTAATGCATCAAATGAAACACTGACAGATTCACTGACTGCCTATATCGAAGATCTTGATTTTACCAGAAAAGAACAGCGGGAGTTTGAAGAAGCGTATGAGCTTGACAATAAGATCCATGGCGTGGCAGTTGCTGATCTTACAGAGGATGATATCAGGGATCTGAAGCATACATATGGTGAGACAGAAGAAGTACTCCGGCGGGAGATCGGTTATTATGTATATCAGAATGATTTTGATAAGGCAAAGGATATAGCCTCCGAGCTGAACAAGAAATTTAAAAGCCCGGAGAATACGGTTATATATACGGATGTAATTGTCGAAGAAGTATATCGAAATGCCAGAGATCAGAACTATACGGAAGACTCATTCGATATGAAGGATGATGAGATCAAGAGCCTGGTGAAGAAGGCGGAGCGCGCGAAAGAGAAGGCACAGAAGCTGATAGATGATGAAGGTTATGACGGAGCACATGCAGATGAGATAAATGAATTGCTGGAGGAAGCGGATTCCTATTATAAGGATGCAAGTTATGTACCGATCAAGCGTGCAGTTAATTATGTTCTTGTACAGGAGCCATATCGTGGAGACGATACGGGATTTTACGAACTGCAGTTGTCCAAATTGTATCTTGCAATGGATGACAGAGATACGGCAAACGAGCATCTGCATAATGTCATTGATAACAGTGCTAAGATCAGTGATTCATCATTATTAAAAGATGCAATTGATGAAGTTGTGACACAGTACAATCAGATCTCCGATGACAGTTATAATGCTGAGCTGAATGCTGCCGTTAACGATATGGTAGATAAACAGAGCAGTCAGGTTGTTCCTGTATCGGAAGAAACCATAAATGGTTCATTTAATTCGTACGTTGCAACCACATTAAAATACGATAGGATCAACATTCATATCAGCCGTATCGATACTTCGGCATATCCATCCATTCAGGCATACATTAATATCAATGGAACAAAGGACTCCAAAGAAGAACTGGCAGATCAGTTTACAAAGGAAGATTTTACGGTGATCGATACGCAGTATGAGATCACGGATTTTACACTGAACAGCGGGGCAGAGAGTGAAGCTGTCAGTATCGGTATCGTAATGGATAAGAGCGGCAGTATGGAAGGTGCGGCGATCGCAAACGCAAAGCAGGCCGCAACAGACGCGGTAGAGCATATAACCTCAGAGAAAATGATGATTGTTTCATATGATAATGAGGCATATCTGGAGCAATCGTTGACATCCAGAAGCGGAACGCTGAAGAACTCTATAGCAGCTATTTCAGATGGTGGTGGAACCAACATATCTGCCGGTCTAAATCTTGCACTTGATAATCTGGAAGCGGAAAAAGGCAGCAGAGCAGTTATCCTGATGTCTGACGGACAGGACGGAGGTTCGGAAGAAGATATGCAGGCTGCAACTGACCGAGCAGCAAAACTTGGAATCAGTGTATATACGGTTGGATTTGGCGAATGTGATGACGCATATATGCAGGCAATCGCAGAAGTAACCGGTGGTAAATTCGTAAAGGCATCTGCATCTACGGAGCTATCGGATATCTATCTGTATCTTCAGAAATATATCGTAAATAATTACAGCATATCATATACGGTAACAAAGAATCCGGATGTAGATCCTAGATTCCTTACTGTTGATATCGCAGAATATAATGCAACAGTGACAAAGAATTATTATTTGAAAGAAGAGAATAAACCGGAGGATTCAGATGATGCAGGATTTATCCGGAAGGTAGATGAGAATACACTCGGAGTATCTTCGGTAACGCCGGGAAATGTATCTGTAAAGGATGTACAAAATGGTATCACCTTGACTGTAAATGGCGGAGGATTTTCTGATATTGCGAGTGTGACGGTTGGCAATCTGGTATTAACAGATATACAGGTAGCAGATAAAACAAGTCTTACAGGCAAATTAAATGGCGAACTGACTGCCGGTATCTATGATGTCAAAGTGAAGACAACAGATGGTCGTCTTGTTGTAGGAAAATCTCTGTTTAAGGTATTCAAAGCAGGAACAACAACCTCGATCCGACTTGGTGACATGACGATCACGGCAGATGCCATTGGTCAGACAGCAGATGATCGCCTGGCAGCCAGTGGAAATGTCATGATTAACGGATTTGTTCACAGCTCAGGTGATATGGAGATCATTGTGGACGACATGGATCCGGATCTTTCCCTTGTGGCAAATAAGACGATCAAGGTCGGTGATTCCGGTAAGGTTCAGGGAGATGGAAAACTCTATGTCAGTTACGCAGAGATGGAACAGGCCAATGGCAGCTTCGCCGGTCTTGTTATGGGAAATAAAGATTATGTAATTGGGCAAAATGGATATTATGTAATGGTCAGCGGATCTGATATATCATTTGATCAGACGATTGCCAGTCTGAATCTTTCCGTGCCGTTTATCATGGATATCGATGTTGCAGAGGTAAATCTGCACAGTAACCGGTTACAGGTAGATATTTCATCATTCCGGTTGGATGAAATTATTGATTCAACAAAGAAATCACTTCAACATAAAACCGGAGCGAATAAGGAGTCGGAGCCTGTCACGAAACGGAGCAGCTTAAAGCAGTTTGGAGCAAAAGAATTCTTTGGAGGCTTAGATGGATCCTTATCAATGGCGATCACACCGGATGGCATTCAGTTTGGTGGAGAAGTAACATTATCTGTAGATGATAAGATTAATTTTGGAACCTTTGGGATCAATGAATTGTCACTAAAATTAAATTCCCTGGATCCTGATTACGAGTATTGGAAGATTGGTGGAAAGATTGATCTGGCAACATCCATACCGGGATTCTTTGACAGTCGGATTGCCGGATTTGACGGCTCGTTTTCTTCCTATTACTGGCTGCCGGATAAAGTAACGATTGGAGCAGCATTAGATCCGGGAATAACGGTTTATAAAGTCATTGACATCAATCAGGTTGGCGGAGAATTGCAGGGTATGAGTACGATCGCCTTAAATCTGTACGAATCAGTGATCCCGGAGAAAACATATAATATTATCGGTACCGGTCTTGATAATACTTTATATAATAAGCAGGACATTATACTTGCAGGAACTGCGGGTGCAGATATCAACCTGTTTGCTTCGTTTAACGGCAATAATGCTCTGATGAAGAAGTTCAAGTCATGGGGTGAGATCGGTGAAGCAAATGGTAAGGTAGAGATTAATTTCAGTGATCCAGAATTTACAATCTCGGCTGATCTGTCACTGCTTGGATCAGAAAAGGCGAAGGCAGCAGCAAAGATAAATAAAGATGGTCTGGATGTATCTGCTTCTGTAGAACTTGGAATTTCAGGCTTTGGCTGTGAGGTAAACGGAAGTGCTGATGCAAATCTTGGTGGCAATCTGACCGGTGGATATATCAAGCTTGGTGTAAATGGTAACGTGGATATGGCACCTGCTAATGTTCATGCAAAGGGAGCATCGAAGCTTGCCGTTGACTGGGATTGGGATTTTAATAAAGCCAAGGTAACATTGAATTACAGTGGGAATAACGGCAAAGAGAAAGAAGCATCTATCTGGTATGAAGATAATGGAGAACTCTTCCTGTGGGATAAAGTTCATGCATCATCCAACTAAGGGGGTAACAGAAGCATATGAAAAGAGAGACAAGAATAGTAAGTAAAATATGTATATGGCTGTTAATGGTGACTATTGCAGTTGGCTGTCTGATACTTCCGGTTCATGCAGCGGAGACAGAGGTAACGATCGATCTGGATTATGAATATACAGAAGCAGTCTTTTATGTGACGTGGGAAAATTATGAACAGGCAGGAACTGTAACGCTGACGTCACCATCCGGTAAAGTCTACAGTAAGGATAAGACACCGGATCAGGTATACGAGTCAAATGGTGAAGCAATCGTTAATGTAGGAAAAGGAGAAGAAGGAACCTGGACAGTTAAGGTGGCAGGTGACAATATGGGAACTGTAGATGTAACAGTTGGTGAACTTCCGAATTCTTTAGTGATCAGCAAATTTGCGGTAACACAGAATACAGATGGAAGTGTAACAGCAGACTATAAGATCACAGACAGCCCGGATGAGATCTATGTAGAAATATTTGCAGATACAGACTCTGAGGGATTTGACGGAACTTGTGTTTACAGTGAATATATGGATAAGAAGGGTACTGTTTCCTTTGATCTGGACAGCCTTTCAAGTGGTGAGTATCATTTTTATATCCGTGTATCTGTGGATGGAATCTATCAGCGGGCGTACAGTGACGGATTTGTCAGCTATCAGAATCCGAATGATTCACAGAAGGTAGATGGCGTAAAAGGCGGAACCTATAACGATGGTTATTATATTTCATGGAATGCAGCAGAGGATGAAGCTTATACAGTGCTTGTATGGGACGAGGCTCATAATCTGATAAAGGAAGAAGCTGTTGGAGCGACAGATGCTTATTATGGAGATTATGCAGAAGATGCATCCAAAGTATATCTGGCAGTTGTGAGGGCAAATGAGAGCTGTATGTATGATCTGATCACTGCAGATTCTGCAGTAAAAGTATCGGCAGATGTAGCCTTTGATACGGATTCGGATATGACAAAAAACAGTTTCATAAATGCAACGGTGACATTAGATACTAACAGCACATTTGATGCATATCTGGGAGAACAGAAAATTCTGGAGGGAGAAAAAGAATCCGGCATGTATCGTGTGAATCTGGAAGATGGTGATAACACAGTTTCATTTGTAGTAACAGACGGAACAGGAAATGCGGCCGAATTTTCAAAAGATATCTATGTAGATACTGTACCACCGCAATTATCTGTATCCGAAGACATAAACGGAAAAGTAGTAACGGAAGGCAGCATCTATCTGAATGGATATACGGAAGCCGGTGCAGTTCTTACATTAAACGGAGAACCTGTTGAACTGACACAGAACTATTTTAACAAGAAGATAACGCTGTCAGGCGGTGAGAATACGATAACATTAATTGCCGAAGATGCAGTGGGAAATCAGTCAGTGTATTCAGCAACAGTCACCTATGAATCAGGAAAAACGGTGAAGCGTATATTTGAATATATCGCACTTGGCGGTTTATTTCTCGTATTGTTGTTCCTTTATATTGTTGTATTCGTAAAGGGCAGGAAAAGGAGGAAGCAGTCATGATCATATACACTATTATTCAGATCCTTCTTACTCTTGCAGGCGCAGGTGTGATCGGTTACAGCATCTATCTGACAATACAGGTATCAGGAGATAAACTGCTGACGCTTGACAGTGAGCTTGGCTACCGTTATGCTACATCCTATCATCGGTGGCAGTTATATGCCGGGATTGCGATCGTTTCCCTGCTTATCTTATGGATCGTATATATTCTGATCGTTCGGGCATACAGGGTAAAACACAGAGAAGAACGTCTGGCGAAGAAAGCCGAGAAGAAAAATGAGAAGAAGATTGCCAGAGAACAGAAGAAGCAGAAAAAAACTACATCAGAAAATCAGCAGTCGGAAAGCGGAGAATATATACAGCCTGTAAATGCTCAGAACATGCAGCAACCATATACACAAGGCTATTATCCGAATGCGCAAAACTATTACCCGGATGTCTATGCGGCAAATGCGCAAAACTATTACCCGGATGGCTATGTGGGAAATGCGCAAAGCTATTACCCGGGTGGCTTTGATGCGAATGCACAGAATTATAACCCAAACGGCTACGATGTAAATATGCAGAATTATAACCCGAACGGCTACGACCCAAATGTGCAGGAATATTACTCGAACGGTTATGATTCGAATGTGCAGGGTTATTCTCAAAACGGCTACGATACGAATGTGCGGGACTATGCTTCAAACGGCTACGAAGCAGATGCGCAAGGCTATTATCCAAATGGTTATAATGCAGATGCTCAGGAGGTAAGACAGGAATGGAATGGGAAAGAGTAGATCTAAGAGTTGTAATCAAAGACGTACCACCAAATGCAGTCGCAGTCGGCAACCCGGCCAAAGTCCTGCGGATAGTAAATAAAGAAGAAAGATAGAAAAGCGATTGTTCGATAATTAGTGGTGTTATTTTTAAGACAAAAAGGAAGATAGCATGTCTGTTATGAAGTAAGCCTTATCCGAGGCCGGTACTTTGGCTGCGCCCTTTGCAGCCTTATGTACCGCTGCACGAGGATTAGAGCGAAAGCGTCTTACGGAATAACAGAGCATGCTATCTTCCTTTTTGTCCTAACAATATATTCTCTAGCCTATCTCGCCATGCTTTTCATAGCTGGTGATACGGGAGATGGAATTGTCTTCGTTTACAAAGACTACCGTTGGCCTGTATTCTTTGGCTTCTTCAGGTGTCATAGAAGCATAACACATCAGAATGATATGGTCGCCTACCTGAACCTGTCTGGCAGCGGCACCATTTAAACACATAACACCTGATCCCGGTTCTCCGGCGATCGTGTATGTCTCAAAACGATTTCCATTTTCAATATCAACAATCTGCACCATTTCATATTCAAGAATTCCTGCTTCCTTCAAAAGCTCAGAGTCTACCGTGATACTGCCGACATAATTCAGTTCAGCCTGTGTAACAACTGCTCTGTGGATCTTACTTTTTAACATGGTAATATTCATTGGAATGACACCTCTTTATTCTTTCTCATCGCACATACTATAACATAAAAAGAAAAAATGCAATATAGAAATACAAGAAATTGTAGAAAAAGGATGCAAAAAGGATGCAACTATATTGCATAAAATATGTAGTGGTCATGTACATTTAATATGTCGGGAAAAATGAAAAGAAAGCTTAAGAAAGTTTAATAAAAAAATAGACCCGTATTAATGAACAAAATCGATGGTTTGTGTTAATATTTTTACAGCGCTGAAAAAATATAATAATTTTGTTTGTTAGAATGCAGGATCACAGCAGGAGGTAATTATTTTGAGAAAAATAAGAAAAGACACAGCAGGTATTAAGAAAACACAGGTAAATAGAAAGCTGCATTATAAAAAGATGGCAGCACTTGCCGTAGCAGGAGTTCTGGTGGCAGGAACGGCACTTACAGGCTGTGGAAAGAAGAATATAGATTACAGTGTAGACGGTGGATCAGGAAATGGAGGAAGCGCAGACAGTGGAAGTCTTCAGGGTAAATACGGAATTCCGGAATCCTGTGATACAACACTTGATACAGGAAGCAGTGGCTTGAGCAAGCTTGCGATCGAAGCAGATGAGGTATCAGTTCCAAGTACAGTGGATCTTCCAATCGTATATGCAAAGAAAAAAGAAATTTCAAATGATGCAAAAAAGCAGCTTGTAGAATCGCTTCTTGAAAAAGATAAAGGCATTTATGCATTTGATTATGACAATATGACAAAATCTGATATTCAGGAGCAGATCGATCAGTATGAGAAGGAAAAGAAGAATTCCATAGCCAATGGAGATACATCCGGTGCATCTTGGTATGATTCTATGATCGATGGTTTAAAAGATCAGCTTCAGAAGGCACCGGATGAATATCCGGCAGCTAAAGATTATTCCGGTAAAGAACTTCTTGGAGAGATTAATGGAAGAAAATTCCTTGTTAATGTAGATGATCAGGTGGGAGTAAGCGGCTTCGTGGGTCTGAAAGATCAGTTGATCACCTACCGTCCAAAGGATGGAGCCAGCGGTGTATATTTTTCCACACCGGATACCGGTGATGATCTGACGGATGTTGATATGTCATCCACAAATGTATGTACATTCTCAAAAGATGAAGCACAGTCGATCGCAGATGAATTTGTAAATAAGATCGGTATGGCAGATGTAACTTTGAATAAGGCACAGGATCTTTACTGGTATTATTATGGAACAGATGGTACTACAGAGTCGGTGGATGTCGATGGATATGTATTTTCTTATACAAGATCGATCAATAATCAGCCGACAGCATCTGTGGACATATATAACGTTGATAATATCATGCAGGATGATGCCTCTGTAAGTGTTCCGGCTGAACAATGCGAAGTATATGTTGACTCAAATGGTGTTATATCGGCAAACTGGGTAAATTACCTTGAGATTACAGATAAGACGGAGAGCAAGGATCTGTTATCATTTAATGATCTGATGGAGAAAGCAAATACGAATATTGCGGAATATTATACAACTTATCCAACCAGATATAAGAAGGTTGAATTCAATGACATGAAGCTTGCTTATTATCTGGAGAAGACTGATGAAGACGGAGTATTCAAATATGTACCGGCATGGATATTGTCTCAGTATGAGGATATGGAAGATTCGAATAATGCCAATTATCCGACACAGATGGTAGTGTTAGATGCTACCGACGGATCAGTGATCGACCTTCTGGAACTGTCTAAGTCACTTGGAACATATCAGAATTATGATACTGATACGATTGCAAGAGATGTCTCCGATGAAGGAGAATCATCGATAACCTCTGTCGGAGATACAGATTCATCAGAGAATACAACAGATGCTTCTTCCGATACAACAGATGACACAACCAGGGACACAGCTGAAAAGTAATGAAATGACCCGGTAAATACATTTATAAATTAATCATTTACTGGATATGATCCAGAAGCTATAATAATGAGAGAAGAAAAGAGGAGGTTCTTATATGCAGAACAAAAAAAATAATAAAGTGGGATTTCGTACATATCGTAAGAAAATGGCAGCTATGCTCTTGGTCGGTATGCTGGCAGTCAGCACAGCAGCAACCGGATGCGGAAAGAAAGATGTGGATTATGATGTAGACGGAAATGGAGGATCTGGAAGTGGAAGCAACGCAGACAGCGGAAGTCTTCAGGGTAAATATGGTATTCCTGAGAGCTGTGATACACAGATCGCAACAGGTGATTCCGGTATCCAGAAGATTGCCATTGATGCAGAAGAGGTGATCGTACCGGATACAGGAGATCTGTATGTTGCACCTTGCAAGAAGAAAACCACGACAAATGATGATAAGAAGCAGACAGTGGAGGCTGTATTTGATAAAGATAAGGGTATCTATGAGTATGATTATGAGAAACGTACCAAATCAGATATTCAGGAAGAAATCGACATGTATGAGAATGAAAAGAAGAAAAATAGTTCTGATACAGATATGGTATCATACTATGATACATGGATTGAGGATCTGAAGACGGAAATGCAGACTGCACCGGATGAATATCCGGCAGCCGGCGATTATTCAGGTGATGCATTTATCGGATCGATCGGAGATCAGAAATTTACAATTTCAACACCGGATGAAGATAATGGTTCTACCGGATATTCATTATATTTTACCGGAGATACCTTAACCTATCGTCCAAAGGATGGAGCAAATGGCTGCTATTCCACAACTCTTGATGATTATATGCAGTATGAAAGTGACGATGCAAGCGCTGTAGATGCAGACATGAATAAGTGTACATTCTCAGAAGATGAAGCCAGACAGATGGCAGATGATTTTCTGGCAAAGGTTGGATGCACAGATGCATCATTAAAGAAGACATCAGCACTTTGCTGGGTTTACTATGATAATGATGGTAATAACTTAGATACAGAGGTTGATGGTTATACATTTACATATTCAAGAGCGATCAACAATCAGCCGACTGCTACTGTAAATGCATGGAATGTTGAAAATCTTCAGCAGGATAATGCTTCTATTGATATTCCGACGGAAGAATGTTCGGTTAGTATAGATTCTAATGGTATTAATGGAGCAAACTGGTGCGAATATCTGGAGGCAGACGGAGAACCACAGGCAGCAGAGATTCTCTCCTATAAAGATCTGCTTGCAAAGCTGGATGAAACGGTTCCTGAGTATTACAGCAAATATCCATCTAATTATAAGAAGGTTGAGTTTAACGGAATGGAACTTACATACTACCTGAAAAAAGGCGAGAAAGATGGTGAGTTCGATTATGTACCTGCATGGATTCTGTCCCAGTATGATGAATATCAGGATTATTCAGAAAAAGACAATCCTACACAGCTGGTAGTTATAGATGCAAGAGACGGATCAGTGATCGATCTTCTGGAACTGTCCAAGTCACTTGGCACATATTATACATATGATGACACACCGACAGAAGACGGAGAAGATATCGATGATACTGATGATACTTCCTCCGAGGATAACAGTACAGAAGATACTTCCGCTGAGGACAACAGTGCAGAAGATACTTCTGAGGAATAAAACTATAAATTAAAACTGTAGATTAAAAAGGCACACCCATCGCCTTCTCTATATAATTAACATCGACATTTGTGTAGTTTCGTTACGAGACTTGCACTAGCTGTCAGCACCAAGCCCATGTTTGAACCCGTCAGGGTGAGTTTGGGCGACTGCTGATAAATCAGTAAGTCCTACTAAACTCAGACTGCACCTTTGGTTTGTCTTCGCTAAGGGGACTTACATGGTACGCACTAAACTCAGGCATCGTCGTTGACTCGCCTTCGATAAGTGCTCCACACAAGCGTGCAAGTCGAATAGAAACGCAACAAGTCGTGTAATTATATAGAGAAGGCGATGGGTGTGCCTTTTTGATTATTCAGAAAATGTACAGATATGATGCAAAAATGATTGCATAGTGTGTTTTAATTAGAAAGTCGTAAGATGCCACGGATGGCTCGGTGATCGATCTGCTTGAATTATCCAAGACGGTAGGAAGTTTTTACAGTGGAGAGTAAACTGACAGAGATGAAAGAGGGAAAGGCTATGAAAAATAAAAGATTTAAAAGAGAGACAGCATGGCTGGTGGTTGGTACGCTGACGGTATCGACGATGCTTGCCGGCTGTAGCAAGAAAAATGTAGATTATAATATCGATGGCAGCAGCGGAAATAAGGACAGTGGAAGCCTTCAGGATAAATATGATATTCCGCAGTCATATGATGGAAGTATTGCGGTCGGAGATTCAGGACTTAGAGAGATCACCGTGAAGGTCAGTGACATCTCAATACCGGACACAGCGATAATGTATACAGAGAAATTATCCAAGAATAATACAGGACAGGAAGGGCGGAAAAAGGCAGCCGAAGCTATATTTGATAAGAGCAAGGGAATCTATGCTTACGATGAGGATAATATGACAAAGGCAGATATAGAAGCTCAGATTGATTCCTGGGAGGCATATAAGAAGAATCTGGGAACGGATGCAGACCATATCAAGGAGGCAAATGATGCGATCGCAGAACTTCAGGATAAACTGGAGAAAGCACCGGATACTTATCCTGCGGCAGGTGATTATTCTGCACTTCGTTATCTGGGAACGATTGGAGATCATGAGTTTATTTTTACACCGCCAAATGATGAAGATACAGATTACAGTCTTGAATTAAAAGAGGATATAATATCGTACCGGTCACCGGATGAACCGATGGATTCGATAAGGAGTGGACAGTATATAGAATTAAACAGAAGCGTAGAAAATGGTAATGCAGGAGCAGAAGAAGCACAGAAGGCGGTAAATGAATGTAAGTATTCAGAACAGGAGGCACTTGAAATAGCAGAAGCTTTTCTAAAGAATGTCGGATGTAATGATATGTCTCTTAGTTCGACATCGGCGCTTGCATGGGATTATAATGATTTTTACAGTACGGTAGAGATAAATGTCGATGGATATTATTTTACATTCAACCATATGATAAAGGATCAGTCGATCGGAGAGGGACTATATGCGTGGAATGTTGATAATTTTACACAGATACATGCTGAAGTAACCATTCCTACGGATTCCTGCACGATCGTAGTCGATGATAATGGTGTCATCGGAGCGGATTGGACAAATAATCTTTCTTCTGAGGAAGAACCGGAAGCGGCAGAGATGCTCTCGTTTAAAGAATTGATGGAGCGCGCAGATTCCTCAATCCCGGAATATTATGCAAAATACAGTACACAGTATAAAACGATTGAATATAACCGCCTGCAGCTTTGCTATTGCCTGAGACAGGGCGAGCGGGAGGGGGAATTTGAATATGTACCGGCATGGATATTTACGCAGGTTGAAGAATATACAGACGATAATGGAAATGTTGAGGGTGAGTCGAATCCGGATCAGATGGTGGTGCTTGATGCAACAGACGGTTCCTATATTGATATCGTGGAAGTATCAAAGACCCTTGGTACATATCGGACCATGAATGTAGAAACAGAATAGCAAATAATAAACAGTATCAGAACTTTATCTGAAATATGAGGGAAAACGGGAAATTCTAAGACAGGAAAGGATGAAGATCAATATGAAAAAATCAAGGGTGAAACAAAGAAAGGGAATGGCGTTGTTATTTGCAGGCACATTAATGTTTACAGCCATAACTTCCGGCTGTGGGAAGAAGGATATCGATTATGATTCCGTGCAGCAGGAGGAAACGACACAGACAGGGCTGGATGCAAATGGCGACAGTGGAACGGTTTCTGCCGGTTATGATATACCGGAATCCTGTCATCAGATGATAGATCCGGCAGACAGTGAGCTGGAATCTATCGAGATCGCAGCAGACCGGATTCAGACATTTGATACGTCAGGTACGATCCGTGAATATGTGAAAAAGAGGAAGAGGACGCCGGAATATAAAGAAAAGGTGGTAAATGCAGTATTTGACCGGGATATTCAGCTGAGTGGTGAGAAAGCAAAGACAAAAGCTGATATAGAAAATGAACTGGATGCGGCAAAACAGGAATACGAAGATGCAAAAGCAAGAAAAGAAAACGGAGAAGCAATCTTTGAGGAGCAGTATACAGATGAGATAAAGAGACTGGAAAAAATGCTTGATGCAGCATCGGAGGATGGAGCAGCAGCTATTGATTATTCCGCTGATCTGTATAAGGGCATCTGTAATGATATAGAATTCGAGCTTGGTTTTCCATGTGCAGAATATCCGATGGCGCATTTTAAGATGACACAGAGTTTGATACAGTATCGTCCGCAGGATGGAGCCTCCGAGGTGGATATGATCCAGCTCCCGATGATGTCTGTAGAAGAATATAAGGAGCAGTCGGCGTCCATGGAAACGGGAACCGAATCATCACAAGGAAATGGACAGGACGGAACGACAGAGGAAGAAACGGAAGCCATGGTGCATGATAACAAGTGTATCTATTCAGTCGATGAAGCAAAGACGATCGCTGATGATTTTCTTTTGGATCTGGGAATCAGTGATGTTCAGGTTAAAGGTGTCAGTGATCTGATGTGGGCATATTATGATGACAGCGGCAACCCTGTCGGTGCAAGTGAATGGGATGGTTATATTTTCCTGTATGGACGGGCAGCGGGTACGCAGATGGTTGCTGATTATGCATATTATGATACTGATTATCTGTCAGGGGAAGATGGTGATATAGAACTTGATCTTCCGCATGAATCCTACACGATATATGTAGATGGAAATGGAGTTATCAATGCCGGCTGGAAAGATTATCTGGAACCGACAGGACAGACAGACTCGGTCACATTACTTTCATTTGATGAAATGATACAGAAGGCAGAGAAAGCAATACCTGAATTCTATAAGAAATATAAGACCGGATACAGAGAAGTAATATTTGATCATCTGGAGCTTGGATATTGTCTGAGGCAGACTGAGGATCAGGATACATACTGTTTTGTGCCTGCATGGATATTCAGCAGGCATGAGGAAGCAGATAATGATCATGATGATCCATATACGTCACAGCTGGTAATTTTAGATGCCGTAACGGGTGATCTCATAGATCCTGTGCCACTGTCTGAGAGCCTTAATATTACGGCAGATGAAGACTGGGGATTTATAGCAGAGAATTAAATTTTACTTGATATTCACCCATGGTTATGTGAAAATGGTAACAGGTAAAAATGGGTTACGTGTATATTAAGGAAGAAAGTATATGAGTACACAAAACAGTCTTGTTATCATAAAAGAGAAAATAGAAGGTATCATGCTCGATGATAAACGTATGAAAGCAGATGACATTGCAAAAAAGGTCTTGAAGGGCAGAAAATACGAATGCAGCACTCCTCCAAAGTGGATGCAGGATGAGTTTGAGATCACAAAGGTCGAAGAAAAGCTTGGTGTATGTTATTATGTGAAGCCAAAAGGAAAAGAGGTTAGAAATTTCTTTTTCTATATTCACGGCGGCGGGCATTGCATGGAGATCAATAGAAATCAGTGGGAATTTGTTGCATCCGTCATCGAGAAAAATGGTTACGGTGCGATTGTTCCGATCTATCCATTGACACCGGAGTTCTGTGCACAGGATACATTTGATATGCTGATCGGAGCATATCGTCATCTGACAAAGAAAATGTCAATCGATCGACTGGTAGTAGTCGGAGATTCGACCGGTGGCGGACTTGCGCTATCACTGGCAGTTCTTTCATGGAAAGAAGGTATCAGGAGACCGGATAAACTGATTCTGTTATCTCCGGCGATGGATACTGAATTTATGGATGGTAATATGGCGAACCTAATGATGGATCGAAAGAAGGAGATGCGGAAGTATTATTATCGTCCGGGAATAAAAGAATTTTTGAGAAAATACTGGATCAGGGATTTGTATCATCAAAATGAATATACCTGTCCGGTATACGCAGATCTGACTGATATCTGTGATGAGATTGCCATTTTTACGGTAGAAGATGATCTGTTAAACGGATATGCAAGATATCTGTATGATCGACTAAAGAAACAGCAGATTCGAATCCATTATTTTGAATATTTCGGGATGCCTCATGATTATATCGAGCATCCTCATATTCCTGAGTGCCGTATGATCATCAATCGTATCAGTGACAGTATTAAGGATGAAGCAAAACTCGTAAACCCGGAGATCAAGCGGGCAGTGTGGGCAAGATCCATGGTGGCGGAACGCTATCCAAAGATTTATCAGGATGATGAATCTATTAAGCTTGCAACCAAATTGAATGTTTCCCATAAGGATCTGAATGCGATGTATTCGGAATATGATCGTCTGGTTAAGATGGGAAGAATCGTAGAGATTGACAAACGGGTAAAACAGTTTATTATGAGGTATGCAGATGGGATCATTGTAAATGTCGGGGCGGAACTTGATACCATGTTTTCGCGGATGGATAACGGAAGGATCCGATGGTATAATGTTGATATGCCTGAGACAATGGAACTTCGCCGCAGAATGCTGGAGAGCAAGGATAGGGAGCAGAACATTGGAAAATCTATTTTGGATTTTACTTGGCTTGACAGTGTTAAGAAGAATCAGGGAGAAGCGATATTATTTGTATGCTGTGATGTTACGAAGTATTTTACAACAAAGAAACTACAGGCGTTTCTTGATGCTATATGGCAGCGGTTTCCGGGGGCTGAGGTTTTGTTTGATGTCAAGAATTCTGTTGGCAGAAAGCAGGCAAATCTGAAAGTATTAACAGGAAAGAAGAAAGGCTCGTTTATAAAGGTAAGTATCGATAACTGTACAAGTCTGATGTATGACTGGAATATTAAATACAGAGTGTTATATGACAGAGCGATTCTGAATAAAGAAGATATTACAGATATGTTTTCGGATGATGTGGCAAGACGATATCGCCATGCGATCAGACGAAAATATGATAAAATTATTCAATTGAGACTTGGTACAGAGCGAATCCAATTTTAAACGGCTTGTGGCAGACATGAGAGAAATAGACAGAAAAAAACAACTAGAAAAACGTATGAAATATGCGGTATGCATTATAATTGGTATTATGATCGGTATTATAGTGGGTATCTGTATAGGGGTGGAGCATAATAAGACGACAAGGTCGAAGCCTACGTTATATACAGAAGTAACTTATGGGGTGGAGCTTCCACCGGGTGAACTCGCAAATCTGATCTACGAGAATTACTGGAATTATATCAAGCAGAGTTATATCATCGTCGGTGATGATCGTGAGACCTGCCAGCTCTATAAGATCAGTAGCAAGGTAGCCAGACATAATTATGATCTGGAACGATTTCAGATGGATGATGATGGGTATATGCGTTATTCAGATGATAATATCAAGAAGGCAAAGCTGGGAATCGATGTATCCGGTCATCAGGGAACGATCGACTGGGATCAGGTAAAAGAAGCCGGTATCCAGTTTGCAATGATCCGTCTTGGTTATCGTGGATACACTCAGGGTGGATTGGCATTGGATGATAATTATGTAACGAATATAGAGACTGCACTCGAAAGCAAGATGCCGGTCGGTGTATATTTCTATACACAGGCGGTAAGCTACGAGGAAGGCGTGGAAGAGGCACAGTATGTGCTCAAGAACATTGCTGATTATAAGATCAGTTATCCGGTAGTGATCGATACGGAGAAGATGGAAGCGGACGGCGCCCGTGCCAATGATATCTCAAATGAGGAACGGACGGATGCAATCGTTGGATTCTGCGATACGATCAAGGATGCAGGATATACACCGATGATCTATGCAAACAGGAACTGGTATGCACAGAATCTGGATATGGATCGGCTGGGAGATTATCAGCTGTGGCTGGCACAATATTCCAATGTACCCGATTTCCCATATTTGTTTACCGGCTGGCAGTACACCAGCGAGGGAAGTGTGCCGGGAATCTCCGGCTCGGTGGATATCGATGTCTGGATGAAATAAAGAACTTTAATAATGTGGTTATAGTATAGAATCCATCTGCTTCACAACAATATAGAGCAGATGGATGCTTGTCTATGATAAAAGATAAAATTATAAAATTAAAACATCCATATTTTATAATACAGATAAATGCTGTAAATAAAGGTATGGATGTTTTTTATGTGATAAATCGTCTTATTTAATTGTAAAGGTTACGTTCTGAACCTTGCCGTTCTTTGACCAGATGGTCAGGGTATGTGTACCCTTTTTCTTAACGACTGTGTTCTTCTTAACTGCTTTGCCGTCCAGTTTCATCTTTACAAGGCTCTTGCTGTTTGATACTGTGATCTTCTTGCCGGCTTTGTATGACTTGTTGTTCTTAACGGCTGTTGTCTTTGCTGTCTTGGTTGTCTTAGCTGTAGAAGCGTAAAGATTCTTTTTCTTTGAAGCATCCTTGATCGTCCATTTTACTGCCTTTGACTTGTTGGACAGTTTACCGTTTGTTGTCTTGATCTTAGACTTCATGGTAACACTGGTCTTCATAAAGAACTGGATGTTTGACAGATCATAATTGTCGTTAGCCTGAAGCTCTGCTGCTTTGCTGGTAAGCCCTGCGATACAAGACATGTTCTTTGCGGCGTTATCAGGATCAAAGGTTGCATAGAAGAAATCCTTGGTAAGACATACATTTGTATATCCGGCTTCTTCTAACAGCTTTTCAATATCTGTCATTTTTGCATTTTTTGCAGATGCTGTAAAGGTGTGGTAGGTGATGCCGTTGATTGTCTTTTTGGCATATACAGCTCCTGATCCTTTCAGTTCTTTGATGAGATCTTCTGTTGTGGTTTCACACATGGTTGCAATAGCGGATAACAGTTCATCGTCATAGCCAACCTGAATAGAGAAGTCAGCCTTAGTTGCCGATTTGACTTTTATGGTAGTTGTAGTTTCTGATGCACAACCTGTCATCATAAGACCAAAGATACAGACACATAAAGCCAGTAATAAGTGTTTCATTTTTTTGTTCATAGATACCCTCCTATAATATAATTTTGTCTACAGCCTTAGTCTATCATCCGCGATTTCTAAAGTAAAGGCAAATTCCGGATTTTGTAGCTTAATAAATCTTATCTGTGGTATAATCCTTGAAATAGATAAATAATTTCATATATCGGAAATATGAAAAAAGAGATTATTATGAATGAGCCTGCAAAGATACAGAAAATCATATAGTAGGAGGTCGTGAATTCCTTGAAGTTCTTACTGGCAGCATTAAACACAAAATATATTCATTCAAATCCGGGTATTTATTCCCTGTATTCTTATTCGGTAAAGAGACAGCCGTCTCTTGCAGAATATATCGGGATCGCAGAATATACGATCAACAATCAAAAGGGAGAGATTCTTGCAGATATCTATAAGAGAAGACCGGATGCAGTTGGATTTTCCTGTTATATATGGAATATCGAGATGATCCGTGAGATCATAAAAGAATTGAAGAAGCTCCTTCCGGATACAGATATCTGGGTCGGTGGTCCGGAAGTAACCTATGATGCTGATAAGCTTCTTGCGGAGATGCCGGAGCTTACAGGAGTTATGGTTGGAGAAGGAGAGGCAACCTTTTATGATGTGTTGAGAAGATATCTTGATATTGGAAATATTCATAATACTGGGAAGTCTTATGATATTGGGAATGCCTGTAATACTGGGAATTCCTGTGGTATTGAAAATTTCCGTGATACCGGAAATTTTCGAGATATTGACGGACTGGTGCTTCGGGAAGGAGAAGATATTATTTGTACGAAGCCAAGAGGACTTACCGATCTGTCGGAGCTTCCGTTTCTGTATTATGACTTGGACACTTTTAAAAATAAGATCATTTATTATGAGAGCAGCAGAGGCTGTCCGTTCCGGTGCAGTTATTGTCTGTCGTCGATTGACAAACGGGTTCGTTTCCGCAGTTTTGATCTGGTGAAGAAGGAACTGCAGTTTTTCCTGGATCATCAGGTAAAACAGGTAAAGTTTGTAGACCGGACATTTAACTGTTCCCATGAACATGCAATGGAGATCTGGAGGTATATCAATGAACATGACAATGGGATCACAAATTTTCATTTTGAGATCGCAGCAGACATTTTAAATGAGGAAGAATTGGAGCTGGTCAACAGTCTGCGGCCGGGGGCAATACAGATGGAGATCGGAGTACAGTCGACAAATCTGCAGACGATACGGGAGATCGATCGTGTAATGGATGTTGATAAGCTGGCAAAGATCGTTGCCCGGATCCATCAGGGACATAATGTGCATGTGCATCTGGATCTGATCGCGGGGCTTCCGTATGAGGATTATGAATCATTTGCACATTCCTTTAATGATGTATATGCGATGAAGCCGGAGCAGCTTCAGTTAGGTTTTTTAAAGGTACTAAAGGGTTCGAAGATGCATGACAATGCAGAACGGTATGGCTTACAGTATACGAGCTGTCCGCCGTATGAAGTCTTATTTACAAAGTGGATATCTTATGATGAGATCCTGCGATTAAAGCAGATCGAAGAAATGGTAGAGATTTATTATAACAGCTGTCAGTTTGAGAGCACGCTGCCATTCCTGGTGGAAGAATTTGATTCGCCGTTTGATTTTTATGCGAGCCTTGCTTCTTATTATGATGAAAAGGGATATTTTATCCAGACACCGGCGAGAATCTATCGGTATCATGTACTGCTTCATTTTGCAGAAGAACACTTCCCTGAGAAGACAGAACTGATTCGGGAAATGCTGGTATTTGACTTATATCTTCGTGAGAATATGAAGACCCGGCCGGATTTCGCCCCGGAACAGGAGGGTGTGAGAGATTTGTTCCGGGACTTCTACATCCGTGAGGCCAACGACCACAGATACCTTCGGGAAGAAGACTATCATGGCTGTGACTGGAAATCTATGTCCAGAATGACACACATAGAAAAGATTTATTACAACAGAGAGACGGGAAATCGTCTGTCTGAAGTATGCTATATATTATTCGATTACAAACGCCGTGATCCGCTGACCGGGGATGCAAAGTATATGATAGTAACACCTGTCGCATCCATGTGATATAAAGTTTGGCTGCCTTATGTTGTCCGGGCTACTGTTATTCTGCGGGTGTATATGTATCCTGTCTCATGTTGTCCGGGATACTGCCGGTATACTTTGTATGTCTTGTTTTTTTCTATTCGTTGCAAATGTCTGATTCGCTCATGCTCCTGTGCCAACTCGCCTTTCAGGCTCAAACAGGCACCCGCATTCGCTGACAATTTGCATCTCATAACGAAAAAAAGCAAACGACAGTACAAAGTGTACCGGCAGTCGCCCGGACAACATGAGACAGGATACATATACACCCGCGTACCGGCAGTCGCCCGGACAACATGAGACAGGTTACATATACACCCGTGGAACAGCGCTGTTGACGAAGATCGGATTAATCGGAAATGTAACCATATCACCTACCGAGATATTACATCCGGTTGTATCCACGATAACGGAGTTCATACTGATCTGACCTAACACCGGAAGCCGGTAGTCTTTAAAGCTGGCAGCCGGTGTCTTTTTATGGAAAGTGCCTTTTAATTTATAATAAATACGGATCGGAGAGAAGAAATTTGTTCGGGAATCGGTGTGGCGTTCCATTCCAAGCCCATGATAATATCCGGCGGAGATAACGGCTGTCTTTGCATTGTGTGACAGTTTAAAGCTGTGACCATAGCCAATGTTGTGACCGGCCGGCAGTTCATAGATATCGTCCACATAGGCGGACAGATTACAGACCTCACGAAAACCATAATCATTTGGAACCGCAAGTCTGCCAAGAAAAGCAGAACCGATGCGGATGGCATCTAAGTTCATGGAAGGATATTTTATCATTGAAGTTGAAGATGAGATATGACGGATGCCTACCGGGACGCCATCTTTCCGGAGAGCATCACAGAGATGGGTAAAATCCTGAAACTGTTTCTTCACATAGTATTCATTTCTGCAGGCTGCCGCATGAAAATGAGAGAAGATGCCGGTGATTTTTATATGCCTCAGTGATTGAATTGTATTGGCAATCTGTTTTTCATCTGAACATAAGAAGCCGTATCTGCCAAATCCGGTGTCAATGCAGAGATGTGCATGGACTGTCGGATGGTTCATGTAGGCGGCCGTTTCATCGATCACATGCGCACAGTCGGTACTGGTGATGCTGAGCGTGATATCGTGATCGATCGCAGTCGTGATATCTTCTGAGTTATATAATGGAGTCATCAGCAGGATATTTCCCGTGATTCCGTTTCTGCGTAAGGTGACAGCATCTGACAGTTCGGTTACACCATAGTTATCAATACCCTTTGATTGTAAGAACGATGCAAATTTTGTAAGTCCAAGCCCATAAGCGTTCCCCTTTAATACTGCTATGACCTTTGCGCCGTTTGCCAGACGTTTGATGATCCGTATATTGTTATCCAGTGCATTTGTTTTGATTGTAAGAGTTGTCATGTCCTCAAGTTCCTCCGGTTTCATGTAAGTATTTATATTATTGGTCATCTACAGACATATGGTCTGTTGTCGAAACTCGCTGCCCGGGCATGAGCGGTTGTTCATTTATTTGATGTATCTAGCATATATTTGAAATGCATCATTTTTGTATAAAAACCGACACAGAAATGCAATATCTTTGAACTTTTTTTGCATCGTTTGTATGCAACCCGGAAAAGTGGATGTTGTATAAGAGAAAAATGTGATAAACTATTTATAAGTAAAAACAGGATGGAAACCGTTTATGCATACACTGATAACAGAGATTCGCGATAAACAGAATATTACAAAAGAACAGCTTCAGCTTCTGCTGGGAACAGACGATCAGGAAATGATCGAAGAATTGATGGCATGTGCCAGAACGGAAGCGCAGAAGGTATATGGAAATAAAGTCTATATGCGTGGACTGATCGAGTTCACAAATTATTGTAAAAATAACTGCATTTATTGTGGGATAAGAAGAGATAACTGCCATGTTGATCGGTACCGGCTGACCAAAGATCAGATTCTTGACTGTTGTCAGAGTGGATATCGGCTCGGTTTTCGGACATTTGTGTTACAAGGAGGCGAAGATCCGTTTTATACAGATGACCAGATCTGTGAGATCGTATCAGAGATCAAACACCAGCATCCGGACTGTGCAATCACATTGTCAATCGGAGAGAAAAGCAGGGAAGCCTATGAGCGGTATTTTGCTGCCGGGGCGGAACGTTATCTGCTTCGTCACGAGACTGCGGATAAGGCACATTATGAGAAGCTTCATCCGAGAGAAATGTCATTTGACAACCGGATCCGGTGCCTGCATGACCTGAAAGAGATCGGTTATCAGACCGGGTGTGGCTTTATGGTCGGTTCACCATATCAGACGGTCGATACGCTATATGAGGATCTCTGTCTGATCAAAGAACTGGAACCGGAAATGTGCGGAATCGGACCTTTTATTCCGCAGGCAGACACACCATTTGGAAAAGAGGCTGCCGGAACACTTGAGATGACCTTACGGCTGCTGTCAATTATCCGTCTGATCCATCCTACTGTACTGCTTCCTGCGACAACAGCACTTGGCACGATCCATCCGCTTGGCAGGGAGAAGGGGATTCTTGCCGGGGCAAATGTTGTGATGCCGAATCTGTCACCGGTCGGTGTCAGGAAAAAATATCTGTTATATGACAATAAGATCTGCACCGGGGAAGAAGCCTCGGAGTGCTGTGGCTGTATGATGCGGAGAATGCAGGGAATCGGATACGAGGTTGTGGTTGACCGCGGCGACCATCCATCGTATGACAAGAAAAGATGAATGCTTATATTGGAGGAATGCAAACACGGGAGATGCTTTTTAGCTGAAGGTGAAAATATCTCTGTTATTGCAGATTTTATGAAAGAAAGATGTTGGAAAACATTCTGATTATTAAGAACTGCATGTTTTATATTCTGCAATAAGACAGCAAATAAAATGGGCGCTATGTTATTGTCGGTTGCTAAATTTTCGTCAGCAGAATACACATTGTCAACGAATGCGGGTGCCTGTTTGAGTCCGAAGGACGAGTTGGCACAGAAGCATGAGTGAATCAGACATGTGTATTCTGGTAGAAAATTTAGTTGCGATAATCCATAGCGCCCATTTTATTTGCGTTCGTACTACAGAATGTCGATGTACTCATCGGCGAGAGCCTTGTTCATACTGCGGACAGCACAGAACTTGCCGCACATACTACAGGTATCGGAGTGATCATCCTCCGGCATACGACTGTCGCGGATCGCTTTGGCTGTAGCAGGATCAAGTGCGCAGGCATACTGTGCATCCCAGTCCAGGACACGTCTGGCATCCGCCATCTTATCATCGATATCTCTGGCACCCGGAATACCCTTTGCAATGTCGGCTGCATGAGCAGCGATCTTCGATGCGATGATACCCTGTTTTACATCATCTACATTTGGAAGTGCAAGATGCTCGGCTGGGGTAACGTAGCATAAGAAAGCAGCTCCGTTCATGGCAGCAACAGCACCACCAATCGCGCTGGTGATATGATCGTAACCGGGAGCGATATCTGTAACCAGAGGCCCGAGAACATAGAATGGTGCACCCATGCATAAGGTCTTCTGAACTTCCATATTTGCAGCGATCTGGTTAAGTGGTACATGACCGGGACCTTCCACCATAACCTGTACATTGTGTGCCCAGGCACGCTTTGTCAGCTCGCCCAGACGTACCAGTTCTTCAATCTGGCATACGTCAGTCGCGTCTGCCAGACAGCCCGGACGACATGCATCACCGAGGGAGATCGTAACATCATATTCCTCACAGATATCTAAAATCTCATCGAAATATTCATAGAACGGGTTTTCCTGACCGGTCATACTCATCCATGCAAATACAAGACTTCCGCCCCGGCTTACGATGTTCATTTTACGTTTATGTTTCTTAATCTGATCGATCGTTTTTCTTGTGATTCCACAGTGTAAGGTTACAAAGTCAACACCATCTTCTGCATGAAGACGGACAACATCGATGAAATCCTTTGCTGTCAGCTCTGCAAGATCACGTTGATAGTGGATGACACTGTCATAGATCGGAACTGTACCGATCATGGCAGGACATTCGCTTGTCAGCTTCTGACGGAATGGCTGTGTATTTCCATGACTGGACAGATCCATGATCGCCTCTGCGCCCATATTAACTGCGCTCATTACTTTTTCCATCTCAATGTTATAGTCCTTGCAGTCTCTGGATACTCCAAGGTTTACGTTGATTTTGGTACGCAGCATACTGCCGACACCTTCAGGATTCAGACAGGTGTGTTTCTTATTAGCACAGATGGCAACCTGTCCCTTTGCAACTAAATCCCTGAGCGCCTCGACAGCCATATGTTCCTTTTTCGCTACGATCTTCATCTCCGGAGTGATGATCCCTTTTCTGGCTGCGTCCATTTGTGTTGTGTAATTTTCCATATTATCCTCCTTATCACAACCAATGTTATTTTACGTGGCAGAAAGTGGTGCTCCCGATCTGCCACAGAGCAATAAAAAAAGATGCCGCAGGGCACCTCTAATACACATCCCTACGTTAGCATTACCTAAATCAGGTTCACAGGTCGAGAACTTCATTCTCCTCTCAGCCGGCTAATTTGTCAGCTCCCTGAATATATAAATATTGGAAATATTATATGCCAGAATACGACATAATTCAATGATAATTTTTCAACATAAAAGATAAATAAGGGCTTGCGTCCGATACATGAATCAGGTGCAGTACCGGAAAGTACGATCTGTCAGGATCCTTGCAAATATCAGGCCGAGAGGCAGAGTAATAATGATCATGATCGCAGATGAAAGCCATGAAACAGCCTCTGTTAAAGACATGATACCAAGATTATAGAAAGCACGGTAAAGATAAAGTCCCGGAACCATGATAACGATGGACGGAACGGTCAGAGAGATTCTTGGATATCCGTTATTCCTTTTTATAACGGAGGCAAGAAGACCTGCGGTTAATGCGCCTGCAAATGCGGCAACAGCCGGAGGAGTGCTTGTATAATCGACAAGCTCCAGCCGGAGAGTATTTGCAACTGCTCCGATACAGGCAGCGGTGACAGCCATCGGAATCGAGCTGTTAAACATAATGGAGAAACCGAAGACTCCGCAGAAGCTTGTAATGATCCGCAGGATAAGCTTTGTACCTACAGCCAGATTCAAAGCGGAGAAATCCTGAGGATGAAAATGTAACAGCAATGCCATGATCCAGGCGAACATAGTGGCTACTAAAACTATGATGACAGAGTAGCTCAGACGTTCAAGCCCGGACCGAAGATCCAGTTTAGCCAGGTCAATGCCGCTTGTTATGAATGGAAATCCGGGAATGATAAACAGCATTGAGCAGATATAGCCAGCTTCATGGAGTGCAGATACGTGGAAGAAGATTTCTGCAAGGTGAAAGCAGATGGCATATGTCAGGCATGCGGCTGATATGGATACTGCTATGTTAAAGAAAAGGGTAAAATGGTGCTTGATCATTTTGGTACGGATGACATTTCCAACACCGGCTGCAATAAAAGCCAGGATCATTTCAACAGGACCGCCGCCTAATAGGAAGGTAAATGCACAGCAGGCGAGGGCTGAAGCCAGACCCAGTTTTGCAGGTGAATAAAGTGTATGGATCTTCTCAATCTGATCAAGACGCCGGTGGATTTCCTCACCCGTCAGATGGGCTTCTTCTTTTGGAAAATTATCAACGAATTGTTCCATCCGATAGAGCTTCGAGGTGTTTACACCGGTATTCGCAATGCTCAGAGACTGTGAAACGCAGTCGGTTCCATCAAAACAGTTGAATTCAATGGACATCAATCCGACATCAACGGTGCAGGTTACGCCCAGTTCTTTGGACAGGCGGTTCATGGAGGTACGAACACGCCAGGCACCTGTTCCACAGGAGAGCATAATTAACCCGACCCTTCCAATAACAGAGGCTTTTTCTATCAGCCCAGCCTTGGCGATCAGGACATTGCTATCATTTTTTGCATAATCATGCCATGGAATTTCCATATGGTTTTTTTCCATGATATCTGTATAATTACTGTTTTTTGGCATAGATGATCTCCTCCGCTTTTTCAACATGATGTTCCAGATTCGTCAGGAATAATGAATTTGGAAGGAATATGCCGATTTCATCATATCGGGAATTGTTTTTCACCAGAGAATCTTGTCCATAGAAAATGTAGGACATAGGAAGCTCTTTTTCCAGTGCGATCATAAGATCCCATACAGCAGAATATGCTTCTGCTTCTGTCTCCTTTTGCTTTACAGTATCGGGAAGCTCGCGGATCAACAGTACACCGTCACTTTTTTCCAGAATCTTCTGTTCCGGTTTCATGTCATTTGCGGCATAATCGTGACTGTATCTGTATGCGCGGGCTAGATAGATATTTTTATTGTTTCTAAGTGTCTGATAGATCTTATGAAAATGACGATATTCTTTTTCCCGGATCGAAGTTTTGTATTCAGGAAGCAACTGACCATTGTCATCTGTCATAATGACAGGATTTGTTTTGCCATCTGCGTTGAATCGATATGGGATCAGAAAGGAATTGCGCAGAAGATCAAACAGGGTATTGTTGCAGATCGCCATAAGAAATGCAGACAGATCCCGGTTATGATAGGAATTGAATAGTGCCTGTGCAAATTCTTCTGCCGGAAGTGGTGCATCGTAAGCATCCTCGTTATAGCACAGGTAATTTGCAAATGTTTCCTGTAATTTCTCACATGCCCATGGATCATTCAGGATTTTTTCAAATAAGAAATCTGCCTTTTTTTCTCGTGGAAAAATTGTAGTTTCGTTCATGCTTAACCGACTTCCTTTCTTTTTCTGTTCTGCACAATTATACTATTGGCAGAAAGATAAGTAAAAGATATAATTGATATGATAGACATCTGTCTCTTATACACATCTCCGAGCCCACGAGACACTGAGCGATCTCGT
>ENA-UALF01000285-UALF01000285.1-human-gut-metagenome-genome-assembly--contig:-NODE-285-length-29450-cov-6.586937_pt1 | contig 29450 bp, 20 predicted proteins | sample MGYA00243698_ERZ654464 | MGnify/ENA primary metagenome ERZ654464 (study PRJEB26926, sample SAMN06164595) | human gut metagenome | biome: ENVO:00009003; feature: ENVO:2100002; material: ENVO:00002003...
ACGAGATCGCTCAGTGTCTCGTGGGCTCGGAGATGTGTATAAGAGACAGAATTATTGTGCAGGAGGAACCCTATGAAAATCACAGACGTAAAGGTAGAAACCATCCGTATCCCCATGAAAAAGCCCTTCCGTATTGCTTTTGCGGTACAGGATCATTCGCTGAATGTGCTGGTGAAGATCTCCACCGACGAAGGTCTGTGGGGCATCGGTGAGGCCGCGCCCTTTGAACCGGTGACCGGCGAGAGCGCAGCCACCGTTCTGGAAGCGCTGAAACTGTTCCGCACCGGATTGATCGGCATGGATCCGCTCGATGTTGAGGGCATCCACAGGATGATGGACCGCCTGCTGTCAGGCAACACCTCGGCAAAGGCCGCGGTGGATATTGCCCTGTACGATATCAAGGGCAAACTGATGGGTCAGCCTCTGTACAAGGTGCTGGGCGGCAGCGCGAACCAGATCGTCACGGACATGACGGTGGGCATTGACACACCGGAAGCCATGGCCGCCGAAGCCCGGGAACGGGTGGAAAAGGATGGCTTCACCATTCTGAAAATCAAGGCCGGCATCAACCCGAGTGAGGATATCCAGGCATTGACCCTGATCCGTCAGGCGGTGGGCCCCAACATCCGCCTGCGTGTGGACGCCAACCAGGGTTACACGGTCAGCGATGCGGTGCGCACCCTGAAAGCCTTTGAAGGGTTGGGCGTGGAAGCGGTGGAACAGTGCCTGCCCAGCTGGGATCTGGACGGTATGCGCTTTGTGCGTTCCAAGGTGGACTTGCAGGTCATGCTGGATGAGTCGGTCCACACCCCCATCGACGCAGCAAAGGCCTGCAAGATCGATGCTGCAGACATTATCAACATCAAACTGATGAAGTGCGGCGGCCTGTACCCGGCGGAAAAGATCAACGCCATTGCCGAGGCAAACCATGTACAGTGCATGGTGGGCTGCATGCTGGAGACCAAGGTGGCCATTGCTGCCGGCGTGAGTCTGGTTGCCGCCAAGCAGAACATCACCGAGGCGGACTGCGACAGCTTTATGTACGCCGTGGACCCCGAGATGGGTATGCCCGGAGGTTTTGCCGTGAATGGCGGCGTCTACACCCTGTCCGACAAACCGGGCCTTGGCATCGATATTGATTTTTAAGCGGGACCCCGCAGAGAGGTGTATTATGGCGAATACGATTTTTTCCTCCGAAGGCGCGCTCCTGTTCATCATGGTCGCCACGGTTGCACTGGGATTCTGGCTGCAGCGGTTCAAGGTGTTCAAAACGCTGGGCCCGGCCCTGACGGTTATCGTCATGGGCATCGTGATGTCCAACCTGCGGATCGTGCCTACCTCCAGCCCTACCTATGATGCCATCAGCGGCTACTGTGTGCCGTTGTCCGTTTCCATCTGCCTGCTGAGCCTGGACCTGAAACAGATGCGCAAATTATCCAAGGAACCGATCATTGCGTTGGCCTCGGCCGTATTCAGCGTCTGCGTGGCAGCTTTGGTGTTCGGCGTACTGTTCGCCAACAAAATCGACGAGGGCTGGAAGGTGGCCGGTATGTTCGTGGGCACCTACACCGGCGGCAGTTCCAACCTGACCGCCATCGCTGTAGGCCTGGATGCCAGCAAGAACACCATCGCCTCGGCCAATGCCGCCGACTATGTGGTGGGCATCCCCACGCTGATCCTGATGTTTGCTACCCCCGCCCTGTACAAGAGTTCCAAATGGCTGAAAAAGCTGTGGCCCTATGATATGAGCGAGTCGGAGCTGCTGGGGGATGGCAACCACGAGGAACTGATGACCTCCAAGGAATGGTCCATCCAGGAAATCGCCTGGCTGCTGGCCATCGGCTTTGGCACCGTGTGGGCTGCCACCAGCATCTCCTCGATGGTATTCGGAGAAGGGTTCCGCAGTGCAGGCCGCATCCTGCTCATCACCACCTTCTCCATCATCCTGGCACAGGTGCCGGCTGTCCGCAAGCTGCGCGGCAATTTTGACCTGGGCCTTTTCGTAGCGGTGCTGTTCCTGGTGACCATCGGCTTTGCGGTGGACCTGAAGCAGTTCTTCGGATCCACCTTCTACATCACCCTGTTCTGCTTCTGTGTCATCGCCTGTTCCATTCTGCTGCACCTGCTCATCACCCGGCTGCTGAAAGTCCGTTTTGAGTATGTGCTGCTGTCCATCGTAGGCTGTATCTCGGATGGCCCCACCGCCGCCCTCATCGCCTCCAGCGCCCAGTGGAAGACCCTTATCAACATCGGCTTGCTCATGGGCGTACTGGCCGGTGCCCTGGGCAACTATGTGGGCATCGGTGTAGCCTATGCCATCCGTGCTTTCATCGGCGCCTAAACGGAAAACGGGAGAAACGGAAATGCGTAATTTTGACTTATATGTTTCAGGCATCCTGTACGGCAGACTGCGGCTGGGCGACGGCACACCCCAGATCCGGAAACTGGACGTGCATACCGGCGCGCTGCTGGACTGGCAGGACCTGACTGAACAGGACCGGGATTTTTACCGTTTCTTTGTGAAGATGGACTTTGCCGCCCTGGGGCAGAACCTGTCCCATTACGAGTCGGGGCTGCATGGCACCGGGGAAGTTTCCCTGTGCGGCGAGCGCTACACCAGCGAAGACGGCTGCAGCTACCTGCAGCGGGATGTAAAATTCCCCAACAACAAACAGATGAAGGAAGGGCGGCTGATCGCCGTCACCTGCCCTGCCCGGGAGATGGTCACGGTGCTGGTGGAACCCGGTGCCGAGGAGGAGACCATCTTGCGCCTGTGGCGCTCGACCTGGCCGGAGGAACAGCTGTTCCCGGTAGAACATGCGCAGACCTTCCCGGTGCCCATGCGGGACGGGGTACATCTTTCCACCAACGTATACCTGCCTAAAAACTGCAGTACCCCGGTGCCCGCAGTGCTGGTACGCACCCCCTACGGCAAAGAGGACGGCTGTGAGATATACTACCGTTACGTCCAGCGCGGCTACGCGGTGGTAGTACAGGATGTGCGCGGCAGAAACGCCAGTGAAGGCGAATGGCTGCCCAACTACCACGAGGTGGAGGACGGCGACGACACTCTGAACTGGATCGCCGCCCAGCCATGGTGCAGCGGACGCATCGGTATGGTGGGCGGGTCCTACCTGGGTTATGTACAGTGGGCTGCCGCTGCCAGCGGCAACCCCCACCTGAAAGCTCTGATCAGCGTAGTCTGCGCGGGCAGCGCCTTTGTGGATCTGCCCCGCCGGGGTGGGTCTTTCACCTCGGGCATGCTGGCCTGGGCCTTTGCGGTGTCTCAGAAAACCTTCCACCCTGAGCTGATGGAACGCGATGACTGGGAGAAAGTACTGAACATCCGCCCCCTGACCGACCTGCCGAAAAAGGCTCTGGGGTATGATGTGCCCTTCATCACACGGTGGCTGGAACCCAGTGACTACAACGATTTCTGGCGTATGTCCAACTGGCAGGAACGCTCCGTCAGGGCGCAGATCCCGGCGCTGATTCAGTCCGGCTGGTTTGACGACAACGGCATGGGTACCACCGAAGCCCTGGAACTGGTCCATGACTTCCCTCGGGGCATGCGCAAGGTCATTCTGGGACCCTGGCAGCACAGCGGCAACAGTAAGTACGACATGCACGGGGTATCCTTCGGCAGCCAGGCGCTGCGCTTTGATCTGGACTGGCTGTATTTCCGCTGGTTTGAGCATCACCTCAAGGAAGTGGACAACGGCATCGACCAGACTGCCCCGGTAGAATACTACACCCTGGGCCAGGAGGTATGGAAGACCGCCGAAAACTGGCCAGTGCCCGAGACCCGGGTCACCCACCTGTATCTGGATAGTGACGGCCATGCCAACACCTCTGCCGGGGACGGGCTGCTGACTTTTGCCAAGCCGGAGCGGGAGAACTGCGACGGTTACGCCTATGACCCCGAAAATCCGTCCCAGCACATCATCGATATGTCGGAGAACGAGATCGAAGTGCCGGAGGACTACACCCGGGAGGAACTGCGTCAGGACCTGCTGTGCTACACCTCCCCTGTGCTGAAGGAAGACCTGGTTCTGACCGGTGATATGACGGCGGAGTTGTATATTTCTTCTGACGCGCCGGATACCGACTTTGTGGTGCGTGTTACCGACGTGGATGAGAATGGCCGGTCCATCAAGCTGGCGGATGGCCTGCTCAGCGCCCGATACCGTAATGGCTTTGCCAGGTCGGAGTTTTTGCAGGAAGGCGAGATCGTCTGCCTGAAGATCCGCACCACCAAGTTGTCCAATTGCTTCCGGAAAGGCCACCGCATCCGGGTGACTGTCACCTCCAGCGCCAAGAATTTCATCTTCCCCAACAGCAACACCCGGGAAGGTTTTGCTTCCGCCCGGACCGTGGTGGCCCATAACCGGGTATACCACGGTGGGCTGCACGCCTCCCGCCTGACGGTGCGGGTGGAACCCTAAGCGGATTGCCCTCCCTGTCAGCGGAAGCGAACAGATCACATTCTGCTCCGCAACCATCAAGCCCCGGCCAGAAAAGGCCGGGGCTTTTCTTGCGTGAAAACCCTGTGAGACGGGTGTCCGCATTCCTCGATGGGACACCCCGGAAATGCGTTTGTGGGCAATCAAGGCGGATAAGCAGAACCATGATTTATTGAAAATTCGGAAAAGAATCTGTATAATACGTATCAGATAGAGCCTATAGCCATGAAAGGCAAGCGGGATAGCAGTCGGCACATAAACGCATTCATTTGCTCTCAAAAGGAGAATTCTCGTGAACTACATCGCAGTAGTCGAGGACAGCGCGCAGGATCGGGCAGTGCTGGACTCGTATCTGGAAAAATACCAGCAGGAGAAAAACTGCCATTTTCAAATCACGCATTTTTCGGATGGCGACGAGATCGCGCTGGGCTATAAGGGCGGCTATGACCTGATTTTGATGGACATCGAGATGACCTTCCTGGATGGTATGTCAGCAGCCGAGGAGATCCGCCGCGCCGACCCGGAGGTGCTTATCATCTTCATCACCAACTCGCCGCAGTATGCCATCAAGGGGTACGCGGTGCAGGCGCTGGACTATATCTTAAAGCCGCTGAGTTATTACGCTTTCTGCCAGCGGATGAACCATGTGCGGGAGCTGCTGGGGCGCCGCCAGAAGCATTTCCTCACAGTGCCCTGCGCGGGCGGTGTGCAGAAGCTCGATGTCTCCGACATTTATTATGTAGAAATTTACGACCACGACCTGCTGTTCCACACCAAGCAGGGCGAGGTGCATTCCACCGGCTCCATGCGCGATGTGGAGCAGAAGCTGCCGCCGGAGAATTTCTTCCGCAGCAGCAAGGCGTACCTTGTCAATCTGGAACACGTGGACGGCATCCAGGACGAGGACGCCATCGTCAACGGTGATCGGGTGCAGATCAGCCGCGCCAAGCGCAAGGCATTTTTGGCGGCGCTCAACCACTACATGGGGGAAACCATCTGATGGAAACGGAAGTTCTGGGCAACATTCCCCGCCTGTATACCGCGCTGGCGGACTGGCTGGCCTGCCTTTTATATCTGTTCTTCCTGCCCAAGCGTACAGCAGGCTGGCGGCGGTATGCGATCCACGCAGTGTTTTTGCTGCTGCTCGGCGTCTTTATGCAGGCAACGGGGCAGGTGCCGCAATTCTGGTTTCTGCCCTGCATTGCGGTATCCATCTTGATCATGTATCTGTACATCCGAATGCAGGCCGACGTGCCCGCCCGGAGCGCGGGGTATTACTGCGTCCGCGCGTTTATTTTAGGGGAACTGGCCGCCTCGCTGGAATGGCAGCTTTACTACTATATGGCCGGGCGGCATAGCACGCCGGGCGCGGGTGTGCGTGTGTGCATTTTGGCAGTCGTCTATGCCGCAGTGTATGGCGTGGTGTTGGCGCTGGAACGCAATTATAACGATATTGCCTCGCCTCTGCACGTCCACAAAAAGGAATTTCTCAGCGCGCTGTTCATCGGTGTGGCGGTCTATGCCGCCAGCAACCTGAGCTATGTCAGCCCGGACACGCCGTTTTCCGGCAAGATGACGGCGGAAATTTACAACATCCGCACGCTGGTAGACCTGGGCGGCATGGCAATTTTGTTTGCGCACCACATGCAGCTGGTGGAGTACCGCCGCAAAAAGGAGCGCGACGCTTTGCAGAACGTCTTGCAGGCGCAGTACGCACAGTACCGCTCGGCGCAGGACAGCATTGACCTTATCAATAAAAAATATCACGACCTCAAGCACCAGATCGCCGTGCTGCGCAGCGAGACCTCAGAGGAAAAGGCCCACTATCTCGACGCGATGGAGCAGGAGATCCGCAGCTATGAGGCGCAGAACAAGACCGGCAACGAGGTGCTGGACACGATCCTGACCAGCAAAAGCCTGTACTGCCAGCAGCACGGCATCACGCTGACCTGCGTGGCAGACGGTGCGGCGCTGGATTTTATGGATACGATGGACCTGTGTTCGCTGTTCGGCAATGCGCTGGACAACGCCATCGAGAGTGTAGAAAAGCTGCCCGACAGCGAGCAGCGGCTCATCCATCTGGTGGTGGCGCGGAAAAAGAGCTTTTTGTGGATCCGGGTCGAAAACACCTACGATGGTGCTTTCCAAGCAGACGGCAAACTGCCAAAAACTACCAAGTCCGACGCCCGCTACCACGGCTACGGTCTAAAGAGCATCTACGACACCGTCGAAAAATACGGCGGCACGGCAGAGATCACCACCCAGGAGAACCAGTTCACATTAAAGGTGCTGTTTCCCATCAAGAAGAAATAACCCGGACAGCCCATTTTGGTGGGCTGTTTTTTGCTTTAAGCAATCTGCGCATAAAGCGCCTGATATAATTGTATATTTTGTCAGTTTTACGAACGGTTCGCGTGAAAAAAACGACCGTTCACGTAGTGAATCCCTTTTTTGCTGTACATTGTGATATAGTGCAGACAACAGAAAAGGAAAGTCTCCTGCGTTTTTTGCTATGGATAACCTTGAAAGCGAGGATCTTGTATGAAAGCAACATCCCTTCTCACCGGCTGGACGTGCCGCCATTTGGGCGATACCGCACCCGGCAAACCGGTGACCCTGCCCCATGATGCCATGCTGGCTGAACCCCGCACCGCCCTGAGCGCGGGCGGCACCAACACCGGCTGGTACGAGGGATATGACTACGAATACCGACGCACCCTGACCGTGCCGGAAAACGAGCTGGCAGACACCCACATTCTGGAGTTTGAGGGCGTCTACCATAATGCCGAGGTCTGGCTCAACGGTCAAAAGGCAGCGTTCCGCCCCTACGGCTACACCAACTTTTATGTTGATTGTGCGCCGTATCTGCACGCAGGGGAGAACGAGCTGCGGGTCATTGCCCGCAACGCCGACCAGCCCAACAGCCGGTGGTATTCCGGCGCGGGCATCTACCGCCCGGTGCAGCTTTGGACGGCAATGGGCGCGCATATCGCACTGAACGGCGTTAAAATCCGCACCCTGTCGCTTGACCCCGCCGTCGTGGAGGTGCGCGTAAAGACCACCGCCCCCGGCACGGTACGCCTGACGGTGGACGACCTGCCCGCCGTGCAGCAGGAGAGCGACGGCGAGGCCGTATTTACCCTGACCCTTGATAACGCCCGCCTCTGGACACCTGAAACGCCAAACCTGTACACCTGCCGCGTCAGCTTTGCCGATGATGAGGTGACCGAGACGTTCGGTGTCCGCAAGGTCGAGTGGGGTACGGACGGTTTCCTGCTCAACGGCAAACGGTACATCATCCAGGGCGCGTGCATCCACCACGATAATGGTCTGTTGGGCGCAGTTTGTGACCCCGATGCCGTGGCACGCAAGGTACGCCTGCTGAAAGAGAACGGCTACAACGCCATTCGCTCAGCGCACAACCCCTGCTCCAAGGCGCTGCTGGCAGAGTGTGACCGGCAGGGCATGCTTGTCATGGACGAGTACATCGACCATTGGTACATCCACAAAACCGAGCATGACTACGTGGATTATTTCAATGAGTGGTGGCATCAGGATCTGACCGACATGGTGGAAAAAGACTACAACCACCCCTGCGTGGTGCTCTACTCCACCGGCAACGAGGTCAGCGAGACTGCCCAGAAGCGCGGCATCGCCCTGACCAAAGAGATGACAGACTTCCTGCACGGGCTGGACGATTCCCGCCCGGTGACCTGCGGCGTGAACATCTTCTTCAACTTTTTAAGCTCCATCGGCTTCGGCGTGTACAGCGACGAAAAGGCAAAAAAAGAAGCCGAGCGTGCCGAGAAAGCCAAACAGCGCGGCGAGAAGGCCGCCAAGAAAAAGGCAGTCGGCAGTCAGTTCTTCAACAATCTGGCGGGGCTGCTGGGCGATGAGTTCATGAAGCGCGGCGCGACCCTGCACGGCTGCGACGTCAAGACCCGTGACGCCTTTGCCAACATGGACATTGCGGGCTACAACTACGGCATCTATCGCTATAAGCACGACTTAAAAAAGTACCCGCAGCGGTTGATTTTGGGCAGCGAGACCTTCTGCAACGATGCTTATAAATTCCGCGAGCTGGCCAAACAGGAGCCACGCTTGGTGGGCGACTTTGTCTGGGCGGGCATGGACTACCTGGGCGAAGTCATGGTCGGCTCATGGGAGTACGCCGACTACGCCGAAACGTTCGACGGCGGTCCGGGCTGGGTGTCGGCGGGTTCGGGGCGCATCGACCTGACCGGCAAACCGCTGGGCGAAGCCCTCTATACCCGCGTGGCGCTGGAGGCCGACAACGGCCCCTATATCGCCGTCTGCCCGGTCAACCATACCGGAGACCGCCACAGCCCCAGTGCGTGGAAGATGACGAATGCCATGCCCAGCTGGAGCTGGACCGGCTGCGAGGGGCGCAAGGCCAACGTGGAGGTCTACGCCCGCGCCGCCCGCGTGGAGCTGGTGCTGAATGGTCACACGGTGGGCAGTAAAACGCTGAAAAAGGATTGCTTGGCGAGGTTCAGCATTCCCTACGAGAGCGGCACGCTGGAAGCCGTCAGCTATGACGCTGCCGATCACGAAATTGGTCGCTGCAAGCTGCAAAGTGCCGGCGGCACGACCCGCCTGACGCTGGACGCCGAAGAACCTACTGTAAAACCGGGGCACCTGTGCTACATCCGTCTGCGCTACACCGATGAAAACGGCATCACCAAGCCGCTGGCGCGCGGCAGTATTCAGGTACAGGTGCGCGGCGGCACGTTGGTGGGGCTGGGCAGTGCCTGCCCCTTCAACAAGCACAGCTATCTGGACAGCGAAACCGATACCTACTACGGCGAGGCGCTTGCCATAGTCCGCATGGGGGACGGCGACGCCATGACGATTGCTGCTTCCGACGGCGAATACAGCGCGGAGCTGACCGTGCCTGCGCAAGCATGAGGCGAGCTATGGAGGCATGGGCTATTTTGCGGCGCTTGCCATCACGCTGTTTCTGGCGGCGTTCGTGCTCATCACCGTCATCAACGGCGGCGTGCAGATGGTGATTTACTTCCCGTGTACGCATGGGACAAAATCCGTTCTGAGCCTTGGTACACAACACCACAAAACTCAACAAAAGCTCGTTGAAACGATAAGCTTCAACGAGCTTTTGTCGGCTCTTTTTTAGGATGCAAATTTCAGTGCAGGGCTTCGCACAGGGCAATCAGCGTCAGCGCCTGGCCGCAGGCCATCGGGCGGATGCCGATGCCCGTAGCAGCTCCATGGCGCGCTGGACGCGCAGCCCTTTACAACCGGCGGGCAGGGTGCTATAATAAATCCGACCGACCGGTCGGTCGGAAAAGAAAGGGAACACTTCCATGCCGAAATACAGCGTTAAAAAGCCATTTACCATTCTGGTGGCGGTCATTCTGGTGCTGGTGCTGGGCTTTGTCAGCCTGACCGGCATCCAGACGGACCTGCTGCCCGCCATGAACCTGCCCTACCTGATGGTCATCACGACCTACCCCGGCGCCAGCCCCGAGCAGGTCGAGGCCGACGTGACCAAGCCGCTGGAAAATGCACTTTCGACGCTGAACGGCGTCAAGAACGTGACGAGCCAGAGCAATGAAAACTACAGCCTGCTCTTTCTGGAATACCAGGACGACACCGACATGGACGGCGCCATGGTCAAGGCCAGCACCGCCGTGAACCAGCTCGGCGACGCGCTGCCCGACATGGCGTCCACGCCGACGCTGATGGAGATCAGCCCGGACATGATGGCGACGCAGTACATTGCCGTGGACTACGACGGCATGGATATTTACGAGCTGTCCGACTATGTCAGCGAAAACGTGCTGCCCCAGCTCGAGCGCGTGGACGGCGTGGCCAGCGTGTCCACGACGGGCCTGGTGGAAAAGTCGGTGCAGATCACGCTCGACCAGGAAAAGATCGACGCTGTCAACGACAAGCTGCTGGTCAAGGTCAGTGACCGCCTGGCCGATGCCAAAAAAGAGCTGGATGCCAACAAGAAAAAAATCAACGATGGCATGAAGGAACTTGACGCCGCCCAGGCCCAGCTGGACGCAGGCAAGGCCCAACTGAACAGCCAGAAGGCCGACGTGACGACCCAGCTGCGGGACGCCATCACCGAGCTGGACAAGCAGATCCCCGAGCTGGAAAAGAAGATCGCCAGCCTGCAGACCGACCTGGACGAGGCAAACCGCAAGCTGGAGGACGCCAAAAATACAAACACGACCCTGCCCGAGGTCACGCTGCCCATCGACGATGCACTGTTTGCCAGCTGCAAGACGGTGCTGGCCGCCTACGACCCGCAGTATAACGCCGACGCACTCCCGGCCAATCTGGCCGAAGCCAAGAGCGACCTGAACAAGATGGGCGCGATGATCAACTCGATCGACCGCGCGGATGCGGCCATCCGCCAGCGCGCCGCAGACGAGGGGCTGTTGGAGCAGAATATGACGGTGGAGCAGACTGCGGCCTACTTAGATGCCCAGTATGCGGCCATGAGCGCCCGCATTCAGGCGCTGGAGGTGGAGATCGCGTCGCTGCAGGACACCCTCAACAACACCGAGGACGAGACCGAACGGGCCGATTTACAGGCACAGATCGACGCCAAGCGCGCCGAGCAGGCGCAGGACCAGGCCGTCATCGACGGCAACGCCGCCCGCCGCGCCCGCGTCAGCGAGCTGAGCGGCAATCTGTCAACGCTCTCCACGACGAAGGTCGCCCTGCAGAACGCCACGACGCTGCTGACTGCGCGGCAGGAGGCCGAGACTGCGCTGAACGACGGCATGCAGCCGCTGCAGCAGACGCTGAACGACACCGCCGCCGCCCTGCGCGACCAGCTGACCAAAGCGCAGGAAATGCTGACCCAGCTGAACGAACAGCGCGACAAGCTGCAAAAAATGCTGGCAAGCCTTGGCGACGAGGCGGTAGACCCCGCCATGGCCGATATGGCCGTCCAGCTGCTGCTGAGCGGCACCGAGGCCCAGCTGCAGCTGGGCGAGTTCCGGGTCTCCAGCGGCAAGACCCAGCTCGAGGCCGGCAAGACCCAGCTCGAGGCCGCGCAGGAGGAATACGAGTCCGCCCGCGAGGAGGCGCTGAAAAGCGCGAATCTGAACCAGCTGCTGAACATGACGACGCTGCAGCAGCTCATTTATGCGCAGAACTTCTCGATGCCCGCGGGCTATATCGAGGGCGGCGACGGCGACGACAACCGCTACATCGTCAAGGTCGGTGATGCCTTTGCCGACGCGGACGAGCTGAAAAGCATGGTGCTCTGCAATATCGACGGCATCGGCGACGTGCGCCTGTCCGATGTGGCCGAGGTCGAAATGACCGACAACGCCGACGACGCCTACGCCAAGGTGGACAAGAACCGCGCCGTGCTGCTGTCGCTGTACAAGAGCTCGACGGCGTCCACCTCGACGGTCTCCAACGCCAGCAGCGCGGCGATGGAAACGATGATGGCCGAAAACGAGGGCCTGCACCTGACGCCCATCATGGACCAGGGCGACTATATCAAGCTCATCGTCAACAGCGTGCTGTCCAACCTGATCGAGGGCGCAGCGCTGGCCATCATCGTGCTGGCGCTGTTCTTAAAGGACCTGCGCCCGACCATCGTCGTGGCCATCAGTATGCCGTTGAGCGTGCTGTTTGCCATTGTGCTGATGTATTTCACCGGCATTACCTTCAATATCCTGTCGCTGTCCGGCCTGGCGCTGGGCGTCGGCATGCTGGTCGACAACTCGGTTGTCGTCATTGAAAACATCTACCGTCTGCGGGGCCGCGGCGTGCCCGCCGCCCGCGCGTCGGTGCAGGGCGCGCGTCAGGTGGCCGGGTCCATCGTGTCCTCCACCCTGACGACGATCTGCGTTTTTCTGCCGCTGGTGTTCACCACCGGCATGGTGCGCGAGCTTCTCAGCGACATGGCCTGGACCATCACCTTCAGTCTGCTGGCGTCCCTTGTTGTGGCGCTGACCGTTGTGCCCTGCGCGGGCTCCACCGTGCTGAAAAAGCAGAAGGACATCAAGCACCCGCTGTTCGACAAGGTGCTGAACGGCTATGAAAAGCTGCTGCGCTTCTGCCTGCGCCGCAAGGCTGTGCCGCTGGCGCTGGCCATTGCGCTGCTGGGGGTGTCGGTCTGGCGCGTCGCTACCATGGGCATCGTCATGATCCCCGACATGAGCAGCAACCAGCTGACCATTACGGTCAATGTGCCTGACGATACGGCTAAGGAGGACGCCTTCGCCACGGCGGACAGCGTCATGGACGCGGTCATGACCGTGGACGGCGTCGATACCGTCGGCGCGATGTCGGGCGGTTCCAACGACATGGTCGCCATGACCGGCAGCAATGCCGCCGCCGACAACACCACGTTTACCTATTACGTCCTGCTGGGCGACAAGGCACCCAAGGCCAAGGTCGTGGAGCAGGAGATCTACGGCAAAACAGCAGATCTAAACTGCGAAATTGAAGTGAACTCCAATGGCATGATGGACATGAGTGCGCTGTCCGGCTCCGGCATCGAGGTGGACCTCTACGGCAGCGACCTCAATGACCTGGCCGCCGCGGGCAAGCAGGTCATGACGCTGATGGAGGGCATCGACGGTATCCAAAACGTCACCGACGGCCAGGACGCCGGCGACGCCGAGATCAACATCACGATTGACAAGGACAAGGCTATGCGGATGGGTCTGACCGTCGCGCAGGTCTACCAGCAGATCGCCGCCAAGCTGACGACGGACACCACCGCCACGACGCTGAAGGCAGGCGGTGACAGCTACAGCGTCGTCATCGTCGATAAGACCGACACGCCGACGCTGAACGATATTTTCAATATGGAGTTCGAGACGACGACCACCGACGAGAACGGCAGCAGCGTAAAGGAGACGCACACCCTCGGTGAGTTTGCGACCCGCACCACGACGGCGGGCTATACGACGATTGCCCGCGAGAACGGCTCCCGCAAGCTGGCCGTGACGAGTGAGACCGCCGACGGCTACAACACGACGCTGCTCTCCCGCGAGCTGGAGCCGCAGCTGGCCGCACTGGACCTGCCCGACGGCGTGACCGCCGAGCTGGCCGGTGAGACGACCCAGGTCACCGAGATGCTGAGCCAGATGGCAAAAATGCTTGCACTGGCATTGGCTTTTGTCTATTTTGTCATGGTGGCGCAGTTCCAGAGCCTGCTGTCGCCGTTCATTGTTCTGTTCACGATCCCGCTGGCCTTCACCGGCGGTATGCTCGGCCTGATGGCTGCCGGTGAGCAGCTGTCGCTGATCTCGCTGATGGGCTTCCTGGTCCTGATGGGCGTCGTCGTCAACAACGGCATTGTGTTTGTGGACTACGCCAACCAGCTACGCATCGGCGGGCTGGAGCGCACCGACGCCCTTGTGGCGACGGGCCGCACCCGTATGCGCCCGATCCTGATGACGACGCTGACGACGGTGCTGGCGATGGTCACGATGCTGTTCGGCACCGACATGGCCAGCGAGATGAGCACCGGCATGGCCATTGTCATCATCGGCGGTCTGAGCTACGCCACGCTGATGACGCTGTTCGTCGTGCCTGTGCTGTATGACCTGTTCTACCGCAGACCGCCGGTCAATATTGACGTCGGTGATGACGGTCTGGACGACCTGCCCGACGATGCGGCCGAGTTTGCCGCAGAGTTCGCCGCCCGCCGCGCCGCCGAGGCTGCATCCGCGCCACGCCGCCCGGATCTGAGCCGCGCGGCCCGTGCGCCGGAGGAAAACGACGGGGAGAAAAAGGAGGCCGACCATGACAATGGATAACCATGCAGCCCGCAAGGCTGCCGTCTACGAGGCTGCCCTGCAGCTGGTCGCCCGGGGCGTCAGCCCCGCCGCTATGACTATTCAACAGCTGGCTGACACGGCAGGCATTGGAAAAGGTACGGTGTACGGCTATTTTTCCTCAAAGGAGGAGATCCTGCAGGGCCTGGCCGAATACTGCTTTGCCCGGGAAAACGAACGCATCCGCGTCCTGTTTGCCGACTGCCGCACGCTGGCCGGGCTGGAGGAGCGGGCGGTAGCCTATTTGCAGGACATTGCCGCCAACCGGATGGGCGATTATAAGATGATTGCCCAGGCGCTGGGCACGCCGGGAAAGTGTGAGTCCGTGCCCGCCTGTGCGGAAGAGCTGCGGGACATCATGCGTACGCTGCTCATACGCCTGCAGGCTGCGGGGGAGATCGACCCCGCGGTGAGTCTGGAATACTGCTGCACCGCGATCTTTTCCGCCGTTGTCGGCGGCCTGATCGGGCTGTGCTTTACCGCGGAGAAAAGGCGCAGCGCCGACACACTCATGCAGAATCTGCGCATGATGCTGCACAGAACATTGGCAAAATAAAAAAATGGGCACAGCACGCTTTCCGGCGAAAAGCGTGCTGTGCCTTGTTCTGCTTTCCGGCAGGAAAGAACTGGATTTAGTTGCAAGATACCTGCAAATATGCTATACTTCAATATGTATAGCTATGCCAATTTCTTGGGAGCGCTAAACTTCAGCCGACAGTACCGCAAAGAAAAAATACAGCGTACTGCAAAAAAAGAAATGGAATGACAGAAAATGAGAAATTCTGCAGATAGAATATACCGCAGCACGGTGGTCAATAAGAGCCAGCGCCAGAATGCGGACTTGATTTTGCTGGATATTTTGCTGCTGGCAGCCAATACGGCGGCGTTTGCAGTATGCTGGTTCAGCTATTATGAAAAGCATCTGTATTTGAGCTTTGAAGGGTATGGTGACTATATGGTCATCGGACTGTTCTTTGCTTTAAATGCGGTTTTTGCACATTTGTACGGCGCTTTTGAACTTATGACCAGCCGCATAACAGAGCTGATCTACTCCAATGTGATCGCGCTGCTCATGACACATTTCTTTATGTATATGGTCACCTGGATGCTTGTGCGCAATGAAGTGCCCAACGTGATCCCGCTGCTGCTCTGCCTTGCAGCGTGCGGTGGCTTGAGCGCACTGTGGTCGTATATCGCTTACCAGCTGACGGACAAAATCATCCCGCCCAAGCGTACACTCATTGTCTATGATAATGGGGAGGCGTACAAGAGCGGTGCCAAAATCACCCGTAAATATGATAACCGTTTCAAGGTTGTGGGAGAGGCTATCGCAACCCGCCCGACACCGGACATTTACCACGAGATCGAGGAAAAAAATGCTGAGGCGGTTATGCTCTGCGGCCTTGCTTCAAGCCAGCGCAATGATATTCTGAAGTACTGCATTGACCACGATGTGATGGCCTATGTGCGCCCGAATATCGGTGACCTGATCATCAGTGAGGCGCGCAGCTTCCGCATGGATAATCTGCCGGTGTTGCTTTGCCAGCGCGCAGCTCCGTCGCTGTTCTATCTTACCTTAAAGCGCACCATGGACATTCTGCTGTCCGGTGTGGCGCTGATCATCGCCAGCCCGTTCATGCTGGTCACAGCCATCGCCATCAAAGCGTATGACGGCGGCCCGGTCATGTTCAAGCAAAAGCGCATGACATTGGATCGTAAGGTGTTTGAAATTCATAAATTCCGCAGCATGAAGGTGGATGCCGACAAGGGCGGCAAGGGCATTGTGACGATGCAGAACGACGACCGCATCACGCCGGTGGGCAAGGTCATCCGTGCCTGCCGCCTGGACGAGCTGCCGCAGCTGTATGATATTTTCATCGGCAACATGACTATTGTCGGCCCGCGTCCCGAGCGGCTGGAGACAATTGAGCTGTACGAGAAGGAAATGCCGGAGTTCGGTATGCGTCTGCAGGTCAAGGCCGGTCTGACCGGTTATGCGCAGGTCTACGGCAAGGCCAACACCAGCCCGTATGACAAATTGCAGATGGATCTGATGTACATTGGCGAGCAGAGCGTCATCACCGACCTGAAGATCATTTTTGCCACGATCAAAATTCTTTTCATGCCGGAGAGCACCGAGGGTTTTGCCGAGGAAAAGGACGCGCTGGGCACTGAAAAAGAAGAAATCACAGTATAAAGGGCGGAAACGCAGATGAAAATTCTGGTTGTATGCCAGCATTATTGGCCGGAACCTTACCCGCTGCCGGACATTTGTGAGGAATTGGTGCGTCGCGGCCATACGGTCGATTTGATTACAGATGTACCAAACTATCCGATGGGAATTACGTATCCGGAATACAAAGGCGGTGCCCGCCGCAAAGAAGCACATAACGGTGTCAATATTACACGTACTTTTACTATTGCGCGCAGGCATAACGCAGTGTTCCGTCTGCTGAATTATTACAGCTATGCGTGGTCATCTTCTTGGTATGCGTCTCATTTGAAGGAAGAATACGATGTAGTGTTTACGAATCAGACTTCTCCGATTATGATGAGCAGTGCTGCGTTTGCCTATGCCAGGAAGCACGGAAAAAAAGTGGTCATGTATTGTATGGACCTTTGGCCGGCCTGTCTGGCGGCGGGTGGTCTGACAGAACAGTCGCCGATTTATAAATTTTTTGGCTGGGAGTCAAAGCGATTGTATAATAAGCCGGACCGCATTTTGATCACTTCCCAGATGTTCCGGCAGTATCTGGAACAACAGCACGGCGTGGCAGATGAAAAGATCGGCTATCTACCCCAGTATGCAGCGGCGCAGTTTGACACGCTTCCCCTCGCACAGAGCAAAAAGAACACAGTGGATCTGATGTTTGCGGGTAATATCGGTGCTGCCCAGAGCCTGACGACGGTATTGCAGGCAGCAGAATTACTGCGCGAGGAAACGACGCTGCGCTGGCACATTGTGGGTGACGGCTCTGAACTGGGAAATCTGAAAGCCATAGTCCGGGAAAAGAGGCTGGACAATGTTATCTTCCATGGCCGCAAGCCGCCGGAGGAGATGCCGGCCTATTACGCACAGGCAGACGCTATGCTGGTGACGCTGACGGCGGACAAGTTTATTTCCTTGACGCTGCCGGGTAAGGTGCAGACGTATATGGCAGCAGGCAAACCGATCATTGGTGCGGCCATCGGGGAGATCCCACAGGTCATTGAAGCGGCCCAGTGCGGCTGGTGCGCCGGGGCCGAGGATGCCGCCGGTCTGGCCGATGCTGTGCAAAAGTTCCTGCGCTGCCCGGATAGAGAAAAGCTGGGAGCCAACGCACGTGCGTATTACCAGGCACATTTCACCCGGGCGCGATTTATGGACGAACTGGAAAAGGAGCTGCGCCGCTATGCGCAGTGATACGGGATTATGAAATATCTGTTTATCAATGTGGTGGCGGGCATCGGCAGCACCGGGCGCATTGCGGCGGAAAAATGCCGCGAGTTGCAGGCGCAGGGACATGAGTGCGTGCTGGCCTACGGCCGCGCAGAAAACGGCTGCGAGGGCATCCGCACCCACCGCATCGGCACGGACAGGGATATCAAGCTGCATGGCTTGATGACCCGAACACTGGACCTGAACGGGTTCTGCTCCACAAAAGCGACAAAAGAGTTTGTGCAGTGGATACGGGAATATGACCCTGATGTGATTTGGCTGCACAATATTCACGGCTACTACCTGAATGTGGAGGTGTTGTTCGACTACCTGAAAAGCTGCGGTAAGCCCATCAAATGGACACTGCACGACTGCTGGTCCTTTACGGGTCACTGTGCCTATTTTTCGGCGGTGGGCTGCGAACAATGGAAGACCGGCTGCCGCAAATGCCCGCAGCTGGGTACCTACCCGGCTTGCAAGGGCATCAGCAATGTGGCACGCAACTATGCCCGCAAAAAGGCGGCGTTCACCGGTGTGCCTGATATGCAGCTGATCACCCCCAGCAAGTGGCTGGCTGATCTGGTAAAGCAGAGCTATCTGAGAGAATATCCTGTGGAAGTTGTATACAATACCATCGATAAGGCAATCTTTAAGCCGACCCCCAGCAATTTCCGCGAGAAATACGGCCTGACAGATAAGACCATCGTGTTGGGCGTCGCCAACCTGTGGGAAGAACGCAAGGGGCTGAAAGATTTTTACGCTTTGGCCAAAATGCTGGACAGCTCGTATGCAATTGTGCTTGTCGGTTTGAACGAAAAGCAAATACGTGAGTTAACGAAGAATATCCCGGGCCTTACTTTGAAAGAATCCGGGCAGGGCGTGTCTGTCTGTAACCCAGTGCGGGAACCGGAAAGGACGCCGCGGAAAATCGACCACATACTGACGGATACAGTGGTTCCACAGAATGTACAAGCCGTGTATGAGGTATTGACTGGGAATAAAGAGACCAAGGCACACGACATGCAGTGCAGTATTCTGTGCATCCCGCGCACAGGCAGCCCGCAGGAGCTGGCGGCAGTTTATACCGCAGCGGATGTGTTTGTCAATCTGACGCATGAAGAAAATTACCCGACGGTCAATCTGGAGGCGCGGGCCTGCGGCACGCCGGTCATTACGTATGATACGGGAGGCTGCCGGGAAACGCTGGATGGTCTGTGCGCTGCGGTAGTAAATACGGATTGTTTGAGAAAACAGGGAAAAAACTGAGACAGATTGCAGGAGAAAAAATCTGATGAAAGTTCTGATGGTAGGATTTGATTTGGACAGAGGCGGCGTCGGTAGCGTGGAAATGCAATTGTACCGCTCTCTGACGCGCAGCGGCGTACAGTGCGATCTTACATACTTTACTGGAATGGAGCCGTCCGATAGTATTCGGGAAGAAATACGCCGCAACGGAACAAATCTCTGGGAAATGAAAAACTTTAAGACGGCGGGCTTCTTCGGATATATAAAGCAAATTCGGCGAATTTGTAAGAGTGAAAAGTATGATGTAATTCATATTCATACAAGCTTGCTGATTTGGGTGGCAGCCCTTGCAGCACAGCTTGAGGGCGTTAAGGTACGCGTTGGGCACGCCCACGGGGCAAAATTCTTGCACTACCCTACATGGGTGCTGATGATCATTGAACCGATGGGGCGCGTGCTGAACAGACTTCTTTGTACGGATTTTGTTGCCTGCTCGGAGGCATCGGCTTTGTACACTTTTGGCAGAAAGGCAGAATTTATACCCAATTATGTAGAAAAGGAAAAACTTCTGCAGGTACAGCCGCAGCAGGCGGCTGAATTGCGCAGACGGCTAAATGCAGAAGACTGCCCCTATGTTTTTGTATATCTAGGCAGTTTGGATGCTGGAAAAAGAGCGGAGTTCCTTATAGATGTGGTAGCGTGTCTGAGCCGCCGCGGAGTGAATGCCTGTATTTGGCTTGCTGGTGGGACTGAGCACGAGGAGCAATTCAAAAATAAGATTGTAGCATTGCAGATGGAAAACCATATCAAGCTGTTGGGGTTCCGTCGTGATAATCATGAGTTGACGCAAGCGGCAGATTATTATATTACAGCGTCGGAGAGTGAAGGAATGTCGGTTTCCCTCGTGGAAGCACAAATGGCCGGTAAGCCCTGCTTTGCGTCTACGTTGCTGCCGCCGGAAAATGATTTGAAGATTGGACTGTTTACAAAGATTGAGGGCTATAATCCGGATGAATGGGCAGCTAAAATCGAGCAGAGTATTGTGGAAGGGGTCAAGCCAATCGAAAGGGAAGAATCTATACGTATGGTCGACGTAGGTTCCTGTGGAGAGCGGGCGGCCATTGAAAAATTATTGCATATCTATTGTGCGAATAAACATTGAACAGGGGAGTACTTTGGCACAAACAGATGATAAAAATATAAAGATGGGCAAGCGTGAGAGATTGTTGATTCGTAGCAAAAATGCTGCAGCCTACACGGCGTTTTTATGGGAACTTGTTCTGGTGGCGGTGATCGTACTGATGCAGCCATCTATGGATTGTACCCAGATGGCAACGCTTAGCATTGTGCAAGAATTGTTTAATATTGGGTTCTTGAACGCTTTTGCGACTGTTCCATTGATTTCGATTCCGACGGTGTTTAGTTTGTTTTCACTAATTTTTCATGCAGGGCAGTTGATCAAGATGGGGTACGGGATTCCGGGCGAAGTGCCGCTCCCATTTCAGCTTTACGGCGAAAGTGTCCATCTGCAGAAAGCCTTTCTGTTTTATTTGCTCTCTCAGATGCTTTTGACAGTCGGGATTTATCTCGTAGAGAAAAAAGGTCGACAAAAAAATGAATCGACAAAAAAACTGCTTCCGGAAAATGTGCTTTGGTGCGGTGAAGTTTTGATGGTGATTGGCGCGCTGCCGAGAATTTTTATTGATTTCCGCGCACTTGCGGCGTCCAGGAGCGGTGGATATGAGGGCGTTTATTTGCTTTATACACCGCAGGCGCTGCAGACACTGGCGTTCTTTTTTGATGCAGGATTGCTCTTTTTACTTTTTGGATGTAACGATAAAAGAAAGCGTAGTCTACTGTTTCTTGCGGTGCTGTTGTACAAAGGTCTAATGATGTCTACCGGATCACGACAGGAAAAAATTGGATTCCTGCTGGTTTGGCTCTATTTGTATTACTTTGTACTGCAGAAAATCAATTATAAAAAATTGGCCGGTCTGGTTGTACTTTGTGTAGTTGGGCTGATGTTTGTTATGGCTATCGGCAGCGTACGCTCATCGAGCGGGGCTGGAGTGGCAGGCATTGTCCATGCGATGTTCAGTAGCAGAGCGACTTATATGTTGGGCAATATTTTGGGAGAGTTCGGCGCCGCGATTGATACGATAATTATAGCAGTGAAGTATGCGCCTGATACAATCAACTATGGTCTGGGAACTACTTATATAGCGGGATTACTGTCAGTTATACCGGGACTTATCAGCAAGTTCCCTGTTCTGGCAGAATCGACAAGTTTTCTGGGCAAAATTCCGCAAGATGTGGTTTATGCGCTGGGAGGTTCTTATTTAGGAGAATTTTATTATAACTTTGCATGGCTAGGCAGTGTACTTTGTGTTCCGTTGGGAGCACTTTTGGCTGCTATGCAAGACTGTATTACGAGTGAAAAGACAGGCACTTCTGAAAAATGTTGGTATGCTGCGTTGACAACATTGCTGCTTCTTTTTGTGCGTGGCTATTTCACAGATATGATTCAGAAGCTGGTATGGCTGTTTCTTGCGTTGATATTCCTGCGCTTATGGGAAACAGAGCGAATCAATGCCACTTATAGGATGAGAGAAAGGAGCCGCAGAGCAGAATGATCAGCATCATCGTTCCGGTATATAATGCGGAAGCTTTTCTAAAAAAGTGCGTGGAAAGTATTCAAGCGCAAACCTTTGCGGAATGGGAGCTACTGCTGGTAGATGATGGCTCTACAGATGGCAGCGGCGAACTATGCGATGAGCTGGCCGCTACGGATACAAGAATCCGTGTATTCCATAAACAAAACGGAGGAGTTTCCTCCGCAAGAAATGCCGGTATCGAGGCAGCACAAGGTGACGGCCTGATGTTCGTGGACGCGGATGACAGTCTGTCGCCGGAGCTGTGCAGCATACTTGCTGCACATAGTGCAGAAGCAGAAATCGTCATCAGCGGCTATTGCGACTGTTCTCCGGCGGGGGAACAGGATGTGATACCTCAGGTAGAAGGAGTGCTAGACAAGGCAGGACTGGAAGCCTGCTTTGAGGATTTGTATACCCGTAATATGTTGAATGCGCCGTGGGCAAAGCTATATAGCCGGGAAATGGTGGGAGACCTACGCTATGATGAAGGAGTTGCTCTAGGGGAAGATTTTCTGTTCAATCTGGCCTGCTTGGAACGGGCAAAAAGAATCAGTGTTGTACATGTGGCAGGGTATCGATATAATCGGATGAATGAAAGCGCGGCCACAAGGAGCTTTCGGGAAAGTGATTTGGAACAGATTGTAACACTGTATACGGAGGGCTGTGCTTTTATAAAGAAAAGCGGCATACCGCAAGAAAAAGAAAGTGTTTTAGAGGAACGGCTGTGCATAAATGGCATTAACCTACTGCAACTGTTATTTTATACAAAGCATCCCTATACAGAAAAAAAGCGGCTTGCTGCGACGCTGCTGGAAAGACCAGAATATGCAGCTTGCTGTGAAAAAAGCTACCCGTTTTCGATGAGGTACAAGATACCGCAAGCGTTTTGCCGAAAAAAATGGTACAGCGGGCTGGCTGCTTTTTTTGCGGCAAAGCATACACTGCAGAAGTGCATGAAGATGCTGCACATACGCAAGGGCGCATAGGAGGGCAACAAAGTCATATGAACAAAATCTGGAAAAATATGGCAATCAATACCCTGCGTGTTGTATCATCATTGCTCTTTCCACTGATAAGCTTTCCCTATATTTCGCACTTGCTGGGTCCGGAACGGCTGGGAACGGTAGATTTTGCTGCATCAGTCACAAACTATTTTACGCTGATTGCAGGGTTGGGAATTCCCACCTATGGAGTGATTGCGTGCGCAAAGGTGCGTGGTGATGCCGAAAAGTTAAAAAAGACTGTGGCAGAGCTGTTATATATCAATCTGGGATTGAACTTTATAGCTTATGGCATATTTTTTGTATTGCTGTTCCGTGTAGAAAAATTTGCGCAGAACAAGCCGGTGCTGGTGATTTATTCCCTGACGATTTTATTCACAACGTTGGGTATTGAATGGCTGTACAGTGCATTGGAAGACTTCGGGTATATCACTGCAAGGTCAATTGTGTTCAAGACAATCTCGTTGGGTTTGATGTTGTTGGTCATTAAAAAGCCGGAAGATTACCTACTGTACACTTGTATTCTGGTGCTTTCGACGGTTGGCTCGAATCTATTGAACTTTGTTCATGCCAGAAAATATCTGAAGGTTTATCGATTGCGGGAACTGAATATCCAGCAGCATATTGGACCGGTGCTGACTTTCTTTTCGGCATCGGTAGCCAGTACGATCAATGCCAACACGGACACGGTCATGCTTGGATTTTTTAAATCTGACTATGATGTGGGATTGTACAGCTTTTCCGTGAAAATCAAGAATATTCTGGTATCGTTGAATACAGCGGTGTTGACGGTTATAATCCCGAAACTTTCAGAGTGTGCGGCACAGAAAAAATATGATGAGTTCCGTGCGCTGGTCAGAAAATCAGCAGATATTGTAATGTTCATTGCCTGTGCGGTCTCGATTTTTTTCTCGACCTTTTCGACAGAGGCAATTAGTATTCTGGGTGGAGAAAAGTATCAGCCTGCACGTTCTGCTATGATTGTGCTGAACGTCAGTGTGATCGTGTTAGGTATGACATGGGTGCTGGGGGTAGCAGTATTACAGCCGCTAGGCCGCCAGCAGGACTACGCAAAAACAATGTGGGGAGCTACCGTTATTAACGTTGCGCTGAATGCGGTGCTGATCCCGGTGTTGGGTGTGACTGGTGCTGCGGTTGCTACACTCGCTACGGAGATGTTCAATTTAATGGCGTTCTGGTGGTTTACAAGAGATTTCCTGGAAAAGACATTTCCGGTAAAAAACTACCTGAAAATGCTGCTGTTTTCTGTGGCTGCCAATGCAGCAGTCCGCATACTGGAAAGCAAGATTGGGCCTACGTCGCCGCTTTCGGTAATGATAACGGCGGTGGTACTGTTCGGTGCGCTTTACTGTCTGCTGGTATTTGCGCTGATCCCGGAAATGAGGGGAATGGCACAAAGTCTGCTGGAGATTGTACGGGGAAAAATGACACGAAAGAACGAGCAATGAAAACAGGAAAGGGAGATTTCAATAATGGGAAAACTGAGAGATGAAGTTGGCCTTGGTGAGATTGTGCATCTGCTGGTCCGCAATGTGAAAAATATACTTATATTTACGATTGCAGTGGCCTTTGTGGCAGGAGTGATTGGCTTTGCGCTGCCGCGCACTTACGAGGCATCCGCGATGATCGTTGTAAAGTCCCGCCAGAGCGGCAATACGACGGTAACAAATGTGCAGAGCAATTCCTCTGGTGCATTGAGCGGACTGTATGATATGACAATCAACAAGGAGCAGGAATCCCATGACCCGGGCTATCAGCTCAATATGAATGCGCGGCTGGCCTCAATGTGTGAAGGGATTGTTACCAGTGATGTAATCCTGCAGCCGATTATTGATGAGATAGGGATCGATGTCAAGTACAATGAACTGAAAGATAAAGTTACGGTCAATGCGGTGGGTGACACACAGTTTGTTAAAATTGCGGTGGAACAGTCAAAACCGGATCAGGCAGAAAAAATTTGTAGTAAGATCGTTGAACAGGCGCCGGAAGTACTGCAGAGCGCACTGGAAGCAGAATCTGTAGAAGTCTTTTCTCCGGTGCGTATTGACGGATCGAGCCGTTTCCCTGTAGCGGTGCAATTTGCAGTCTTTGGAGCAGTGTTGGCATTCCTCCTGCGCGTTACGATGGTAGTATTTTCCTATTTGAAAGATGACCGGATCCGCACGAGTATGGACATTTCCCGCTATGTTGGTGTGAAGGTTTTGGGCGTGATTCCTGCAACGGAGAAGGGAAGTAAAAATGTTTAAGAAAAAAGTTCAGACAGCAGAAAAATTACAATTTCCGCGCTTGGATCAGGGCGCACCGAAAGCGTTTGAGGAAGCATACCGCACGTTGCGCGCCAACTTAATGTTCTCCGAGGAGACAAACGGTGCAAAACGGATTGTGTTGGCGGCACCAGCCCGCGATGAGCACATCGGCAATTTTACGTGGAATTTGGCGACTGTGTTGGCAGGCGAAAAGAGCCGTGTGCTGATTGTGGACTGTGATTTGACCGATAGGTGGGTGTCTCGTGAGTTGGCAATCAGCGATACTCTGCCAGGTATTGCGCAAGTGATTTGCGGAGAGTACGGTATGGTTGATTGCCTGGTGACTACACCGAAAGAAAATGTCAGTCTGCTGCCCGCAGGTAACTTTAGTGGGGACTCTGCAGAACTCTTTTCTGGCAAGAGAATCGAAGAATTGCAAGAACTGGTACAGAAAGACTTTGATTATGTGTTGTACGTAGCACCGGCTGTAACGGAAGCAACAGATGCAACAGTGCTGAGCCGCAAGGCTGTGTCTGATGGTATGCTGTTGGTTCTTTGCCCGGAAAGCGCGACGATACAGGCATCGCAGTTCGCAATGGACAAACTTGAGGATGCAGGTGGTCATGTGCTGGGGGCGGTGCTGAACGGCTACGACCCGGAAAAAGGCGTCAAACAAGACGGCTATTATGATATATATACCCGATAAGGGAAAGATGCGTTGATGGTTGAATGGAGAGTAAAGGCAGGATAGCGAATGGTTACGATGCGGAGCATATTTGCATATTTCTGGAAGGCCCCTGAGAGGGTGGTCTTTTTTGTGGCATGCTGTGCGGTAACTTGGTATCTTGTATGGAAATACAAGGATAAAACAGCCATTTTACTGAGAAACAAAATTGTAATTCCGGCATCGATACTGATTGTACTGTTTTTGAATCCAATCTCGACACATTTTCTTGTGTCAAGGGTAGAAGAAACACAGTATCTGCGCTTCTTTTGGCTGATACCGGTAGCAATACTTCTGGCAGCGGTAACCGTTTTGGTGATTTGCAGGTTGCGACAGCGAAAGGCAAAAGTGGTAGTGGCCGCTGCGTTGTCCGTGTTGTTGCTTGCATTTGGTGGGAATTTCGCCAGACTAACGATTACTTGGGAAAATGCGCGTCCGAACTGGTATAAAATACCGCAGTCCGTGATTGAATTATGTGATTATATTGAACAGGATGACGCACAGCCAGAAAAACGGGCGGTTTTTCCCTATCCGATGAATCTTTGGGTGCGCCAGTATTGTCCTGAAATTGAAATGCCTTTCGCATGGGGAAGCATTGACGGGATAGAAAAGATAAATGCGGATTTGTATACGGAAATCTCGAAGCATAATATCGAGCCCATAAATTTGCGCGAAGTGGCACGTATGTCAGCAGAGAAAGGGTATTACTACGTGGTATTATGGGCTGATGGAGATTATTTGAATTCGATGGAAGATGGCGGGTATGAAGAAATTTACAGAGTAAACAAAGGTGCTGCAGAAAATGCAGGACCCTATGATGAGGAATACATCCTGTACCGTATGGCGAAAGGAAAAGTGTCATGATACTGCGCGCGGTTGCTGCGTTTCTTTTGGTTCTGGTTGTGATCCCGTTGGGAATGGGAAAAGCACTTATCACTGGAGAAAGTGGAAGATTGTCGTTTTGGGGGGGCTATTTTGCAAGCCTTTTTATATTTGAAATTCTGCAGCTGGTTTTCCATGTAACAATGGGCAGTTTGCGGCTTATGACCTTGCTTTGGTGTTTGATTTGTGGTGCGATTGCGTTTTTTGGCTTTTGGCGGTATAGAAAAAAAGGTAAGGGAAACAAACCACGCGCAACGGTTATTTACATGAGCCGGGCAGAGTGGATTCTATTGACGCTTGCAGTCGCAATGATAGTTTTGCAAATACTGAATACGGTACTGAATACTTATTATGGGAATTGGGATGATGAGACATACTGCAGCAATGCAGTTACGGCATGGTACACAGATACAATCTGCCGATATTCTCCCCATTCGGGAATGAAACTGGGCTTATTTTACAATACGCGGTATGTAGTTGCGGGGTGGCCGATTTACAGCGCCATGTTGGCTGTACTAAGTGGAATCCACCCGGCCATTGTATATCGAACAATCCTGCCGGTCTTTGAAATTCCGGCAGCATATGTGATTTCGGGAAGTCTGCTGGACCATTTCTTTTTTCATGACAGAAAAAAAACACTATTGGGGCTGATATACTTTCAAATATTTGCGCTTTTAGCGTTTGAAAAAATAGGCGGCAACACAAATGAATGGTGGTTGATCGTAAATTGCTGGACGGGTAAAGCGCTGGCATTTAATATTATGACACCACTGGTCCTCTTATTGTTGTTTTTGTTGGAGGATGAACAACAGGAAAAAAAAGCGGTTTGGAGGACACTTATGGCTGTTAGTGGAGCGTGCTGCTTGATAGCAGGATCTCTGTTTACTACAATCCCGATTCTATTGTTCGTTTGGGGCGGTTGCTATGTCCTGCGGACAAAACGCTGGGAAGATATAGGAAGGGTGTTGCTTTGCATGGCTCCGACAACAGCATGCGCCTTATTCACAATACTGTATTGAAAAAACCTCTGTAGCATTTTCGAAATTTCAGAAAACGCTACAAAGGTTTTTAGCGAGAACATTTTTACAGCAGCTTACTCCCCAGCGCGCGGCTTGTGCGGGAAAGGGAGAGGTTGGCAAGCTCCTGATTGTCCAGCGTGTAGCGCAGGACGAGGACGTTCGCCACAAAGAGGACGGCCAGCTTGACCGGCATGCTGCCGGAGTCGAGGGGGCTTTCTTTGGCACCGCACAGAAGCACGACATCGGCCAGCGCTGCGCCGGGGGCGTCGCTGTAGTGGGTGAGCAGGATGACCTTGGCACCGTTCTCCCTGGCCAGATGCAGCGTGTCCATCATATCCCGCGTTGCGCCGGAGTAGGAGACAAAGACCACGACGTCCTCGGGACCCATCAGGCTGGCGGCGATGGCCTGCATGTGGCTGTCGCCTGCCGTGCGGAACTTGGTGGAGAGCATCGAGAACCGCGCCCAGATGTCGCAGGCCAGTATATAGCTGCCGCCCTGCCCGAAAAAGAACACCTGCCGTGCCCGCTGCAAAAGCGTGGCCGCGCGGTCCACCGACTCGGGGTCCAGTGCGCTGCGGGTGCCGTTCAGTGCCTCGATGGCGGTGTTGTAGGCGTGGGTGCAGAGCGTCTGGGTGTCGACGCCCGGCTCCAGCTTGAGCGAGACCGGCATCGCCGTGGCCGTGGCCTTTGCCAGCGCGATCTTCATCTCGTTATAGCCGTCAAAGCCCAGGGCGCGGCAGAAACGGAAAATCGTAGCCTCTGCCACACCGCAGGCTTTTGCCAGCGATGAGATCGACAGGTATTGTGCGTCCTCTGCGTGCTGCATAAGGTAATCCGCAACGATGATGCCGGATTTCGTCAGGCTGTCGCGCTTGGTGCGCAGCATATCCCAAAAACTTTGCTCTGCCATGATGGAGGGTCCTTTCTGCTGTGGTGTGTTGCGGAACTTGGCCCCCTCTGGTGCAAGTGCTACCTCCCCTCCGTGTCGGGGGAGGCTGTCTCGCAGAGGGAGGCAAGGAGGCTGGCCGCTGCTATTACTTATAATGTATCCCCGGTCAGCGCCTTTTGCAGGGCTTTGGCCAGGACTTTGTGGGACTGGACGGTCATGTGCATGCCGTCAAGGGGCGAGCAGCCCGCGCCGGGCAGTGTGTTGGCGTCCAGGAACCGCACATTGGCGATGTCCTTCAGCATCGGCTCCAGCTGGGCGGCAATGCCGGCGCAGCGTTCATGGCAGCCGGTGCCCATGGCATCTTTAAAAATCAGGTGGTCGTACTCCGGTGTGATGGACGGCGGAACGATGACGAGCACGTCCGGCCTGGCGTTGTCGCGCCAGCATTCGGTGTGCAGTGCCTTCTTGACGAGCCGCACGATGCCCCGAGAGATCAGATGGGAATTGCAGCCGAACCGCTCCTTGCTGTCGTTCGTGCCCAGCATGATCGTCACGGTGTCCAGCGGCGCGTGGCTCATCAGGATCGGCGTGATGACCCGCAGCCCGTTCATACCTTCTGTAATAGGGTCGTCAAACACGGCGGTGCGCCCGGGCAGCCCCTCCTCGACCACGCTCCAGCCGTCGCCCAGCAGGTCCTGCAGCACCATCGGGTAGCGCTCATCGTCGCCGTAGCGCCCGTCGCGGGCAGGGTCATAGCCGTAGGTGTTGGAATCGCCGAAGCAGAGCACCCGGCGGCGGGTCATATTTTCATAATTCATAAAAAAGGCTCCCTTTCTTAAAAATGAAAAGTTATTTCGCTCCCTCCATTATATAGGGAAATACCCGCGCTTGCAAGAGGCTTTTTCCCGGAAAAATCGGCCTGTTTTTGTGCAAATGTGCAAAAATTGAGACGGACTGCATGAAAAGGATATTTCATTTTGACATCTTGCGTTTTTTGACAAAAGGAGTATCCTAATACCAAAGCAAAGGCGCTTACCCTGTCTCTTATACACATCTCCGAGCCCACGAGACACTGAGCGATCTCG
>ENA-UALF01000301-UALF01000301.1-human-gut-metagenome-genome-assembly--contig:-NODE-301-length-28270-cov-8.704519_pt1 | contig 28270 bp, 20 predicted proteins | sample MGYA00243698_ERZ654464 | MGnify/ENA primary metagenome ERZ654464 (study PRJEB26926, sample SAMN06164595) | human gut metagenome | biome: ENVO:00009003; feature: ENVO:2100002; material: ENVO:00002003...
TCAGTGTCTCGTGGGCTCGGAGATGTGTATAAGAGACAGCAAAGACAGTATGGTAGCGGAACTTACGGATATGAACAGAAATCTGATGATGTCCATTGATATTGTTCCCGTTCCAACTGATGAAGCAGTAAAGGAAGCAGAGAACCGTCTGCTTGGTGTGGAAACCAATATCACGAACTGGCAGCGTAGGCAGAATGCCAATAATAACTTCTCTGCAACTGTTCCGTATGATATGGAGCAGCAGAAGAAAGAAATGAAAGAGTTCCTCGATGACCTTACGACCCGTGACCAAAGAATGATGTTCGCTGTTATCACAATGGTTATTACAGCAGACAGTAAGGAACAGCTTGAGAATGATACGGAAGCGTTGCTTACCACAGCAAGAAAACATCTTTGCCAGTTTGCAACACTGAGATTTCAGCAGGTAGATGGACTCAATACGGTAATGCCGTTTGGAACAAGAAAGATTGATGCGTTCAGAACACTTACAACAGAGAGCCTTTCGGTATTTATCCCATTCAGGGTGCAGGATATTTTCCACGAGAACGGTATCTATTACGGTCAGAATGTTATCAGCAAAAATATGATTATCGCAGACCGTAAGCAGCTTTTGAATGGTAACTCCTTTATTCTCGGTGTATCTGGTGGCGGTAAGTCATTTGCGGCAAAGGGAGAAATCATCAATCAGGTGCTTTCTTCAGATGCGGATATTATCATCATCGACCCTGAACGAGAGTATTCACAGCTTGTCAATGCGATGGGCGGAGAAGTAATCAATATTTCTGCTACTTCCGACAATCACATCAATGCAATGGATATGAATAAGGATTACGGCGACGGTGCAAACCCTGTCATTTTGAAATCCGAGTTTATTATGTCCCTTTGTGAACAGCTTATCGGCGGAACAAATCTCGGAGCAAAGCAGAAGTCTATCATTGACCGTTGCACGGCAAGCGTGTACCGCAGTTATCAGCAGAATGATTATCAGGGACATATACCGACCTTGCAGGATTTCAGGGCAGAACTTTTGCAGCAGGACGAACCGGAAGCAAAGGAACTGGCACTTGCCATTGAGCTTTTTACGCATGGTTCTCTGAACACTTTTGCAAAGCAGACGAATGTGGATACCAATAATCGCCTTATCTGCTATGACATTCTTGATTTGGGTAAACAGCTTATGCCGATTGGTATGCTTGTTGTCCTTGACTCTATCCTGAACCGTATCACACAGAACCGTGCAAAGGGTAAGAACACCTTTATCTTCATTGATGAGATTTATCTTCTGTTCCAGCACGAATACTCTGCAAACTTCCTCTTTACCTTGTGGAAGCGTGTGAGAAAATACGGTGCATACGCAAGTGGAATCACTCAGAATGTCGATGACCTTTTGCAGAGCCACACAGCGAGAACAATGCTTGCAAACTCAGAGTTCATCATTATGCTGAATCAGGCTTCCACAGACAGGCTTGAGCTTGCAAAACTTCTGAACATTTCTGACCTCCAGATGTCCTATATCACGAATGTGGAAGCAGGACACGGACTTATCAAGGTGGGAAGTTCGCTTGTACCGTTTGCAAACAAATTCCCTAAGAACACGAAACTTTATAAACTGATGACAACCAAACCAGGCGAAGCATAAGGAGGGATTTACAATGTCTAAGATTCAATTTCGCAATGCTGAACACAGAGATTTTGTATTGGAAAATCTGGATAAGTGCAAAGTCAACGACTGCTATCACAGAGCATTTTTCTATGTGATGGGTATTTCAGAAGAAACAAGAATGAACATCGGAAAGATGTTTGATTTTAAGAGGGATTGCATCATACCGGAAGGTATGCACGGCGGTTGGCAGACAAGTGGCACAGTCAAGGTCTGCCACCTTGCCTTTAATCTCTGGAATGGATTTACGGAAGAAGGCAGGGAAAATCTCTATACACCGGAGGAACTGTTCTGTTGCGGATATGCTCCGTATTTTATGGAGGGTATCAAGTTGAGGTATCCGGAGTATTGCAGAGATTTGACTCCACCTAAGAGAAATGATATGGAAAGGTAAGAGAAAATGAGCAGAAAAATCTATATTATTATTGCAATGGTGTTTACGGTAGTGTTGTCTGTAAGCACCTTCTTTATTATCCGTAATCACATTGACTCTGCCAAGCAGAATGAAGTCTATGATAACCTTGCGGAGATTGTGGAGGACGAGCCGCCAAAGGAAAATGAGGGCGTGACGTTTTCGGAAGATAAGGACTATCTTGCGGAATATCTTGAACTCTATCGGCAGAATGAGGATATGGTGGGTTGGATAAAGGTTGAGGATACCAATATCAACTATCCGGTCGTGCAGTCTGTAAATGAGCCGAACTTCTACCTGAAGCACAAGTTTGATAAGACCTATTCCGCTTATGGCTGTCCATATGTGCAGGAAAATTGTGATGTGCAGAAACCTTCAGACAACATCATTATATACGGACACCATATGAATGACGGCTCGATGTTTACGGGACTGATGAAGTACAGAAACAAGAGCTTTTGGGAAGGTCATAAGACGATTACCTTTGATACACTGACGGACAGACACCGGTATGAAGTGATTGCAGTCTTTAAGACAGTCGTTTATACAGACAGCTCCGATAGCTTTAAGTATTATGAGTTTACGGACGCAGAAAATGCGGCAGAGTTTGATGCGTATGTTGTTAAGTGCAAGGAACTTTCTTTGTATGATACCGGAGTATCGGCAGAATATGGCGACAAGCTGATTTCTCTTTCTACTTGTGAATATTCAAGAAACAATGGCAGGCTTGTTGTTGTCGCTAAGAGAGTGGATTAAACCCCACTCTCTATTATTTTTCGAGAAAGGAGGAAACCGATGGCTGATATAAAAACAAGAGATACAAGCAAAGGTACAATCAAGACCATAAATAAGGCAGCAGTTGCCACGGAGCGAATGAAGAAAGCCTATGTGATGACGAAAGATAAGGCAGAACATTCCACCAATGCTTCGGAAAATTCCGCAGAGGAATATGCTTCCGATAAAATCGAAGCGGCAACGGATAGGGCTGTTCACGAAACTGCATACCGTGCGGATAAAGTCGGCAGATGGGGTGTGCGTGAAACAAGGCAGAATTATCAGAAAGCCAAAACGGGAATTGAGAATTTCAAGACCAAGCGTGCAGAGAAGCAGCTTCAAAAACAATCGGTCAATCCTGTCGGAAAACAGAGCATCCGAACTCTGGAGCGTACGGAGAAAACAATTAAACAGTCTGCAAGGTCGGCAGGAAATACGACAGTCAAGACCGTATCGAAAGGTGCAACCAATACTGTTCAAAGGTCGGTCAAGACCGCAGAACAAACGGCAAAGACTTCTATTAAGACCACAAAAGAAGCTGACATTATAGCACAGAAAACAGCAAAAACAACAGCTAAAGCAACACAGAAAGCGGCTCAGACGGCAAAGAAAGCGGCGAAAGCCACAGCAGATACCGTTAAAGCCACAGCGAAAGCTACTGTTGCGACAGTCAAAGCGATTATTGCAGGGGCAAAAGCACTTGTAGCAGCAATCGCCGTAGGCGGTTGGATAGCGGTTCTGATTATTATGATTGTCGTGCTGTTTGGTGCTGCCGTAGCAATGTTTGGAGGAGGAAGTGACAGTAATTCCTATACTCCGGTAAGTGCAGAGGTAGAAGCCTATGAACCCATCATACAGAAGTATGCCAAAGAGTACGGCATTCCTGAGTATGTAGAACTTATCAAGGCGGTTATGATGCAGGAAAGCGGTGGCAGAGGACTTGACCCTATGCAGGCAGCAGAGGGAAGTTTCAATACAAGGTATCCGCACGAACCTAATGGAATTAAAGACCCTGAATATTCTATTCAGTGTGGAGTTCAGGAATTGAAAGCGGCTCTTACTTCGGCAGAAGTGGAAAGTCCGATAGATATGGAGCATATCAAACTTGCCTTGCAAGGCTACAACTTCGGTAATGGGTATATTTCTTGGGCAAAAACAAAGTATTGCTGTTATTCTTATGCCAATGCAGTGGAGTTTTCCACTCAGCAGGCACAAAGGCTTGGTTGGGACAGTTATGGAGATACCCAATATCCGGCTCACGTTCTGAGATACTATCCGTATGGGCGAGCCTTTACTGCCGGAGGTAATCAGGCGATTGTTGAGGTTGCCTTGACACAGCTAGGCAATCAGGGCGGACAACCTTACTGGAGCTGGTACGGCTTTAATAGTCGAGTGGAATGGTGTGCCTGCTTCGTATCTTGGTGTGCTGACCAATGCGGGTATATTGAAAGCGGACTTGTTCCGAAATTTGCAGGTTGCGTGGATGGTGCAAACTGGTTTAAGTCAAATGGAAAATGGCAAGACCGCACTTATGAACCAAAGGTAGGAGATATTATCTTCTTTGATTGGGAAGGCGACGGTACAACAGACTACGTTGGTATCGTAGAGAAGTGTGAGAATGGCACAGTTTATACCGTAGAGGGCAACTCAGGCGACGCCTGCAAGCAAAGACAGTACGCAGTCGGAAGCAGCAATATCTATGGATACGGTATTCCGGCATATTAAAAATTCCAGACGGTGTCTGTAAAATCGAAAAGATGGCTGCTCAGTTGAGTAGCCATCAGGTACATAGGGATTGAATAATAGGTGTTTGTAAAAAGTGACAACTATAGCTTGAAATGAGGCGTTGCAACACACATATCTTGAAAAAATGAACATGATGTGATAAAATAGTATCTGCGTAACTGTAACTAAGAATGAAGTGTACAGCAAAGGAGCGTTACAGATGAAAATAAGCTATAATAAGCTTCGTAAACTTATGATTGATAATCAGATGAATAGACAGGATTTAATGCGTGCAGCAGATATTTCATCATCTGTTGCAACAAAGTTTAATAAAGATGAAACGGTATCTATGGAAGTGCTGATGAGGATTTGTAAGGTGTTCCATTGTGATATCGGGGACATTTGTCAAATTATAGAGGATTGATATGACAGTTCGGATAGGATGGGACGAGTATGAAGTAGCATTGTTGATAGATGCTTGTAACAGAATTCGTGACAATAAAATTGATAAAGCAGAGTGCGTACATAAATTATCAAATTTGCTTAGACAACGTGCAAAGGCAAATGGGATTAACATAGATGAAGTGTTTCGCAATGAAAACGGAATTGCACTTCAGATGACAAAAATGGAGTATATCTTGACAGATGGGAAAAAAGGATTACCGGGAGCTAGTAAGTTATATATTGAAATGGCAAAAATGAGCAAATTAAATTCAGATGAATTTGAGAAAATACTCATACTTGCAAAAGAACAAATAGGATACAAGGAGGCTATGAATAATATGAATACAAGAGAAAAATTTATTCAATGGCTTTCATCTAATCCAATAAGCAAATATAGTTCTAATACAATAGTTAATGCACTTGATGAAGGTTCGGAGTATTGCTGCTCTCGTAGCTTGAGCAAAGTGAGCTTTTGGGATATGAATAATAAAAATGAATTTATAACCGTTGCATCAAAGCTCCTTGGAATGAAAATATATAGGTTGATGCATAAAAAGACAACAATTGTTCTTGATAAAGCAGTACCTTTATATAAGAAATTTTTGCAGCAAAGCGAAAAGAGGTCTGGCATAAAGATTCCTGATGTAGAAATCTCAACAGAGGGTTCAGGCGACAATGTTGAAGCTAAAGATAACCAAAGTTCGGACAGTAAATATTCTCAAATCTATCAGAAACTTTATTATATTTCCAAGGTATACGATGACCCCAATGGAATGACTTTAGAAAAAATAATGTCCATGTTAGGCAATGGTACTGATGAGGAATTGGTAATAAGTATTCTAAATGATGTATCTTGGGCAACAAAATTGGCGGATGATATTTATTCGTTTGGGGAAAATGCCAATTCAGTTTTACGGGAACAGGTACAACCATATAAGATAGAAGAAAAGGACATAGTTACAGATGGTCAATTTTTCGACTTTTTGTGTAATTATGAGAAAATGGCAGAAGCTTCGTGCCGAAGTTATGTTTCAGCAATAAGAACAGCAGAGGAATATGCAAAAAATCATAATTATGCCTCACACATGATTTATGATTGCGGCTTTGAAGACGCATCAACGCTGATTCGAGTGCTCATGGGAGATAATGAGTTTCTGGAGTTTAATGCTAAGCAACATAATCGATTTAGAGCAGCATTTAAGAAATACTTAAAAATGGGAGGTCAACTTCCTGCAAAAGAAAGAAAATCTTTATCAGTGAAAAAAACATCACTTCCGGTTGCTAAAGAGATTGAAAAAGTACAGCCGAAAGATTTTGATAAGTCAAAATTTGAAATCACTCTTTTAAGACGATACCGCAACGGAATGCAATTTGATTCTATTGATTTTGAGAATTTCAGAGAAATGTATGATTCACTTTTTGATGAAACTCTCACTTTTGATGATGAAGCCTTGGAAGAAAGATTGCGTTATTGTGGAGTGCTATATAAAGACAGACTTTTTCCTGCTGAGGGAATAATTGATAACAACACAAAGGAAACTTTGTTCGCATACATTGATAACTGCTTCTCCACTGGAAAGTCGGTGCTTTATTATAAGGCGATTTATCAGGATTTATCAGATGCTTTTGCAAGTTGCTTTACACTGGCAGACGAAAAAATGTTGAAAGCTTATATTGAGTATTCGGCTGAGAAAGATAAATATTATTATTTTTCAGATTATATGTCGGTTGATAGAAATGTAAAAATTGACCACACAGAGGAAATTGAAGAATATTTTCTTTCCGCCGGTAAACCAATGAGACTTGATGATGTTTTTAGCACATTATCACATATCCCACAAGAACGAGTTGACAGAATCATTAAAATGGATTCTCGATTTTTACGAAATTCTAAGGGAGAGTATTTTCATACAGATATTTTTGAAATCACTGATGATGAACTGGAGAATATTGCAGAGATTATTGAGGGTTTTATCAGTGAGGACGAATATGCAATTTGGACGAATGTCTGGAATATGATTCAAGATAAATTTCCATTATTTGTTGAAAATAATCTGTACCTTTCAGGTCTTGGAATTAGAAATGCAATCGAACAACGATTTAGCGGAAGGTTTCGTTTTGAAGGTGCTGTTATCAGCCTGCCAAAAGACAGTTTTTCTATGAGAGATGTATATCAGTTGTATGCTAAACATCATGCAGAGTTTACAGCAGACGAAATATATATACTTTCAAAAGAATTAGATACTGTAATTTATTTCGACGCTTTATCAGAAGTTTCAGTGCGAGTCAGTCACGATTTATTTGTCTCAAAAAAACGGATGAATTTTGATGTGGATTCAGTCGATAAAGTTATTGAGAGCTTTATGTCAAAGGATTACATCAGAATTCGTGAGATAGACTCTTTCCTTGCATTCCCATCTGTTGGATATGAATGGAATGAGTATATGTTAGAGAGCTTTTTGATTTCATATAGCAAAAAGTTTGTACTTTTGAATAATGGACAATCTCTGCACAATGTGGCAGGAGCTATTGTTAAAAAAGATGGAAAAATTAAAGAATTTGAGGATGCTTGTGCAGCAGTGCTTTCTGAAAGCCGAATTGAATTAAAGAAAAGCGAAGCACTGAATTATCTTGCAGATGTTAATATGATTACAAGGCGTAGTTATAAGAACTTAGATACTGCTATGCGGAAAGCAACACAAATTCGGAACAGGAAGGAATAAACAGGATGTATGCATACGAATGGGATAGTTCTACCGGTGGTTATATATTAACCCCAATGCCACTGGCATTTTCAAAGGAACCCAGACCCGTTTATTATAAAGAACTTGATATTTTAGGGTTTGATAAATATTGGGATTATGATAAAAATGACAGTTTCCCATATATGTGGGCAGAAGCCAATAATTATTATTATCGAGGAAGACTCGTTGCAAAAACCAAGGGAGGCTCTCTTTATACACCTCCGGAATTAGTTCTTATTGAAGACCCGGAGCCGGAAGGTTATCCTCTTCGATTTGTTGATATACCTGCTATGGTCGATAAGAATCGACAGTTAATGGAGCAGCTTGTACAGGAAACTATAAAGAAAATATATAATACTTTTATTGAGTATCAAGACAAGGTGGATGTTTTTTATGTAGCTTTTTCTGGTGGTAAGGACAGTGTCGTTGCCTTGGATTTGGTTCAAAGAGCACTTCCTCATAACTGCTTTAAGGTGTTATTTGGGGATACTGGAATGGAATTCCCCGATACATATGAGACTGTTGAAAAAATAAAACAAATTTGTGCTGAAGAAAAAATTGAGTTTTTGCAGGCAAAATCAAAATTAAAACCTGAGAATACATGGCAAATCTTTGGACCGCCAGCTGTAACAATACGTTGGTGTTGTAGTGTGCATAAAACTACGCCGCAGATAATGCAACTTAGAGAAGTTTTACAAAAACCTGATTTTACTGGTATGGCATTCACTGGTGTTCGTGGAGATGAAAGCTTATCTAGAAGTGAGTATGATGCAATCAGTTATGGAGGTAAGCATTCTGGGCAATATAGCTGCCATCCTATTCTGGAATGGAACACGGCAGAACTTTTTCTATACATATATGAAAATGGCTTGACCTTTAATAATGCATATAAAAAAGGTAATACAAGAGCTGGCTGCCTTGTTTGTCCTATGTCTCAAGGGAAACATGATTACATGAAGTATAAAAATTATCCCGATGATACAGACTTGTTTATCAATAAAATAATAACTACTAGTGGAAAAAACTTCTCAAAGGAAAATTATGATAGGTTTGTCGAACAAGGATACTGGCGTACTAGAAAAAGTGGCAGAGAATTAAATTTCGGTCATGATAAGCATGTGTTTGAAATAGTCAAGGGACAAAATGTTATAACTGTACAGAAAAAGAATGAATACTGGAAAGAATGGGCAAAGACTATTGGTCAGGTTACTAGTTTGGGGGATGGTGAATTTAGCATAGCATATGAAGGAAAATCTTATGCAATTCGTACTATAAGTACTCAAGAAGGTGGAGAGCAATTTACGTTTCCTAATATTGAAAATAGTAAATCAGATATAAAATTTTTGTCGCTTTTTAAGAGTGTGATTATAAAGAGCGTTTATTGTGTTAATTGTGGGTATTGTGCAGCCGAATGTAAAAGTGGTTGTATTGATATGGCAAATGGAGTGCATATTTCAAATCAGTGTAAGCATTGCTTTAGCTGCCACGATATATATTCTCATTGTTTGAGATATAACTCTATAAAAAATAGAATAGGAGCAAAGGTCATGACTGGACTTGATAGATATTATAGCTTTGGTATTAAAGAAAATTGGTTGAGAGTGTACTTTGACTATGAGGGAACGTCATCGTTTTGGAAATCAGATGGAGATGGCGAAGTACCAAATAAGAAAAAGGATGCATTTTTAAATTTTGTTAAAGATGCGGGATTGGTAGACGAAGATAAATCCTTGAAAGGAAAAGAGTATAAGTATATAAAATATAAACCGAACAAGTTCGCAGAAAAAATGTTTTCTCTTGGAGTAGATGATGAGAGTATGTGGGCTTATCTAATGTGTAACCTAGTATATGCAGAGGATTCAGAAGAGTTTAGATGGTTTATAAAGAATATACCTTTCAGTGAGACATCAACACCAGAGTCTATAAAACTTAGATTAGACGAAGTCATGGAAAATGATAAATCTGGTTTAGGAAAGAGAAATATTTGTGATGCACTTAAATCGTTTTTGATTAAGACACCGTTTGGAAAGCAACTTGGTCTTGGTAGTGTTATAGATTATGAAGAGAAAGTATCCTCAAACGGAAGAGAAACTATTACATTGAATTATTTTGTTAGAGGTTCATGGAAAAATCCAGACCAAAAAGTGATACTATATGCACTTTATAAATTTGCTGAGGCATGCGGAAATTACAGACAGTTCACATTAACCAGATTACTTGATACATCTGTTGAAAGTGCTGGAATTAGTCCAACACAGATTTTTGGATTGAACCGAGAAACAATGGAGAAAATCCTGAATGGTCTTACATTTAATTATCCTGATTTGATTGAAGCAAGATTTACGCTTGGTCTGGATAATATTACACTCAAAAGTGATAAGACGGCTAATGAAATTTTAAACGAGCTGTTCTGAGGAGGAAAAGAGAATGAGTTACAGAGAGTATTTTGATATCGACCCGGAGTATTTTCCACAGGTAGATAAGAAAATAATAGAGGAACAGCCGGATTTGTGGAAAAAATTCTACCCACATCCTACATTCATTAAGCTACTGAAGTCAATGGTAGATGTTCTATCACGCAAGCAGAAATTATCGGTATGGGTTGACGGTGCATATGGCACGGGTAAATCTCATGCTGTTCTGACATTAAAGAAACTCATTGAGGCTTCAGACGAGGAAACAAACGCATACTTTGAGTGTTATAATCTTGATAATTTTCTTTGTCAAAAACTGATTGCACAGAAAAACGAAGGTAAAATTCTTGTTTGTCATCGTTATGGCTCATCTGATATTCAAAGTGATACGGATTTGGTTGTTGCTATTCAGGAAGGTGTAGAGAAAGCATTGGCTGATGCGGGAATTGAAAATGTAGCCAGTACTTCTTTGAAGAATTCGCTTATCAGATATTTTGAAGATGAAGAAAATAAGCAGAGTTTTGACATTTATGCTAAGGGTAAATATCAGACAGTGTTGAACGGAGATACTGCGGATAGTATTCTTGAAAAATTAAGAAATTTCAAGGAAGAAGCTTTGAATACTTTGGTTAAAAAAGTGTTTAAAGTTCCGGTTGTAAAGGGAAGCTTTTCCATGACTACAGGGGAACTTTGCGATTGGATACGTGAAATTATCGAAAAGAATAACCTTAAGGAACTTGTATTCATTTGGGATGAATTTTCAGAGTATTTTGAGAATAACATGCATCATCTTACTGGTTTTCAGCAAGTTGCAGAGCTTGCTGCTACGGCACCGTTCTGTCTTTTGATTGTTACACATAAAGCTGAAGGCTATTTTTCTGATGGAGACCCAGATAAGCGAAAAATCCTCGACAGATTTGTTTCGCCAATTCACATTTCATTGCCTGAAAATATAGCTTTTGAATTGATGCATGAGGCATTGAAGGTAACAGATGATGTTGATAAAGCTGCGAAATGGGAGAAGCACAGGAAAAGTTTAGAAGACCGTACTATGCAGAGCCGTTCTGCTGTAAGCAAAAAAATTGGTTTAACAGACAAAGATTTAAGTAATGTTTTACCGATTCATCCTTATGCAGCCCTTATATTGCAGCATATTTCGATTTACTACACATCTACAGCCCGTAGCATGTTCAATTTTATTAAGAATGATGAAGGCGAGGATGTTAAAGCATTTCAGTGGTTTATTGACAGATATGATTTTAGTTCTCAAAATCCATTTGTCACGATTGATATGTTATGGAATTTCTTTTATGAAACAGGCAGCCAGAAATTGGCTGATGGCATAAGAGAGGTTTTAAGCTGTTATACTCAGAAAATGGATAAGGAGCTTATGGAAGATGAAAAGCGTGTACTCAAGGTTATCTTGTTGCTTCAGGCTATATCTGAAAGAATGAGTGGAAACCGTGATATTTTTCTTCCAAACAACAAAAATTTGACACTTGCTTTCGAGGGCACTGACCTTGAATTTACGGCACAGAATATTGCAAAAAAACTTTTGAACGACCATGTAGTAACCAGAACGCCTTTGACTGGCGATGTATTCTCGTATTGCTGCAAAAACATGGGACCAAGTGTAGACCCGGGTCCGTTCATTGCTCAGGCTAAAGGTAAATCTACAAAAGATATGTCATTTATGGCAGGTAGTAATTTGCGTACTACTATTGAATTTACGGGTGCATTAAAGCTTCGTTATTCATTGGCATATGCTACGCTCTCAGATTTTGATAGTGAAATAAAAAAGGCAAACAATCCAAGTGCAACTAATAACAAACTTTATGCCGTTGCAACTATTGGCAGAGATTCGGCTGAAAGCGGTGCATTGAAGAAAAAGATAGAGAATTTCTTTGTGAATAATCCTGAATCAAATGCAATTGTAATCGATAGTTCAACATGTGTTCTCGGTGAAGGCGAGTATAATGAGTTTGTTGAAAACTATGCCATGTCTCTTGCAATCGGAAACAGCGATTTAGACCAGAGAAAGACATACGAGGGATATGCTATCGAGGTGCTTTCAAATTGGGCGAAGAGAATTAAATGCGGCGATTTCTATGTATACTCTCGCTATGCAACAAATGGAGAACGAGTGGCGAATATTCAGGATTTGTTTATCTATCTGCTTGATATAGATAAATTCCATTACCCACAATGTCTTGAGGGTGTTTATACAAGTGTTCTGAATACAATGTATGATGCCAATTCGTTGGGAAATGGTGCAACATGTGGTATTAACGAAGAAACAAAAGGAACATTCCGTTCCGGTAATGAAGCAACTAAACTTGAAAATGCTCTGAAGGGTGCATGGAAAGTTCCAGAATATTGGAATAACTCTCATTCTTATATTGCAGATTTGAAGAAAACGGTAGATGAGTTTATTAACGAAACTTTTAATAAAAGTGACCGTATTTCTATTGCTTCAATATATGAGATGCTGAAAGCAGAACCATACGGATTTATGCCTTGTAACCTGACGGCTTTTATTCTTGGATTTATTTTAAAGGAATACACGAAAGGCGTTTATTCTTACAGTGACAATTTAACAACAGTACCGTTAGATGCGGAAAAGCTTGCCAGTATGATTTCTGAAATTATTAAGCAGGACAACACGCCGGAAAAACGTTATAAAGATAAGTTTATCGTAACATTGACGGAAGAAGAACGTGCCTTTAACAAGGCTACATCAGTTGCTTTCGATATTCCAGAAATGTATTGTGTTTCTGTTACGGAAACAAGGTCACGAATCCGAGAACAGATGAAAGGTTTTTCCTTCCCTATTTGGGTAATCAAGTATGTGCTTGACGATAAGACTTTTAAGACAGATAAAGATGTCGTTTCAAAACTTATTGATAACTATTGTGGCATTGCGAATAACAAGAACATGGAAGGCGAGAAGTCTGATAATGACATTGCTCTTACTATTGGAAAATTATGCTTAGATAATGATGGCATTGTAGATGACTTGAAGAGTATACTCACAAAGGACAATTGCAAATCTGGTATGCTTGAGTATTTAAAATTATACGATGGAGGGAAACTTCCTGCTGTTGCTGAAAAAATCAATGACGGCGGTCAGTATATCAATCAGTTGCAATACAAATTCAGCTCAGATGCTGCCAATTGGGTATGGAATACAGATACAGTCAATGCAAAAATAGATGAGCTTATTTGTGAATATGAAATTATTGAAATAAGCAATGGTGTTTTATCTAAAAATGCAACCTATATGGAAGCGATTCGTGCATGGGTTGATAAGATTGGTCAGATTCGATTAGCTTATTCAATGATTAAAAATGAGCTTGGCGATAGCAAAGCATTTTATGAGATGCTTTACAACCTGTATAAGCAAAGAAATCTTCTTGATTCACAAAAGAAGCCATTTCTTGATTTACTTCGTGAGAATATAGAAAACTTTAAGTATTTTATGGGCTCACAGAGCAGTTTATTTATTAAAGCGTGTAGTTTCTATTTAGACGACCTTTCAGAGGAAGATGTTAAATCCATTCTTGATGATGATACATATGGATTTGGAGGTTCTTATTTACTTGAGCGAGATAAGTATACCGACAAGGTTCAAAAAGCAGTTGATTTATATAAGAATGCTCAGTTGTATATTCAACTCAAAAATAAATGGAACGATTTGACCGATACTGATTCACCATATATGTGGTCGAATAAGTATCATATGCCTATCCTTGCCATGGTTCCCGATGATGAAGTTGCAACAGCAAGAAAGATATTTGGAGCTATAAATTCTAAAACTAAAGATGAGAATACCATTACAACAGCACTAGACTATCTTGATAAAATGACCTATGTGCAGAAATTGAATAATAAAGAAGATAGAGATAAAGCATTTAGAGATGTTTTCCTTGAAGAGTTCTCTGAACTGTTTGATGATGTTGATGAAGTTAGAACTTACCTTCAGAACCATATCTCAGATTCGCCGTATCATTGGCTTGGAAATAAAGCGGTTACAGCAAAGATTAAGACGATGGCTAATGCAAAATATAATGAGTCAGGGTATGGAAAAGCAAAAAAAGTAATAGACGAAATGCCGGCTGAACAGGTAAAAGAATATCTGAAGAAAATGATAGAAGATAATTTTGTTGTTGGGTTGGAAATCATAAAGAAACAAAAGTGATTCGGAGGATAAAACATATGAATCTGGATGACACAAAAAAGAGAGTTCAAAAATATCTGAACTCTAATAAAAGATATCCTTTGATTGTTGATGTTCAAACAAGGGAAGATTTAGCAAATATAGCAGAATATTTTAAGGTGGGTAGTAACAAGTTCCCGGCTATAGAGGAGTTTTGCAACCAAGATGAGGCAATAAAACTGGATGAGTTATACGCATCTGTATCAAGTAACAGTGGTAATACATTTATAACCGGATTGTCTGGATTCCTTATGCTATTTGGAGAAAATGTGGCAAAGCAGGCTTTAAAAACACTGATTACAACAAGCATTTCTGGTCATGTTGTAATTATTACCTATCAATGTGAGAAATATCTCAGATTTACAGATCCTAGAATATCTGAGAGCGGAAGATTGGTTATCGTTGATGGAAATCCTGACAATATTTGCAATATAAATTTCATTTCTCCGGTGCTCTCCGATATTTTTACGGATTCATATAGTGGGATACAGAACATTGGAACAGCCATAGATAGTTGCTTCAATAGAGATGCATATATTGCAACAGCAATAGATAAAAGCTCTTTTGCTGAATCAGTCTTTCATATTTCACAAGTAAATAATAGTTATGATATTCTCCGAAATAAAGATTCAAGAACAGGAATTGTTCCTCAAGCATGTGGATTGCCGGAACAATGGGATTATGTGCTCCATCAAATGGGAAAATCAGGAACGTGGACTACGGTTATTGTAGACAATTTTGGGTCAGAAAATAATCTTTTACATGTAATAAGCGAATATCCGAAATTTGACGTTGAAAAGAGATGGCTTTACTATATTGCACTTTTGATTTGCGGTGTTAAGAATAATGATTACCTTAAACTTGCGTTAAATAAGACGTCAAAATCCAGTGAATTGATAAAGAATATTTTTCGGTCTGTACTTGATATTGATTGGAAGAGTGAAAACTATCAGAAATTGTATAGGCAAAGAAAAAGTTTAATTAGTGAGCTGAAAAAGCCATTGCCTGAGACGATAGATTTTTGTAAAATTTTATCAACCAAAGGAGAAGATGAAATTTACTATCTGACAGATTTAACACAACCGGAAAAAGAAAAAATCATCAAATGGCTTAGCAATTATGGTGTGAAGTATTCAAAGGATGAGTTGGTTTCTATTTTGATGAATGTCTATCCCGATTTAGCGTATTATTTGTCAAGTTATAGATATAGAAATGAATTTTTGAATACCTATTTTGAGAATTACAAATATCAAAAGATAACAAATCGTATTCTGCCATCTTTTGATAAAGTTGTTGAAGAGCAGGCAATAAAAATGGATTTTGTTACAATCTTAAAACCACGTACAGCCTATGTAGATCAACTTGATACACAAAATGCACAAGTATTTTTCGTTGATGCAATGGGAGTTGAATACTTAAGCTTTATTCAACAGAAGTGTAGCGAATACGGACTTTCGGCAAATATATCTTGTGCAAGATGCGAGTTGCCCTCATTAACTGTATTTAACAAGGAATTTGTAGATGTGTTAAAAGATAAAGGATGTCTAATATCAGATATAAAGGATTTAGATGATATTAAGCATCATGGCAAAGATAGCTTCGACTATGAGAAGGAAAAAACACCAATTTACCTCATAAAAGAGCTCGAAATAATAGATGATTTATTGACGAAAATTAAAGCAAGCATACTTGCTGGGTCATATAATAAAGCAATTATTATTTCTGACCATGGTGCTAGCCGACTTGCTGTCCTTCATGAAACTGAAAATATATGGAATATGGAGACAAAAGGCGAGCATTCAGGAAGATGTTGCAAGATAAGTGAAATTGACGATAAACCAGATTTTGCAATTGAAGAGTCTGGATACTGGATTCTGGCGAATTATGACAGATTTAGGGGAAGCCGACGTGCAAATGTAGAAGTACACGGTGGAGCTTCTATGGAGGAAGTTGCGGTTCCAATTATTGAAATTACACAAAAAGCATCTAATATAGAAGCCTTTATTGTCGATGAATCAAGAGTTTTAACATTAGGTGCAAAGGAATACGCAATCATTAAAATTTATGTTGGAATTAGAAGTAATAATATTTCCATTAAATTGGATGGTAATTATTACAATGCTGAAGAAACTGCTGAATCTTATATATACAGCGTAGAACTGAAAAATTACAGCAAAAAAGGCAAGTTTTCTATTGATATCCTTGATGGTGGCAGTGTTCTCGCATCTGGACAGCAGTTTGAAATTGAGAAAAAGGGAATGTCACAGAATAATATGTTCGATTTTTAGAGGTAAAAATAAATGACTGATAAACTTAGAGACTATTTTGATGAAATGGTTGTTTATAAAGATTTAAAAAATAATAATTTCTTTTCTTCTCTTGGACTTCCTGCTTTTTTAAGAGATTATCTTTTGAAAATGTTCAGCGATGATTTTGGGAATTTTGATGTGGATGAAGTATCTGCATTTGTTAAAAAGTTCATACCCAAAAAAGAGGATTGGATGAGTATAAAAAATAAAATCATCTATGAGAATGAAAGTGTTCAAATCCTGACAAAAATTTCCGTAGATATCAATATAAAGACCGGAGAAATATCATTTGCTATTCCTGATTTTGGAGTTACTGAAAAGGAAACTTTGATTGAACCGGCTATTTGGGATGTCTATAAAGAAGATTTGATAAATACAGGAGAAACTTGGGGTATTATAAAATTAGGATATCGTCCACCTGACGATACAGTAAAGCCAAAGATTCCGGGAAAAATAAAGTTGACTGGTTTCAAGAATTTTCGCCCTTATACGGTAGATGTTGAGTATTTTAAAGAAATGAGGTCAAACTTTGAAACGGATGAATGGATAGATATCTTATTAGGAGCTATCGACTATAATGCTGACGGATATGAAACGAAACTTCAAAAGCTGACAATGCTTACTAGATTATTGCCGTTTGTAGAGAAAAGAATAAACCTTATTGAACTAGCTCCTAAGGGAACTGGAAAAAGCTATGTTTTTGGTCATATCAGTAAAAACGGCTTGCTGACAGACGGTGGAAAAGTTACTCGTTCAAAAATGTTTTATGATGCTAACAGAAGAAAAACGGGTTATATTTGTGGTCCGGATTATGTAGCAATTGATGAAGTAAAGCTTGTAAATTTCGGCGACGAAAATGAAATGCGTTCCATACTTCAAGGATATCTTGAGTACGGTACATTTAATTCCAATGGCTATAATGGAGAATCGGATGCTGGTGTAGTATTCCTTGGCAATATAAAAGAAGAAAATATGGATGAGTATGGTTATATGTTAGGAGAATTACCTACGTTGTTTCAGGAAACGGCACTTCTTGACCGTATTCACGGATTCGTTAAAGGGTGGGATATACCTAGAATGAATGATGGTCTTAAACTGACCGGATGGGCACTTAACTCTGAATATTTCTGCTCTATTCTTCATGAACTCAGAAATGATATGAGTTATCGTGCCATTGTGGAAAAGATTGTAGAAGTTCCCAAGCATGCGGATACTCGTGATACAGAGGCAATTAAGAGGTTGGCAACTGCATATTTAAAGCTGCTGTTTCCAAATGTTAGAAATGAGTTTGATGTTGACAAGATGGAATTTAGAGACTACTGTTTAACGCCAGCTATGAAAATGCGAAGAATTATCAAACTTCAGCAAGGCATGATTGACAGTGAATATAAAAATAAAGATGTTCCATGTTTAATGGTGAGAGAATAATGAGTAAAGAGTGTATTGCTTGTGGAAAAAAGCAATTGGATAAAGATACTGTAGGCATAAACAAAAAACTTCTTGGAAAAGACATTGCCAATTTTTATTGTATGGACTGTTTGGCTGATTTTTTAGGATGTACTGTTGATGATTTGCTGGACAAAATAGAAGAATTTAAGGATGAAGGGTGTACACTTTTTAAGTGAGGAATAGCTATGAAGCATTTTATATACGCTGATAATGCAGCAACAACAAAATTGGATAAAGATGCATTTAATGCAATGCTTCCATGGCTTCAAGAAGAATATGGCAATGCGTCGCAACCATATTCATTTGCACGTAAACCGAAAAAAGCCTTGATGGAAGCTAGAACTTTAATTGCAGAATGCATCGGTGCTCAACCAGATGAAATTTATTTTACATCAGGAGGCACGGAAAGTGATAACTGGGCAATAAAGGGGATTGCTGAGAAGGGGAAAAAACATCATACAATTGCAACGCAGATTGAACATCATGCAATCCTGAATGCTTGTAGGAGATTAGAACACTTTGGATTTCAAGTGGATTATCTTCCAGTTGACAAACAAGGTGTTGTATCATGCGAAGATTTAGTGAAATTTATAAAAGGTAATACTGAGCTGATTTCTGTAATGATGGTTAATAATGAAATTGGAACGATTGAACCAATAAAAGAGTTAGTAACCGTAGCTCATGATAACGGTATTTTATTTCATACAGATGCAGTTCAGGCAGTTGGGCATATTCCAATTGATGTCAGTGACTTATGTGTGGATATGCTTTCTGCCTCGGCACACAAATTTAACGGACCAAAGGGAATTGGTTTTTTGTACATTAAGAGAGGTACAAAAATATCTTCATTTGCAGATGGTGGTGCTCAGGAATTCCATAAGCGTGCAGGAACTGAAAATATTGCTTCGATTGTAGGAATGTCCATTGCATTGAAAAAAAGTTGCGATGAAATGGAAAAAGTGAATAAAAAACTACTTGCTTTAGATGAAGCATTTAACGATGTTCTTCTGAAGTCTAAGATAGATTTTATTAGAAATGGTTCTAATAATCATGTTCCGGGGAATATAAATTTGTCTATCCGCAGAACGAGTGGGGAAATGTTACTGCATCGTTTGGATTTGATGGGAATTTGTATATCAACGGGTTCGGCTTGTGATTCTGTAAATACAGAAGTCTCGCATGTTATTAAGGCAATCGGAGTACCATCTGAGTATTCAGAAGGCACTATTCGTATTTCGTTTGGTAGAGACAATACAGAAGAAGACGCAATTATGATTGCAAAGGCTCTAGTTAAAGTCATTAAAGGATAAGATGGATTCATAAGGAAAGTAATTGGTAAATTACACGGGCATATCATTTACTTTAATTAACCACATTTTGGAATATAAGTCTGACACAATGAAACTGGTCAAAACATATAAGGCGGAAAAGAACAGCGCAAGCTTCGGACAGGTGCTTTACTGCCCTTATGATTATGATAAAGTAAGATTGATTGTAAAGAAAATGACTGACTAGATGAGTTCTGGGTTTGAATGATAAGAGAATTTGACAATGACAGATGGAACGGTTATCCCTATATGACGAATGAGAGAGTTAGGGAGAAGTGTTTGGAGATATGTAGGAGTAGTTCAGAAAGGAAATCAATGGAATCAAAACCAAGGATTTTATATTTACAAAAGATACTGCTTGAGAGAACAGATGAGGAAAATATGCTTTCCACAACGCAGTTAATCAATATATTAAATGATGAATATGGGATATCTGCTCATAGGACTACCATAACAAAGGATATTGCGGCTCTTCAGGAGTTTGGAATGGATATTGTTGTTATTCATTCCACTCAAAGTAAATACTTTGTGGCAAGCCGTAAGTTTGAGCTACCTGAGCTGAAACTGTTGATTGACGCAGTAGAATCATCCAAATTTATTACGAGTAAGAAAAGCGACGCACTGATTGAGAAGATACATACAATGACAAGTGCAGGGCAGGTGGAAAAACTCAGGAGAAACAACTATGTTGTTAATCGGATAAAGCCGGACAACGAGCAGATTTATTATATTATTGACACGATAAATGAAGCCATAAATAGCGGTAAGCAGATTTCATTTCAGTATTATGACTATACAGGACTAAAGAAGAAAGTTCTTAAGAATAAAGGCGAGGTGTATAAGCTCAGTCCGTATAAACTTATCTGGTGTGGGGACTATTATTATGTTCTTGGATATTCTGAAAAGCAGAGAAAAGTTATAAATTTCAGAGTAGACCGCATTGCATTGAGACCAGATATACTTGCTAAGGATATCATTCCGATGCCTGATGATTTTGATATTGAGAATTATACAAAAGAAGTGTTCTTTATGTTCTCAGGCGAGAAAGTTTTTGTGGATTTGCGGTGTGATAACAGTCTGATGAAAACAATGGTTGACCGTTTCGGAGAAGATGTGACAACCCTTGCGTATGATATGACTTCCTTCAGAGTACAGACCGAAGTATCAGCCAGTCCTACCTTTTTCGGTTGGGTGTTTGGCTTTAATGGCAAGGTACAGATACTTGCACCGGAAAGTGTGAAAGAACAGTACAGACAGATGATTGCAAAAGCCGATGAGGATATGCAAGAGAGTGAGTAGTGATTCGTAAATGATTTAGAATTTGTGTGAAAAATCAATTATTATGAATATGAAAATGATATGTTTTTAAATTGTGCAGACGGTCTGCACAATTAGGAAGGAGCCAATATGCTTACACCGTCAAATCAATATTTGCAGGCAGTAGAGGAAATAAATGATTATGTCAATCAGGCTAAATGCAGAGCTTCTGTCAGTGTAAATAATGAGATGATGAAAACAAATATATTTATTGGAAATGTTATTATTCGCAATTTTGAGTGGGGAAATAAATTTGTAGAAAATCTGTCTAAGGATATGAAAATGAGATTTCCAAGTGCAAAAGGTTATTCTGTCAGAAATTTAAAGTATATGAAGAAATTTGCACAGATTTTTACGGAAGATGATGTAGATGAGTACGGATTGGGAAGGATTACTTGGAGTCATCATCAGATATTGATGAGTAAAGTGTCAAATCGAGAAGAATATATATGGTATCTGGAAAAAACTTTGGAACATAAGTGGTCAGTTGATGATTTGACTTCCCAAGTTAAGAGTCAATTATATGAGCGACAGGCAGTTGCTAACAAAATATCAAATTTTGAAAGACGATTACCGGCTGAACAAAAGGATATGGTATTAAGCACAATGAAAGACCCATATATGTTTGATTTCATCGATTATACGGAAGAAATGTTGGAAACAGATATAGAAAATGAACTTGTAAAAAATGTTACTTCTCTACTGATGGAATTAGGCACTGGTTTTGCTTTTATGGGACAGCAGTATCATCTTGAAGTTGGCGGAAAAGATTTCTATATAGACCTTCTGTTCTATAACACAAAGCTTAGATGTTATGTAGCAATAGACCTTAAAACTGGCGAGTTTAAGCCAGAACAGGCAGGAAAGATGAATTTTTATTTATCTGCTTTAGACGATTTAGTGAAAGCTCCAGAGGATAATCCATCAGTGGGACTTATTTTGTGCAGAGATGAAAATAGAACAATTGCAGAGTATGCATTGAGAGATATGTCAAAACCGATTGGTGTCAGTGAATATCACTTATGCACGGATTTACCGTTAGATTTGAAAAATGCATTACCTGCCGTAGAAGATATTAGAAGTAGAATTGATATGAAAAAGTAATTTGTGCAGACGGTCTGCACAAATTGCAAAATTAAAGTTCGCTGAACAAAAAAGCCTTTATGGGCTGTAATTTTCAATGAAAACGAAAAACTTTACTTTTAACATTAGCTGAGTTAAAAAGAAAGTTTTTGAGTTAAAAGATACGGAGGTGTTAGCAAATTGCGACACCTCTTTTCTTTTGCGAAAAACCTACTTGAAAAGTAAACGCTCCAACGCTTACGTTTATTTGCAATGATAGGATAGGTTCAATAGGTAATCCCGTTATTGCAAATAAAGATAGAGAGTTTTGTGTTAAGAATGTGACTTTATTTAAAAATGCTTACAGATGCAGATATTGAAGAAAAGGTAAGGACTGAGGAAGGCTGTATTAAATATTACTATATTTCATACCAAGAAAATGATACTATAATTCTTACAGAGTGCTGGAAGAGTAAGGAAGCACAACAAAAACATCTAAATCAGCCACATATGTCTGTTGTTAAAGCTCTAAAAGAAAAGTATGTTTTATCAACTGATATATTACAGGAAACGGAATCTACCTTTGAAGAAGAGTAATGGATATGCAATTAAGGAGAATGGTATGGGGAGAGAAGAAAATGTTACTGTATTTAAGGATACAGAAAAGCAGGTTAAGAGCAATAATAAATTAAAGAATGCAGTGGCTAATTCCAGTGCCAATCAGAAACTTATATTAGAGACTGATGAAATATCTGTACCAGATAAGGATAGATATAAAAATACTGCAGAGGTTATCGTATCAAAGAAAAGGACATTGGAAGCTGCATCAGGATATAAGGACTCAAATATCTGCGTACATAATTTTGCTAGCGCAACAAATCCAGGTGGTGGTGTAGTGAGAGGAAGTTCTGCACAGGAAGAATGCTTGTGTAGATGTTCCACACTATATTTTAATCTTAATTCTCCTGATATGTGGGCAGGGTTTTACACACTACATAGAATGGAGCACAATCCAATACATAACGATGACTGCATATATACACCGGATGTTGTAGTAATAAAGACTGATACAGCCAAACCTATGCTTATGCCAGAAAATGAATGGTATAAGGTCAATATGATAACATGTGCTGCACCAAACCTTAGGGAAAAGCCAAGTAACATGATGAATAGTGGTGATGGTGGTGTAAAAGTTAAAATAACGGATGATGAGCTGCTTGCAATACATGAAAAGAGATTCACAAGAATACTTGATATAGCGTTGGTCAATAACAATGATGTAGTAATACTTGGTGCATTTGGCTGTGGCGCATTTGAGAATAATCCAAGCGTTGTTGCAATGGCAGCAAAAAATGTAGTTGAAAAATATATACATGCCTTTCGGGTAATAGAATTTGCAGTTTACTGTTCTCCAAGAGATAGTCATAATTATGATGTGTTCAAATCTGTCTTAGGAAATATGAATCAAAGATATAAAAGATAGTAATGATAACAAAACATCAGGAAGTAAGAAGTACAGGTATTAAAGTACAGCATATGCTTTTTGAGGATTTTAATGCCAGTAATGTCTATGATGGGATATGGGCATGTGCATCAATTCTTCATTTAAAGAAATGCGAACTGCCTGATATGATAAAAAGACTGTATAAGGCACTTAAAAGAAACGGCGTGATATATATGTCTTTTAAGTATGGTGATTTTGAGGGTGTAAGAAATGGAAGGTATTTCACATATCTTACAGAGGAAAGTTTTGATATGTTGATGAAGCCTATACATGGATTTATGAAAGAAAAAATCTGGGTAACAGATGATGTAAGACAAGACAGGGGTACGGAACAATGGCTGAATATTATACTTCGCAAGGTGACAACCATTTAATAGTTGAACAAAAATATTATAACATGCTGGATATAGAAGGATTTTCACAGATGATGAAAGATCCGTCATATTGTTATAAGTTCTACTGGCTTGAGGCGATTGTTCATCTGATTTCAGAAAATGTTTATCAGACAACATTTGATGATATAATAGACGAAATGATATCAAATGCATGGTATTCAGTAAGAGAGTTCCATATACATTTTAGTGGAATACAAGCTGATGGAATGGTAAGGGACGGGCTTGAAAGGGCAGTGAATTTGTTATCTGAATACAGCAGTTTACCTGCGAATGCATCAAAAGTTGAAATAAAAAATGCAATCAAAGAATATAACAAAGAGCTTAGGTCAGTAAAGGAACAGCTTACCAATATGGTTCCTTACAGGGCTTTGTCAGGATTCTTTTCAAAAAGTGATGAGCCTGCTGACTGGGGAAGTGTAAAAAGACTGACAGCATATATTAAGAAGGTCAATCAGATGATTGTGTCATTACCTTATATTCTTGGAGACAGCAGCAAATTAAAAAAAGAAGTATATTTTAATCATGACTGGGTTTTAATGATACAGGATAATACAGTAAATATACTTGGTTGGATTCAGTATGAAAAGGTTAAATGGCTGCAAAATAATAATCCGGAAGTGCCGGGATTAGTATATAAACTGGCACCTATGGATGAAAGGATAAGGAAGTTACCTCATGTAAGGAAACTGTGGGAAGGAATATTTGATGTATGTGAGGTAAAAGATGTATTTACAGGGAAGCCGGTAAATACCAAACAATATGACATAGATCATTTCATTCCATGGTCATTTGTAATGAATGATGAGTTATGGAATCTGATGCCAATGGATTCATCTCTTAATTCCTCAAAGAATAATAGGCTTCCTAAGTGGAAACCTTTCTTTGAAATATTTGCGGGCAATCAGTTTATTTTGTATGAAAAGATATATGAAATGCCTGAGTTACATAAACTTTTTGAAGCCTGTTACAGAGATAACCTTCATTCTATATGGGCCGTAAGGGAACTGTATACTTTTGGAAAAAACAGACAGGAGTTTTGCCACATATTAGAAAAGAATATGCAGCCGGTATATGATTCTGCAAGACGTCAGGGATATGAAATTTGGAACAGAGATAAAGTACAGTAATATAAAAAGCTACGAGAGATAAGTTGGCAAAAGCAACGCAAATATAGAAATTTAACCACCGCCCTGCAGGAAAAGCAAAGCGGCGAAAAATATTTTATAAATTTCTCAACATATTCAGCTTTTTCATAGCTGGTCTTAATGCAAGATATATGATTGAAGCAACTATAACAGCGATAACTGCATTAACAGATGTGGTTATCGCACCTATTTTAGCAAGTGTTTTGGCAAGGTCCTGAGGCACACCAAGAAGGTATGTCTTATAGAAATATCCGACTACAGGGTCAGCAACAATATTGAATGCCATACCGCATATACTTGATACAACAGTAGCAACAGTAACATATTTTGCAGAATGTTCCTTAGAAAGGTGGAAGAGCTTATGTGCTACAAAACCAACGATAAGACCGATACACAACTTAAGAATAAATGTCTTAGGAGCGCTTGTTACATAGGCTGTTGACAAATCACTTATTGTCATGCCGATTGCTCCGGCAAGACCACCCCATTCGCCACCGATAAGTAAAGCTGCAAGAACGCAGAATACATTACCAAAGTGGAACATAGTTCTTTCTGTTCCAACAGGAATGTCTATCTTTATAAATGTTGCACCAACATAGCAGAGTGCGGCACACAAAGCAGCCTGAGCAATAACCTTTGCGTCTACAGGCTTTCTCTCTTTCTTTGAAAATGTTCTGTATAATCCGGCAATAAGAATAACAATGCCAAGGATTGTTACAAGAAGTGAAAATGTGTATGCTTTATTACCTTTAACTATATATGTGTTGACACATAACACAATACCAATAATAAGAATAACAGCACCGATTAATGTCTGGATTAAACCTGTCTTTTTGTCTTTCATGAGTATCTTTTTCTCCTTTGATTCATATTTTCAGCAAAGAATAGTACAATTCAGGACTTGATAAAAGTGCCAGTTTGATAATGTTTTATATGGTCAGATTATATGCGGGACAGGTTTACATTTGCAAAAAATGTGTTACAATGAGGAGTACTATGCAGGAGGTAATGCAGTATATGAAGATTATGTTTGCATCTTTAGGTTGTGATAAAAACCTTGTAGATACAGAGAATATGCTTGGAATCCTTAACGATAAGGGCTTTGAGTTTACAGATGATGAAACACAGGCAGATGTTATTGTTGTCAATACATGCTGTTTTATTGGTGATGCCAAGCAGGAGAGTATCAACACGATACTTGAGATGGCACAGCACAAGGAAGATGCTGTGTGTAAGGCACTTATTGTTACAGGATGCCTTGCTCACAGATATAAGGATGAGATTATCAAAGAGATTCCGGAGGTTGATGCATTTTTAGGAACAACTTCTTATGACAAGATTGCGGAGGTTGTTACTTCAGTGCTTGAAAGTAAGGGCTTTAATGTAGTTGATGATGCCAACAGACTTCCTATTGTTAAAGAAAAGAGAATTATTACTACGCCGGGATATTTTGAGTACCTTAAGATAGCGGAAGGATGCGATAAGCATTGTACATACTGCATAATTCCTAAGGTTCGTGGCAATTTCAGAAGTTATCCTGTTGAGTATCTTGTGGAGCAGGCAAAGCACCTTGTACACAATGGAGCAAAAGAGCTTATACTTGTAGCACAGGAGACAACTCTTTATGGAACAGACCTTTACGGAAAGAAATCACTTCCAATGCTTATACATGAGCTCGCCAAGATTGAAGACCTTAAATGGATAAGAATTCAGTACTGTTATCCGGAAGAGATTAATGATGAGCTTATCGAGGCTATTAAGAATGAGCCTAAAGTCTGTCATTATCTTGATATGCCAATCCAGCATGCAAGTGATAATGTATTAAAGCGCATGGGAAGAAAGACAGATAAGCAGGAGCTTCTTGATATTGTTGCGAAGCTGAGAAAAGAGATTCCGGACATTGCATTAAGAACAACTCTTATTGCCGGCTTCCCGGGAGAGACACAGGCTGACCATGAAGAGGTTATGGAATTTATTGATGAAGTTGAGTTCGACAGACTTGGAGTATTCACTTATTCAAGGGAAGAGGATACCCCGGCTGCAACAATGCCGGACCAGATTGACCAGGATATAATGGATACGTGGAGAGACGAGCTTATGGCTCTGCAGCAGGAAATATCCATTGACAAGTCAGCACAGATGGTTGGAAAGACTATTGATGTTATGGTTGAAGGCTATATTGCAGAGGACAATACTTATGTCGGACGTTCGTACAAGGATGCACCTAATGTTGATGGAATGGTGTTCTTTGAATGTGACAGGGAACTTATGTCAGGAGATTTCGTATCTGTAAAGATTACCGGTTCAACTGAATATGATTTAATGGGAATAATGGAGGAAAATGTTTAAATGAATTTACCTAACAAACTTACAATTGCAAGAGTTATTATGATTCCTTTGTTTCTGATATGTCTGTATCTTAACATTGGATGTGGCAAATATATTGCAGTAGGAATATTTATTCTTGCAAGCTTAACAGACCTTTTAGATGGTAAGATTGCAAGAAAGTATAATCTTGTTACTAACTTCGGAAAATTTATGGATCCACTTGCAGATAAGCTTTTAGTATGCTCTGCACTTATTGCACTTGTTGACCTTGAAAGAATTGCAGCATGGATTGTTATTATTATAATTGCAAGAGAATTTATTATTAGCGGATTCAGACTTGTTGCATCAGATAATGGTGTTGTTATAGCTGCAAGCTATTGGGGAAAGTTCAAGACAGCATTTCAGATGATTACAATTATTATGCTTGTTCTTAATCTTAATGTACCATTTATGAATATTATTAATACTATTCTCATATATATATCATTAGGATTGACAGTGATTTCTCTTATTGATTATATTGCAAAGAATTATAAAGTTTTTCTGGAAGGTTCGGGTAAATAATAATGGTTGATTATCTCGGCTGTCTTGATAAGGCTCTTGTTGAGACATTAAAGAACAAATCCCTGACTATAACTACAGCTGAGTCATGCACAGGCGGCATGGTTGCTTCGTCTATAGTTAATATAAGCGGTGCTTCAGACATTTTTAAAGAGGGCTATATTACATATAGTAATGAGGCGAAGGAACGTATTCTTGGAGTTAAGCATGAGACTCTTGAGAAGTATAAAGCTGTAAGTGCTGAAACTGCTGCCCAGATGGCAGAAGGAGCAGTAAGAATATCTAAGGCAGATATCAGTGTTTCCGTAACAGGTGTTGCAGGACCTTCAAGAGAAGATGACAAGCCTGTTGGACTTGTGTATATTGGATGCTGCTATAAGGGTGAGACACATGTTAAAGAATGTGATTTGTCAGGCGACAGGCACACGATAAGGCTGTCTCTTATACACATCTGACGCTGCCGACGATCTTACGCGTGTAGAT
>ENA-UALF01000310-UALF01000310.1-human-gut-metagenome-genome-assembly--contig:-NODE-310-length-27607-cov-10.208224_pt1 | contig 27607 bp, 25 predicted proteins | sample MGYA00243698_ERZ654464 | MGnify/ENA primary metagenome ERZ654464 (study PRJEB26926, sample SAMN06164595) | human gut metagenome | biome: ENVO:00009003; feature: ENVO:2100002; material: ENVO:00002003...
CTACACGCGTAAGATCGTCGGCAGCGTCAGATGTGTATAAGAGACAGATAGAATATGTACGAATAAAAGATAAGTGGTAGACAGAAAGGGATAACAATGATATCTAATAGAATTTTACAGACAACTGTAGATGGACTTAAGGCTATTTCACGAGTGGATTTGTGCATTGTGGATGCAGATAAGAATGTTGCAGCCAAGACTTTTGATAATGTTTCAGAATGCCTTGCGGATGCGATTAGTTTTATTGATTCGCCAGCAGAAAGTCAGGCAGTTAATGGTTTTCAGTTTTTTAAGGTTGAAGATGATGGCAATCTTGAATATATAATCATGGCAAGAGGAACAAGTGATGATGTATATATGGTTGGAAAGCTTACTGCATTTCAGATACAGAATTTACTTGTGGCATATAAGGAAAGATTTGATAAGGATAACTTTATCAAGAATCTTCTTCTTGATAATCTTCTTCGAGTTGATATGTATACAAGAGCAGAGAAACTTCATATTGAAACTGATGTTAAGAGAGTTGTATATATTATTGAGACTAAGCACGAAAAGGATACTAATGCTTTAGAGACAGTAAGAACTCTTTTTGCTAATAAAACAAGAGATTTCATTACAGCAGTTGACGAGAAGAGTATAATTCTTGTTAAGGAAGTTAAGGGTAATGAATCATATGAAGAACTTGACAAGACAGCTGATGTTATAATTGATATGTTAAGCACTGAGGCGATGAGTGCGGCACATGTTGCTTATGGTACAATTGTTAATGATATAAGAGAGGTTTCAAGATCTTACAAGGAAGCTAAGATGGCACTTGATGTTGGAAAAATTTTCTACAGCAACAAGAATGTTGTTGCTTACAACAGATTAGGAATAGGCCGTCTTATATATCAGCTTCCTATACCATTATGTCAGATGTTCATTAAGGAGATATTTGAAGGAAAGGCTCCTGATGATTTTGATGATGAGACTCTGTCAACAATTAACAAGTTCTTTGAGAACAGCCTTAATGTTTCAGAGACATCAAGACAGCTTTACATTCACAGAAATACACTTGTTTACAGACTCGATAAGATACAGAAGATAACCGGACTTGACCTCAGGGTGTTTGATGATGCAATAACATTTAAGATTGCTCTTATGGTAGTTAAGTACATGAAGTATATGGAAAGTAAAGATACATTTTAGTGATTTTTGGAGGAAATGATACATGATAATCATGGAAGATGTTACGAAGACATATTCCACTGGCGTTGCTGCGCTTAATGGAATTAATCTTCACATCCAGAAAGGTGAATTCGTATTTATAGTAGGTAAGAGTGGTTCGGGTAAGTCAACTCTTATCAAACTATTACTTAAGGAATTAGACCCTACATCAGGTAAGATATATGTCAATAAGAAATATCTCAACAAGATAACAAGAAAGAAGCTTCCGTATCTTAGAAGAGATATTGGCGTAGTATTCCAGGATTTCCGTCTGTTACCGGACAGAAACGTATATGAGAATATCGCATTTGCACAGAAGGTAGTAGAAGCTCCTAACAGAAAGATTAAGTCAAGAGTACTTGCGATGCTTTCTATGGTAGGACTTCTTGACAAATACAAGGCTTTTCCTAATGAGTTATCAGGTGGTGAGCAGCAGAGAATCGCAATTGCAAGAGCGCTGGTTAACAAGCCGGCTATATTGTTGTGCGACGAGCCAACAGGTAACCTTGATCCTGCCAATTCTAATGAAATTATGAAGATTCTTAATCAGGTTAATAAGCAGGGAACAACAGTACTTGTAGTTACCCATAATATGGAGATAGTTCAGCAGATGAAGAAGAGAACTATTACTATGAGTGAAGGAAAGATTATCAGCGATCAGGAAAAGGGTGGTTATTTCTATGAAGATTAGGTCATTAGCATATCATATTAAAGATGGATTTAAGAACATCCATCGTAATAAGATGTTCTCACTGGCATCAATAGCAACGATTACAGCATGTATATTCCTTTTTGGAGTTTTCTATTCTATAGTGGTTAATTTCCAGTATATGATTAAGAAGGCTGAGACGGAGGTCTGTGTAACAGTATTCTTTGACGAAGGTCTTAGTGAGACAGATATTAAGAAGCTTGGAGATGATATAAGCAAAAGAGAAGAAGTATCAAGAGTTGAGTATGTATCTGCAGAACAGGCATGGGAAAATTTTAAGGGGGATTATTTCAAGGATTATCCAGAGCTTGCATATGGATTTCAGGATGATAACCCTTTAGCAAATTCAGCTTCTTATGAAGTGTATCTTAAGGATGCAAGTAATCAGGGTACACTGGTTAAGTACCTTGAGAATAAGGATGGAATAAGACAGGTTAACCGTTCAGAGGTTACAGCAAGCGGACTTGCCAGTGCAGCAAGACTTGTAAGTTATGTTGCAGTTGCAGTAATCGTTGTTCTTCTTGCGGTATCTATATTCCTTATTACTAATACAATCGTCATTGGTATTACAGTACGAAAAGATGAGATATCAATCATGAAATATATAGGAGCTACGGATGCATTTGTTAATGCACCATTCTTCGTAGAAGGTATCGTTATAGGACTTATAGGTGCTATTATTCCGGTAGCAATATTGAGATATATTTATGGTGGAGTTGTTAATTTTGTTCTTGGAAAATTCTCTGTTTTACAGAATATATTAGCATTTATGCCAGCATCAGAAGTATTTGAGGTACTTATTCCAGTAGCTGTTATTCTTGGAATTGGTATTGGTCTTATAGGAAGTTTCTTCGCTGTAAGAAAGCATGCCGATGTATAGTTTCGGATAGTTTTTGGGGGCTTTTGCAAACGGATGCAGAAGTCCCTGTTTGTTTTTAGAAAACATTTTAATTATGGTAAAGGAGTGGCTGTATGGAGAAAGCACTGTTTCAGAACAATTTAATAAAGAAAATAACAGCGGCACTCATGATTGTAATGCTGCTTATACCATATTGTTTTGCACAGGTTACATTTGGAGATAATAAATCGGATCTGAAGAATGCCCAGAACCAGCAGAATGATATACAGAATAAAAAGAAAGAAACAGAAGACAAGATTGCTCAGCTTAAGGCACAGAGTTCAGATCTTACATCTCTTATTCAGGGTCTTGATGCCCAGATGGGAGAATTGTCAGCGTCATTAGATGACATTAATACCCAGATTGCAGAGCTTGAAGCTGAGATTGAGGAGACACAGGCAAAGCTTGAGCAGGCTGAGGCTGATAAGGAAAGCCAGTATGAGGCTATGAAGCTGCGAATCCAGTTTATGTATGAGCATAATGATTATACATATGTTGAAGTTCTTTTATCATCACAGAGTATGGCGGATATGCTTAATAAATTTGAGTATATTAATAAGATATCAGAGTATGACAGACAGATGCTTGAGGAATATCAGTCAACGATTAATCTGATATCATCTTCTAAAGTAAAGCTTGAAGAAGATAAAGAGACTCTGACTGCCAGTCAGGAGGCACTTCAGGCACAGGTTGATGCACTGGAGGTTGTTCAGAATGAGAAGACTGCCCAGCTGAATGCTTTGAGTAAGAATACAGCTGATCAGGTAGCTTATAAGAAACAGCTCGAAGCTGATGAGAAGAAGCTGGATGCAGAGATTGCTTCTATAACAGCCAAGATTAAGGCTGAGGAGGCAAGCGGAGTTACTCCGTCTAACAGATATGATGGCGGAACTTTCAAATGGCCAACAACAAGTACAAGAATAACTTCTCCATATGGAGATACATCTGACAGAACTTCACCACATAAAGGTGTGGATATTGGAGCAGTCAGAGCAGGCGTTTCAGGTGATCCTGTATATGCGGCTTATGATGGTAAAGTTGTAATTGCACACAGACAGAGCGAATATTACTCAACAGCGGGTAATTATGTGATGATTTATCATGGTAATGGACTGTATACGAGATACCTGCATCTTGATAGTTTAAATGTATCAGTAGGAGCGCAGGTGACGAAAGGACAGAAGCTTGGTGTTATGGGGAATACGGGTAATTCATTTGGAGCACATCTGCATTTTGATGTAATGCTCAATGGTTCATATGTTAATCCTATGCCATATTTTAATAAATAATTCAACTTAACAGGAGGACTCAATGGAATATGATAATAACAGACCTTTTTCTTCGGAAGGGGCCGCACAGGAACGAAAGAGAAAACATGCTTTAGGCAAAGGCGTTATTATTGGTGTTGTGGCAACACTACTGGTTGTGATACTGGCGTTGTCATGCGTATTCATGGGACTTATAAGAAGCGGTAATATCCATATTGGAATTGATGGACGCATATATGTCCAGGATGTTGGAACAAGTGATAATGAAGGAATCGGAACTAAGGTTGAAGGTAAGCTGAATGCTCTGGATTCGCTGCTTGGAGATGGATTCTATTTTGACGATGTAGATGATGAAAAGGCTGCAGATAACATTTTTAAGGCATATCTGGCTGCATATGGTGATAAATATACGGTTTATTATACGCCGGAAGAATATAAGTCAATGATGGAGTCAACATCAGGTTCTTTCTATGGAATTGGTGCGGTATGCCAGAAGGCTGACGACGGTTCAATACTTATATCAGAAGCATATGAGGATGCACCGGCATATAAGGCTGGTATCAGAAATGGAGATAAGGTAACAGAGGTTAATGGCGAGGATATTACAGGAATGGATCTTTCTGTAGCGGTTGCTCTTATTAAGGGTGAGAAGGGTACAGATGTTAATCTTACTGTTATGAGAAATGGCGAGAAGCTGAGTTTCACAGTGACAAGAGACAAGATTGATATTAAGACTGTTTCATCAAAGGTGCTTGAGAATAATATAGGTTATATTTATATTTCACAGTTTGATGATGTTACAACAGAGCAGTTTAAATCGGCTGTTGATGACCTTCAGAAGCAGGGAATTACAGGACTTGTAATTGATATAAGAAATAATCCTGGCGGAGTTCTTAAGACTGTGGCTGATATGCTAGATTATATTCTTCCGAACGGACTTATCGTGTATACAGAGACTAAGTCTGGTAAGAGACAGGAATATTCAGGTTCTGATAATCATGAGCTTAATATTCCGATGGCAGTTTTGGTAAATGGCAATAGCGCAAGTGCATCTGAGATATTTGCCGGTGCAATGCAGGATTATGATAAGGCACAGATAATTGGAACACAGACATTTGGTAAGGGCATTGTGCAGACAATCCGTCCGCTTACTGATGGAAGTGCGGTTAAGTATACAATTGCCAAATATTTCACTCCTAAGGGACAGGATATTCACGGCAAGGGAGTGACACCTGACAGTATTGTGGAGCTTCCGGATGATGCGACTGAAGATGTGCAGTTGAAGGCAGCAGTAGAGTATCTCAATGGAAAAATGAGTGTCAGCGCGGCAGAATAACGAATATAGAGGTATGGAATAAAGTACAGGACAAATCGAATGTTTGTTCTGTACTTTTTGGCTGTTATATTGTATAATGAAGGAAATGCATTTTCTTTCAGAAAACAAGGAGGGCAAAATCCCTCTCCTCACCAAGGGGTTCGGATTTTGCTTCGCAAAATAGGGAGGGCTTTATGGACAGATTTGTATTACATTCGGATTTTAAGCCGATGGGCGACCAGCCGCAGGCTATTGAAGCACTTACAAAGGGCTTTGAGGAAGGCAATCAGTTTGAGACTCTAGTTGGTGTAACTGGTTCTGGTAAAACATTTACAATGGCGAACATTATACAGAATGTTCAGAAACCTACACTTATTATAAGCCATAATAAGACACTGGCAGCGCAGTTGTATGGGGAGATGAAGGAGTTCTTTCCAGAGAATGCGGTTGAGTACTTTGTCTCCTATTATGATTATTACCAGCCAGAGGCCTATGTACCTCAGAGTGACACTTATATTGCGAAGGATTCATCTATTAATGATGAAATTGATAAATTAAGACATTCGGCAACAGCGGCACTTTCTGAAAGAAATGATGTTATTATCGTTGCTTCGGTTTCATGTATATATGGATTAGGTGCGCCGGTTGATTATAAGAACATGGTTATTTCGCTTCGTCCGGGAATGGAGAAGGACAGGGATGATTGCATAAGAAAGCTGATTGATATCCAGTATGTAAGGAACGACCAGGATTTTAAGCGAGGAACCTTTAGGGTAAGAGGCGATGTTGTTGAAGTGTATCCTTCATCATCATCAGGTGATGCCATAAGAGTTGAATTCTTTGGTGATGAAGTGGACAGAATAAGTGAGATAGATTCCCTAACAGGCGAAGTTAAAGGCGTTCTTGAACATATTGCGATATTCCCTAACTCACATTATGTTGTTGAGAAGGAGAAGATGGACGCTGCGATTGAGAATATCAGGGCAGAGCTTGCCGAGAGAGTGAAGTATTTCAAGAGTGAGGATAAGCTTTTAGAGGCACAGAGAATTGAAGAGAGAACGAATTTTGATATAGAGATGATGCAGGAGACAGGCTTTTGTTCAGGAATAGAGAATTATTCAAGACATCTGGCAGGACTTCCGGCAGGGTGTCCTCCGTATACTCTGATGGATTATTTCCCAGATGATTTTCTTATTATTGTGGATGAGTCGCATATTACTATTCCGCAGATTCGCGGCATGTATGCCGGCGACCAGTCAAGAAAGACTACGCTTGTGGATTATGGCTTCAGACTGCCATCTGCGAAGGACAACAGACCGCTTAATTTCAGCGAGTTTGAGAGCAAGATTTCACAGATGCTTTTCGTATCAGCAACACCAAGCACATACGAGGCAGAGCATGAACTTATGAGAACCGAGCAGGTTATCAGACCTACTGGACTTCTTGACCCGGAGATAACTGTTAAGCCGATTGAAGGACAGATTGATGACCTTATATCAGAGATTAATAAGGAAACTGCCAAGAAGAACAAGGTGCTTGTTACTACACTTACCAAGAGAATGGCAGAGGACCTTACTGATTATCTTAAAGAGGCAGGAATCAGGGTTAAGTATCTTCATGCAGATATTGATACGCTTGAGCGTCAGAAGATTATAAGAGATATGCGTCTTGATGGATTTGATGTTCTTGTTGGAATCAACCTGTTGCGAGAAGGTCTGGATATTCCTGAAATCAGCCTTGTTGCAATACTTGATGCTGATAAGGAAGGCTTCTTAAGAACAGAGACATCGCTTATACAGACGATTGGTCGAGCTGCAAGAAATGCAGAGGGACATGTTATCATGTATGCAGACAAGATTACTGAATCTATGGAAAAGGCTATTTCAGAGACAGAACGAAGAAGAAAGATTCAGCAGGAGTATAATGATGAGCATGGAATCACTCCACAGACAATCAAGAAGGCAGTAAGAGATCTGATAAGCATAAGCAAGGCAGCCGAGCCTGGTGATGCTTCCGGAAAGCTTAAGGTTGATTATGAATCTATGAGCATCAAAGAGCTTGAGAAGGTTAAGACGCAGGTTGAGAAGAACATGCGTAAGGCAGCAGCAGAGCTTAACTTTGAGGAGGCTGCACAGCTTCGTGACAAGATGATTGAGATTAATAAATATATTTATGAAGGAAAAAAACATGGCTGATAGTAAGTTAAAGAAAGAGATAGAAAGAGGCAGTTACAAGAACTGCATAAGGATAAAGGGTGCAAGAGAGCATAATCTTAAAGGAATAGATGTTGATATTCCAAGAGACAAGCTTGTTGTGCTTACAGGACTTTCAGGTTCGGGAAAGTCGAGTCTTGCATTTGATACAATATATGCAGAAGGTCAGAGAAGATATATGGAATCACTGTCCTCATATGCAAGACAGTTCTTAGGACAGATGGAAAAGCCTGATGTTGACAGTATTGAAGGACTTTCACCGGCTATATCTATAGACCAGAAGTCAACTAACAGAAATCCGCGTTCTACAGTAGGAACTGTTACAGAAATATATGATTATTTCCGACTTCTCTATGCAAGAATTGGTATTCCGCATTGTCCAAAATGTGGACGCGAAATCAACAAACAGACAGTTGACCAGATGGTTGATGTTATTATGGCACTTCCTGAAAGAACTAAGATTCAGATTCTTGCACCTGTTGTCCGTGGACGAAAGGGTGAGCATGTAAAGCTATTTGAACAGGCAAAGAAGAGCGGATTTGTGCGTGTTATTGCTGATGGAAGCATGTATGAGCTGACAGATGAGATTAAGCTTGATAAGAATAAGAAGCATAATATTGAGATTGTTGTAGACAGACTTTCTGTAAGAGACGGAATCCAGAAACGACTTACAGATTCTATTGAGACAGCTCTTAAGCTTGCCGAAGGTCTTATGACAGTAGATGTTATTGATGGTGAGACACTTAATTTCAGTCAGAGCTTTTCATGCCCAGACTGCGGCATAAGTATTGATGAGGTTGAGCCAAGAAGCTTTTCGTTCAACAATCCATTTGGCGCATGCCCAGATTGTTTCGGACTTGGTTATACAATGAAGTTTGATGCAGAACTGCTTATACCCGATGAAAGTCTCAGCATTGATGAAGGTGCTATTGTCGGAATGGGCTGGCAGTCATCTAAGGACGAGGGTAGTTTCAGCAGGGCGGTTCTTGATGCACTTGCAGAGGAATATGGATTTTCATTAAAGACACCATTCAAGGATTATCCTGATGATATTAAGGATATTATTATTAATGGTACTAAAGGGCATTCTGTAAAGGTTAAATATAAAGGCCAGCGCGGTGAGGGCGTATATGATGTTGCATTTGAAGGTCTTATCAAGAATATGGAGAGAAGATACAGAGAGACATATTCTGATAATACCAAGCAGCAGTATGAGGAATTTATGAGAATAAGACCTTGTTCTGCCTGTCACGGACAGAGACTTAAGCCGTCTTCACTTGCTGTTACTATTGCAGATAAGAACATATATGAGATTACTAACATGTCTATTATAAAGCTTCAGGAATTCCTTGAGAATATGAAGCTTTCAGAGAGACAGCTGTTTATTGGTGCAGAGATTCTTAAGGAAATCAAGGCAAGAATTAAGTTCCTTGTAGATGTAGGACTTGATTATCTGGCACTTTCACGTGCTACAGGAACTCTGTCAGGCGGTGAAGCACAGAGAATCAGGCTTGCAACACAGATTGGTTCAGGTCTTGTAGGAGTTGCTTATATTCTTGATGAGCCAAGTATCGGACTTCACCAGAGGGATAATGACAAGCTGCTTGGAACTCTGACACATTTGCGAGATCTTGGTAACTCAGTTATTGTCGTTGAACATGATGAGGATACTATGTTTGCAGCCGATTATATTGTGGATATCGGACCAGGCGCAGGAAGAAATGGTGGAGAAGTTGTCGCAACAGGAACTGCTGCGGACATTATGGCGTGCAAGGACTCACTTACAGGCGCATATCTGTCAGGAAGAATCAAGATACCTGTACCGGCAGAGCGTAGAAAACCTGCTGGCTGGATTAAAGTAAGAGGCGCAAGGGAGAATAATCTTAAGAATATTGATGTAGATATTCCGCTTGGAGTTGTCACATGCGTAACAGGTGTGTCAGGCTCAGGCAAGAGTTCACTTGTTAATGAGATTCTTTACAAGCACCTTGCAAAGTCGCTTAATAGGGCGAGATGTATTGCAGGCGACCATGATGGAATTGACGGAATAGAGCAGCTTGATAAGGTTATTAATATTGACCAGTCACCAATTGGAAGAACACCAAGGTCTAATCCGGCAACCTATACAGGTGTATTTGACATGATAAGAGACCTGTTTGCAACGACTAAGGACGCCAAGGAGCGAGGATATACCAAAGGCAGATTCAGCTTTAATGTTAAAGGCGGAAGATGTGAGGCATGCTCCGGTGATGGTATTATCAAGATAGAGATGCATTTCCTGCCGGATGTGTATGTACCTTGTGAAGTCTGCGAGGGTAAGCGTTACAACAGAGAAACTCTTGAAGTAAAATACAAGGATAAGAGCATATATGATGTTCTTGACATGACTATTGAGGATGCAGTTGATTTCTTTGAAAATGTGCCAAGTATAAGAAGAAAGATTGAGACTCTCAACGAGGTTGGCTTGTCTTACGTCAAGCTTGGACAGCCATCAACTGAGCTTTCAGGTGGCGAGGCACAGAGAATCAAGCTTGCAACAGAGCTTTCAAGAAGAAGCACAGGAAAGACTATATATATTCTTGATGAGCCTACAACCGGACTGCATTTTGCCGATGTCCACAAGCTTGTCAATATCCTTCACAGGCTTGCAGAGGGTGGCAACACTGTAGTTGTTATTGAACATAATCTTGATGTTATTAAGACAGCAGATTATATTATAGATATGGGACCAGAGGGGGGCGACCGCGGCGGAACTGTTATTGCCAAGGGAACGCCTGAGGAGATTGTTAAGGTTAAGAAGTCTTATACCGGACAGTATGTTAAGAAGTATCTGGAAGAGAAGTAAGATTAAGAAGTGAATGAACGTATATCTGGGAAGTGTATGCAAGGGATGTCGGTTTGATATTTTGGGGAGTAGAATGGAGGCAGTTATGATAAAAGGGATTATCTTTGATATGGACGGAGTTATGATTGATACGGAAAATCAGTCTAATCTTGGCTGGCTGTGGGCAGCTTCCCAGAAAAATGTAGAGATGCCATTATGGCTTATCGACAGTTTTAAAGGTGCACCGGCAAAGCTTAGTCAGAGCTTTTTTGATGATTATTATCATGGAGAGCAGGATTACTGGGAAATGCGTACAATGCGTACAGAGCATGTCTACAAAATCAGGGAGACAGAGGAAGTTCCGGTTAAGCCGGGGCTTCATATGCTGCTTGATTATATTAAGGATAACAGTCTCAAATGTGCTGTTGCAACTTCAACACAGAAATCAAGTGCTGAAAAGAGTCTTCACAGAATAGGAGCATGGGATTATCTTTCCGGTGTTGTATATGGAGATGAGGTTGAACATGGAAAGCCTGAGCCGGACATATTCTTAAGGGCAGCAGGCTTTATCGGCTGTGAACCGTCAGAATGTGTAGTCATTGAGGACAGTATTAATGGAATTAAAGCAGGACATGCAGCAGGCATGAAGGTGATTCATATACCTGATACTATTGAGATTAACGATGATATCCGAAGCCTGACTTCAGTTGTGTGCCATTCTTTATCTGATGTGCCTGATATTATAGACACATGGAATGAGGGAAAGGTTGCTGATATTGAAGGTTATTATGAAAATGCCAAGATAAACCGTGTGTATGTTGACAGAGTGCATGTTAAGAAAGCATTTGCAGAATACACAGCAGCTTATAATGCAGATGACCCTAAGATTAAATTAAAAATTGACCACACTTACAGAGTTGCAGCTTTGTGCGAAAGAATTGCAAAGGCAGCTGGAATGTGTGCCTATGATGTTGAGCTGGCATGGTTATCCGGAATGCTTCATGATGTTGGAAGATTTGAACAGATAAAGCGTTATAACACATTTTCAGATGCGGACTCTGTTGACCATGCAAAATTCGGTGCAGACCTGTTGTTCAAAGATGGTCTTATCAGTACTTTTCTTAATGGAATGGTCAAATGTACAGGCTACAAGCCAGGAGCATTAGAGGATAGATATAGTTCTGATGGAGTATTTCTGTATGACAGATTGAATAAATCGGACATGGAAATGCTTGAACTTGCAATAAGGTGTCACAATATGTACAGAATTCCGCAGGGACTTAATCGCCGTGAGCAGGCATTCTGCAATGTGCTTCGTGATGCTGATAAGGTTGATATATTTAAGGTTAATATTGATACTCCGCTTGAAGAAATATATAACACTACGACAGAAGAACTGATGAAGAGTGATATTACAGATGAAGTGTTAGAAGCGTTTGATGAGGAACACTGTATACTCAAAGCAATAAGACGCACACCGGCAGATACTGTTATTGGTCATGTATCACTTGCTTATGAGCTTGTGTATGATGAGAGCGTGCGGATTACTGTGGAACAGGGCTATCTTGCAAAGCTTATGCATTTTCATTCTGATAATGAGGAGACTAACAGAAAGATGGTGATGGTCAGAGAGAAGATGGATTCTTATGTGAAGAAGAGAATTGGGGAGAAAGATGCATAGATAAGGATTGTCTGGAGGAGAATTAGCAAGATAGGAATTGGGGAGAATTAAGGCTTGTCATAAGTGGCAAGTTTAACTATAATGTATATATAAATACACAAGATTGGAGATTGATCATGGATCAGGAGAAAGTTATTGTCATTGACTTCGGTGGTCAGTACAACCAGTTGGTTGCGCGCCGTGTCCGTGAATGTAATGTATATTGTGAGATCTATTCTTACAAGACAGACCTGGCGCAGATTAAGGCCATGAACCCTAAGGGAATTATCCTTACAGGTGGTCCTAACAGCTGTTATGAAGATGGCGCGCCAACATGTACTAAAGAACTTTTCGAACTTGGTGTACCTGTACTTGGTCTTTGCTATGGCGCACAGCTTATGCAGCATGTGCTTGGTGGCAAGGTTGAGAAGGCACCAGTAAGAGAGTATGGAAAGACAGAAACATTTGTAGATAAGAGCAGCGCTTTATTCTCAGATGTCTCAGAGAAAACTATTGTGTGGATGAGCCATTTTGATTACATCTCACAGATTGCACCAGGATTTAAGATTGTTGCCCACACAGCAGACTGCCCAGTTGCAGCAGCAGAGTGTACAGAGAAGAATCTTTATGCAATCCAGTTTCACCCAGAGGTTCTTCATACTCAGGAAGGAACCAAGATGCTTCACAACTTTGTTCGTGGAGTATGCGGATGTGCCGGAACATGGAAGATGGATGCATTTGTTGAAAATACAATTAAAGAAATCCGCGAGAAGGTTGGCAGTGGCAAGGTTTTACTTGCTCTTTCAGGTGGTGTTGATTCATCTGTTGCAGCCGGACTTCTTTCAAGAGCTATTGGAAAGCAGCTTACATGCGTATTCGTAGATCACGGTCTTCTCCGTAAAGATGAAGGCGATGAAGTTGAGAGCGTATTTGGACCAGAAGGACAGTTCGACCTTAACTTTATAAGAGTTAATGCACAGGAAAGATATTACTCTAAGCTTGCAGGCGTTACTGAGCCAGAAGCTAAGAGAAAGATTATAGGGGAAGAGTTTATCCGTGTATTTGAGGAAGAAGCCAAGAAGATTGGTGCAGTTGACTTCCTTGCACAGGGAACTATATATCCAGACGTTGTAGAAAGCGGACTTGGCGGTGAATCAGCCGTAATCAAGTCTCACCACAATGTAGGCGGACTTCCTGATTTCGTTGACTTCAAGGAAATCATTGAGCCACTCCGCAACCTTTTCAAGGATGAGGTTCGTAAGGCTGGTCTTGAGCTTGGAATACCAGAACATCTTGTATTCCGTCAGCCATTCCCAGGTCCGGGACTTGGAATCAGAATTATCGGCGAGGTAACAGCTGATAAGGTTCGTATCGTTCAGGATGCTGACTTTATCTACCGTTCAGAGGTTGACAAGGCTGTAGCTGAGTACAAGAAAGCTAACGGTAAGGCTCCAGCATGGATGCCAAACCAGTATTTCGCAGCCCTCACTAACATGCGTTCCGTTGGTGTTATGGGTGACGAAAGAACTTACGATTATGCGGTTGCACTTCGTGCAGTCAACACAATTGATTTCATGACAGCAGAGAGCGCAGAAATTCCATTTGAGGTTCTCCAGACAGTCATGAGCAGAATTATAAATGAGGTAAGGGGAGTTAACCGGGTATTCTATGATCTGACTAGCAAACCACCTGGAACGATTGAGTTTGAATAATCCACACAACCACAAGAAACCAGTATTTATGCGGGTTGCAAGCAAATTTGCTTAGTGATTGGCAACAAAATGGCAACATTTTGTGATTATTCAAGAGATAGAAATTTTATTTCATAACGTATATAAAGAAACCTTACTGATTTTCAGAAGTAAAAAACTGAATATCGGTAAGGTTTTTCTATTCTCTTCTTTTATTTTTCTTTTTTAGTCAATTCTTTTACGAGGTAATCACTCAGCTCCTGAGATGGTATCTTGGCACGTTTCTGGTAAGTATCCAGTTCCGGGTACTTATATCTCCATTCATCATATTCTTCCTTGCTGATTTCATCGTTTTCCAGTTTGTCAGATTGTTCCATCCATGCACGAAACATTTCATCGACAGATGAGCCGGGAGCAGATATGGAAGAGTCAAGGCAGAGATGAGGTTGTCCATCTACATTTTTTACCTTCAGACCATACATATCTTCCAGTGCAAATAGTGTATGCATCAGACCTATGTGAGTATCAATATCTGGAACTGTTAAGGCATGAGTATTGATATCAAAGATCTGAGACATTTGTTTTACAAGATCAATCTTAGGAACTCTGGCTTCAGATTCATACTGAGCCATGCGGACATCTGAGGTTTTTCCCATGAATCCCAGTTGTTCTCCGAGTTGCTTTTGTGTCATGCCTTTGCGGTTGCGAAAAAATTTGATACGTTGTCCGATTGCCATTCTTGTTTGCCTCCTTATAGTGGTCATTCGTGTTGCCGTAATTAATTGTGATAGAAAATAAAACAATTCTGTTTAGGTTCAGTATAGCATGAGGTATTTGGGATAGCAAGAAGAACTTAAACAAAAATATTTAATATTCTAATCAAAACCACTTGACTTAAATAAATATGTTTAGTATCATGCAAGTGCAACGACTTAAACAAATTGAGTTAGGAAAAGAAGGGAGGGTATGCTATGACGAACAAAACTTTTATGACAGTAGAAGAAGTTGCAGTGGAAATGGGAGTTTCCAAATCCTATGCCTACAAGATAGTAAAACAGTTGAACGAAGAATTGCAGAAACTGGGTTATCTTACCGTGGCAGGCAGAGTGAACACCAATTATTTCCGCAAAAAAGTGTGTTACAGCGAAGCGTAACAGAAAGGAGAAATCGTATGAGTATTTACAAAGATAATGTCACAGGAAAGTGGCGGGTGGTATACCGCTACACCGATTGGACAGGGGAAACGCACCAGTCGTCGAAAAGAGGATTTCCTACAAAACGAGAAGCGTTGATGTGGGAACGGGAGCTGTTACTGAAGAAAGAAGCCAAATTGGATATGACTTTCGAAAGCTTTTATGAGATTTATGTGGAGGATATGCAAAATCGAATTCGTGATAATACCTGGGGAACGAAGACAAATATTGCCAGAACTAAAATTCTTCCTTATTTCGGAAAGCGTAAAATAGGAGAAATTGAGCCAAGGGACATTATTGCATGGCAGAATGAATTGCTTGCGATCCGGCAGCCAAATGGAAAGCCGTATTCCGCCTCTTATCTGCAGAAAATTCACAGTCAGTTAAGTGCTATTTTCAACCATGCAGTTAATTTTTACCATCTTCCATCTAATCCGGCACAGAAAGCAGGAAATATGGGAAAAGAGGAACACCGGGAAATGCTGTTCTGGACAAAAGAAGAATATTTGAAATTTGCAGATGCCATGATGGACAAGCCTGTTTCCTATTATGCGTTTGAAATACTTTACTGGTGTGGGCTTCGCATGGGCGAATTATTAGCACTTACACCGGCAGATTTCAATTTTGAAACGCATACACTACGGATTAACAAGTCCTACCAGAGGTTGCACCGGGAAGATGTGATTACACCACCAAAGACATTAAAAAGTAATCGAACCATTAAGATGCCGCAGTTTTTGTGTGATGAGATGCAGGATTATCTGAAAATGCTGTATGAGCCGAAAGAGGACGAACGGATTTTCACAATTTCCAAATCTTATCTGCATCATGAAATGAACAGAGGCTCAAAAATATCTGGGGTGAAACGAATTCGAGTGCATGACTTGAGACATTCCCATGTATCGTTATTGATCAATATGGGATTTACGGTATTAGCAATCGCAGATCGAATGGGACATGAGAGCATTGATATCACTTACCGATATGCGCATTTGTTTCCAAGTGAGCAGACACAGATGGCAGAACAGTTGGATATTGAAAGGATGGAAAAATTAAATGGAGAAAAATCTGGACAGTAAAGGAAGATGGAGAAACAAAATCGTAGCATTCCGGGTATCACCGGAAGAAGCAGAGCAGATTGATGCATGTGTCCGATTGTCAGGACTTAGCAAGCAGGACTATATCACAAAACGATTAACTGATCGGGAAATTGTGGTACAGGGAAATCCAAGAGTGTATAAAGCGTTGCGAAATCAGATGGCAGAGATTTATGAAGAATTGAAACATCTGGAAAAATGCAGTGAGGAAAACGAAGAGTTGCTGAGTACCCTGAGATTGGTCGCAGAGACATTGTATGGATTGAAAGGGGAAAATGAATGACAGCAAAAGAAAAAATGACTGCTCCGGTTGCATCTGTTGGCGCAGATGTGGAACAGCCATCAAGTAATAAATTAACCAACCAAAGTATAGCAGATTTGCCCGGTAAGGGCAATCTGCAAGCCACAAATAAAGCGGAAAATACAGCAAAATCAACAAATAAAAAGAATCCAGATGATCTGGAAACAGTTTCTATGATGGAATTATACGATACCGCATATCCACCAAAACTGCCAATTGTAGATGGACTTCTGTATAACGGAACTTACCTGTTTGTCGGTTCGCCGAAAATTGGAAAATCATTCTTTATGGCACAGATCGGGTATCACATCAGTAAGGGAATTCCATTGTGGGGCTTTTCAGTTAGACAGGGAACGGTTCTGTATCTGGCATTGGAAGATGATTATGCAAGGTTGCAAAAGCGGTTATCACAGATGTTTGGAATGGAAGGCAGTGAGAATTTCTATTTCGCTACAAAATCAAAATCGCTCAATGACGGACTGGAAAGGCAGCTTGTAACATTTGTGACGGAGCATAAAGACGCAAGACTAATTATCATTGATACTCTTCAGAAAGTGCGTGAGGTTGGTGGAGATAAATTCAGTTATGCCAGTGATTATGAGATTGTAACGAAGCTGAAAGCGTTCAGTGATAAATATGGTATCTGCTTTCTGGTTGTACATCATACAAGGAAAATGGAATCTTCAGATAGTTTTGATATGATTTCCGGCACGAATGGTCTGCTGGGAGCTGCGGATGGAGCATTCGTCATGCAGAAAGAAAAACGGACAGATAATAAAGCAGTTCTGGAAGTGGCAGGGCGTGACCAGCAGGATCAGAAACTATGGTTGAACTTTAACCGGGAGAGATGTGTCTGGGAACTTACCAAGACAGAGACAGAACTTTGGAAAGAACCAGAAGATCCAGTGTTGGAAAAAATCAAAGAACTTGTAACAGAAACTACGCCAGAGTGGGCAGGAACAGCAACAGAGCTAGTGGAAGTATTGCAGGTGGAAATGCAGCCGAACGCATTATCACGAAAATTAAATGTCAGCCTGGAACGATTGATTCTGGAATATGGAATCCAGTATAAAGCGGAACGAGGACATGATGGAAGAAAGATCAGATTAGCCTTTGTTGGAAAACAAGCGTGACGATATGTGACGGTTGTGACGGTATTTTATATAGCGTGTCGGTAGTGAAAATATCGTCACTATCGTCACGACCGTCACGGAAAGGAGAAACATGGAAAGAAAATCACAGGTGCAGATACCAAAAGATTTATTACTGGCATTGTTCCAGTACCATCTTGCCGGGAATGAGGAATATCTGCCGGAGATAGAAAAAGCATTGATGGAAAAATTAGACAGTATGGTAAAACGTCAGTTATATACAACATTCAAAACAGCACCAACCGAGGAAGAACGGGAAAAGGCAAGACAAGAGTATTTGGATAAGTGTGGAATGCATGAGAACTTTCGTTGGTAAAGATTCTGCTTGATGACCTTATGACAGGAGCGTGCCACGCACCTGTAAATAGCAGACAAAGAGAAGGTTTGTAAGGTGTAGCCGGTAGTTGATTGGCGAAGAAAAAACTTTTCAAAAGGGGGCCCTGATTCAGGGCGCCCCTGCGGAAATGATAAATGAAGGGAGAATGACACCATGAGAGAAGGAAGATTAGGTTACAACAGTTATAACAAAAGATATGGATTATTGTCATTAGACTTATGGATTGATCCAGGATTTCACTGCGGAGAATGTCTGGAAGTTCTAGTTGATGATCAGTGGGTAAAGACACGAATGGAAATGAATCTGGCGAGAGAATGGTATTTGGTTGAAACACCATATTGTGGAGATCTGGAGTATGTACGGGCAAGGATACCGGAATAAAGCAGACAGAAAGAGAAATAGCCGCTTGGCTGTTAGTGATAAAAAATAAGCCCGGATACGGGCGGAAAAAGAGGGCGGATACGCCCAAAAGGAAAAGCTAAATCCCAGTTATGGCAGAGGTAGGTAGTAACTCACAAAGCCCTCGGCGTTTGAGAGCGAAATACACCCATCGCACAAATCAAAGATTTGTACTCAGGGTATTTCGCCCTGCCGGGAGCTATTGTAGCCGGAAACGGCAGTTGGTTCGTAAACGGATGCTGATGCATCCATTCACAAATAATATGGCAGAATTTATTTTGCCGAAGACAAGGAGGGAGTGCCTATCGGAAGAAATTCATTTATTCAAATGACAAAATTAAGCAATGTAAAAGGCAGGATCACTTATATATCCAGTCACGCAAAACAGGAAAATCTTTATGCAGTTTATGAAACCACAGAACGGAAATTTTGGAAGGAACTTGCAAAATGTAATCAGGAAGAATTTGTAAAAAGTGGGACAGAAGGAAAATGTATTGAGGCAAGAGAATTGATTATTGCTTTACCAGAGAGTTTTACAGAATATCAGCCGGATAGATTGCTACAACTTTTTACAAATCATTTTAAGCAGAATTATGGAATGGAGTGTATCGCTGCTTTGCACCACAATAAAAGAAAGACCAATTATCACATTCATCTGGTATTTGCAGAACGGAAGTTATTAGACGAACCAATCATCAAGATTGCCAGTAGAAATATGTTTTATGATGAAAATGGGAAACATGTCCGAACTAAAAAAGAGATACTGGGAGAAGATGGTGAGATAAGAGAAGGATGCCGCATTGTGAAAAAAGGCGAGGTCTATGAGAAGAAGCTGTTTACAGCGAAAGATGAACGCTTCAAGAGCAATTCGTTTCTGGATGAGGTAAAGCATTCCTATACAGATTTAATCAATATTTATGTGCAGGACGAAAGTCAAAAGTTGCAGGTATTTGAGCGTGGCAGTGTTTATCTTGCAACAAAGAAAATTGGAAAAAATAATCCGAAAGCACAGGAAATAGAAGCGGATAACCAAAAACGCCGGGAATGGAACAGAGCTGTTGATATGGCATTGATTAGTGGAGTGCCGGAACCGAAGATAATGGAAGTGAAGCGGAAAGAAATCACGGAGCCAATCAGGGAATCAATTGCTCGGCGTGGAAACAGACCACGATTATTTTCCAGAGTTGTAACAGTGGCGGTCGAGGCATTGGAGTTTTTGATAGCAAGTGTGCTGTTTAAGAAACCCAGGGAAGTGCCGGAGCAGACAAGTGTGGCACAGACAGAGCGAACGGAAGCCGAACACCAAGAGCATATTGCTGAAAATAGTATGGCAGCAGTTAAAGTAACAAAAGATGAAAAGTCAGAACCGGAACAACCCAAAATGACAAGGCGTGCATCAAAATATTCAAAACTTTTTAAGGTGAATAAAGAACTAGAAGAACAAAATAGTGCAATTCAGAAGAAACAAAAACAGCTTTCTGCAAAAAAGAAAGAACTGTCAGAGGTAAAGGGATGGTTTAAAGGAAGAAAGAAAAAAGAATTGCAGAATGAAATTGATGAATTGAAAAGTCAGATTAGAGATATGAAAGATTATCTTCCAAGGATTGTGCAGAAAATCGGATATAGAAGTGTACAGGAATTTTTAAAAGATTTTAAGGCTTCTCAAATTGAGTATAGCCAGTATCGAACTGCAATAGAAAAATGGAAGAAAGAAACGGGCAAAGATCCAATAGCACATGGTATTAGGGCGAAGCTGGCAGAAAAGAAACAGGAAATACAGAACGAACAGAAAAATAAACAGCATACCCGTAGTCAGAACAAAGATCGGGGAGCAAGATAGGAGGACAATCATGGAGAAACACATTATGGGAGAAAATGGAATCAGTTATACTTTAGGAGAGGACGGTCTGTATTATCCAGACCTGTACCTCCCGGAAGAGACAGAGTATCCGATTGGAAAGTATGGAATGTTGAGAAAAACTTATTTGAAAGAGCATCGGAAAGGATTATATCTGAAGCTGGTACTTGCTGGAAAGTTAAATGAGCACTTGCATCAGGTTGACGAGGAGTGTAATCAGATGATGGACAGATTGGTGGAGCAGATGAAAGAAAGGCAAGGCGTGACGGAAGAACTGAAGATGCAGGATCAGATGGCATGGGTTGGGAGAATGAATAATATCCGGGCTTGTGCAGAGGAGATTGTAGTAAAAAAGATTGTCTATGCGTAGAGTGTAGGGCGGATTTTTAGCTGCCCTTTATCATAAAAATATAGAAATGTAAAAATATCGAGAAAAGAACATAAGTTCGATAAAAAAGCTTGCAATTATTCAGATAAATGAATATAATGATGAGGAGAACTAACGGAGGATGAATATGGATTACTTAACAACAATGGAGATGTCAAAAGAGTGGGGGATTTCTTCAAGGAGAATTGCTGTTCTTTGCGAACAAAATCGTATAAATGGAGTTATAAAAAAAGGAAAAACATGGCTTATTCCGCAAGATTCTATAAAGCCTGCAGATGCTAGAAAAAATAATCATGGTCAGCGAGGTGTATCAAAATGTTAAAAGATAAAACATTGACATATATAAGCTTGTTTAGTTGTGCAGGTGTTGGTTGCTTTGGATTTAAAAAAGCAGGATTCGAGTGTATAGCAACAAATGAATTGATTGAAAGAAGAATAAATGTTCAAAAGTTTAATGATAAATGTAAATTCGATTCGGGATATATCTGTGACGATATAACGACAGAAGAAACAAAAAATAAGATTTTTGCAGAAATAAAAAAATGGGAAAAGATGGGCAACGATAAAGTGGACGTTCTAATTGCAACTCCGCCTTGTCAGGGTATGTCAGTTGCTAACCATAAGAAAGCCGAAAATGAGATTATTAGAAATAGCTTAGTGGTAGAATCGGTACATTTGGTTCAAAAAATAAATCCTAGATTTTTTATTTTTGAAAATGTAGCTGCTTTTATGAAAACTGGATGTACAGCACCAGATGGCTCGGTAAAGGCAATAGGCGATGTTATATATGAAGAATTAGGAGAAAAGTATATTATCGCTAGCAGAATATTGAATTTTAAAAATTATGGTTCCAATTCATCTAGAACACGTACTGTTGTTATAGGTGTAAATAGAGAGATGGCAGAATATGTATCTCCAATAGAGTTGTATCCAGCGTATGTAGAAGAAAAAAGTCTTAGAAGTATTATCGGCAATATGCCGGAACTTGAATGGGGAGAGATTTGTTCAAGCGATTTTTACCATGCATTTAGAACATATCCAGAGAGAATGAGATGTTGGATACATGATTTGAAAGAAGGCGAGTGCGCTTTTGATAATCAAGATGAACTGAAACGTCCACATAAAATAGTGGATGGTAAAATTGTACCTAATATTCAGAAAAACGGCGATAAGTATACACGTCAATACTGGGATAAAGTTGCACCATGTATTCATACAAGAAATGATCAGCTGGCAAGTCAAAATACAGTTCATCCGAAAGAAGATAGAGTATTTTCTGTTCGTGAACTTATGAAAATTATGACTATTCCAGATGAATTTAAATGGGTAAATTTTTCTCTGGAAGAATTAAATGCACTTCCAGAAAAAAATAAAAAAGCTTTGTTAAAAAAAGAAGAAATAAAGATAAGACAAAGTATTGGAGAAGCAGTTCCGACAAATATATTTTTCCAAATAGCGGAGAATATAAAAAATTTTATGGAACAAGAGCATTTTACAACTGCAATTATAAATAAAACGATAGAGAATTATAAGTTGGAAGATGCAGAGAATTTGATTAAATTTATTCAGAATAATCCGCTCAATTTAGGAAATGCATCATTAGCAAGGATTGCTGAATTAACAAATTCAAAAAGGGAAAATAATGCTGCATATTATACGAACAAGTTTATTTTGAATGAAATATTTAAGGAGTTGCCATCTATAGAGAAAGATGTGATAACTATTTTGGAACCATCCGTAGGAATAGGGAATTTCTTGCCTTTTATTTTCAAAAAATATGAGGAAACCAAAGAAGTAAATATTGATGTGGTAGATATTGATGGTCGTAATCTGGAAATATTAAGACTATTGTTAGCTAAGCAAAAGATACCATCTAATATGAAATTGAATTTTATTCAAGCAGACACATTGTTATATGATTTTAACAAGCATTATGATTTAGTTATTGGAAACCCTCCATTTTCAAAGCTGAAATCAAAAGATGCCGCAAAGTATCTGAAAAACAACATCAATAAAGAAACAACTAATACATTTGAGTTTTTTCTAGAAAAGGCAATGACACTATCAGATTATGTTGTTATGATAACGCCAAAAGCGGTATTAAATACCCCGGAATTCAGAAAAACTCGTGACCTGCTTGCAACTAAAAAAATTGATTGTATACAGGACTATGGGGAAAATGGTTTCAAGGGAGTGCTGGTAGAAACAATTTGCCTATTTGTTGATACAAACGAAAAGCCAAATGAAACTAAAGTGGAATCATTGACTTTGAAGAAAACCGTGATTCAAAAGCAGAAGTATATTACAGATAAGGAATATCCATACTGGATTATTTATAGAAATGATTTTTTTGATGGTATTTCTCAAAGACTTGATTTTGATAAGTTTACGGTATTCAGAGATAGACAGATTACCAATTCCAATACAACTCAGGATAAAGGCAAAGATTGTTTAAGAGTTATTAAATCAAGAAATATAAGTGATGATGGAAAGGAAATAATTGATATTCCGGGATATGACTCTTATATAAAGAAAGACACTGTAGAAAATTTGAGTGCTTATAAATTTGTGGGAAATCAGAATGTTTATTTAACTCCGAATATGACATATAAACCAAGGGTAATGCGTAATACTGGAAATGTAGTAGTAAATGGTTCGGTTGCAGTATTGATTCCTAAAGAAAAGATGGCATTATCAGAAAGACAAATGGAATATTTCTCTTCTGCAGAATATAGAAAGTTTTATCAAATCGCAAGAAACTATCAAACACGTTCATTAAACGTGGATGCAACAAGTGTGTTTTTTTATGGGGTACTAAAGGAGTGCTGTAATGGATAATACAACAATACAAAAATTTTTAGATGAACATGATTATGATATCAGGAAAACACATAATGGGCGTTGGATAGATCAAAAATGTACAATGGATGTAGTATGCCTGGTATCTGATTGTATTGTGGAATATACCAGTAATAGAGAGGATAAAAGATTTACAGTAAATGATATCTGGTATAGTGATTATACGGTGGAAAATGTTCAACAAATTTTTAGCAAACCAAATCCTACTCAGAAAGCATCAAATGAATACGATAAGTATTTTGGACAGCCAATAAAGTTACTGGATGCGGCAGGCGTAATTCACGGTGAAAAAAGTGGAAGAGGATACACGTATTCTATCGTGAATCAAGAATTGTTAGAGTATATAAGCTTCAGAGAAAGAAATAGTTTTAACTTCTTATGTTTATATATTGAAAAAGTTCTTAAGGATAGTGGACTTTATAGAATATTTGAATACTTTTTCAGGTTACAGGATAAAAACAGTTTTAGAGAATTGAAAGATGCATATACGCAATTTACAATCAATTATACGCCGATAAATGGAGCAACAGAATGTGGTAGAATTTTTACTAAAGTGTTGAATCCATTAGCTTGTAAATATCGGAAATGTGGAACGGAAAGAGGTCACATATCAAAAGATATTATTACTCAAGATATGATTATGTATAATCAGAGAAATTGGAGAGATATTTTATCTGAGAAACCGAAAGATATGACGAGAATTGAGTATGAGATAACATTGCCGAAGCCTAGTGAAGACTGCATGACAACGTATCGTATTAATCGAGCTAAAAAGAATTTGCGTAGATTTAATGATCAGTATCGAAATGGAAAGACGGAAGTTTATGATGAAAGGCATATCAAGGATCCAGCTACACAGATGCATCATATATTTCCGGCAAGTGATTATCCTGCAATTGCAGACTATTTGGAGAACTTGATTGCCTTGACACCTACACAACATTATACATATGCTCATCCGAACAATAATACCCAATATATTGATAGAGCGTATCAATATGTGTGTTTGATCTCTAAGACAGGTACTATTAGAGATAACTTGCTAGGGAAAAATAAAGCTCCTATTATATATGATTTTTATTTGTATCAGACAGTACTGAATACGGGATTAGGAACAGAGGAATTTTATGAAATTCAAGAACTGGATTTTGATGGGCTGTTAAATTGTATTGAGAAGTATTATGTTTAAATGAGGAGAAAGTTATTTGAAGAAAAAAGAATTTAAAGAAAAATTATTTGATGCGTTAAAAAGTGATGTCGACAATGTGTCGTATGATGAGAAAATGATTCTAGTGAATAATTTGTTGATTGATTTTGAAAAAGAGAACGAACATTTGCGGGACACGTCAAATAAGGGGCAGAAATGGAAAGATGAAGAATTAAAAATAATATTATCAGATGCACCGTCTAAAGCTAACTGTATAAAGTATGCAAGATTATTTAAAAGAGGATATGGAAGTATCGAACAGATATATAGATGGTCAACAACTTCTCCGATAGAAATGTCAGATGAACGTAAAAAGGATAGTTTTATTTGTCAGATTAAAAAGGTAGCAAAAGAACTTGGACTTAGAGGATAAGGTGGGTTTCATGGAATTAAAATGGGGGAATATTTTACATTTTAACAGTGAAAAAGACTATTATGAAGTATTAGGATTTTTATCAAAAGAAGAGGAACTTATAAGAGTATATACTGAAAATAATGATAAAGCAGGAGCATGGTCCGGGCAAGGAAGAATGTCGCTACGTAATGTGAGCATAGATTCTTTGCCAGAGGCGTTAAAGAATGCGTTTGAAACGAGCGTTGATGGAAGGATCAGCGTGACACATTATGTGAAAAATCTTAAAGAGAATCACAATTTTTCGAGAGAAATAGATCCGACAGGCAGTGATTTTACGAAAAGATTGTACAAAGAATCTTTGGAGAAAGTTTTAGAGACTGTTCCAGAGGAATATGAAAATGATTTTTACAGAGGATACCATTGGAATTGTGAGGTAATAGAACGAGTTAGATCTGCGTCTAGGCATGAAATCAATTGGAATGAAGAAACGATTCAGGAAGAAGCGGTAGGCAGTGCTGAGGGAAAGAGAACTGTCTATTATACTACAAAATATGAACGTAGCACTAAAAATAGAGAGGATGCAATCCGAATTCATGGAACGAAATGTATGATTTGCGGATTTGATTTTGAACAAAAATACGGAGAGTTAGGAAAAGGTTATATTGAAGTCCATCATATAAAACCTTTAGCAACTTTGGAACAAGAGGTAGTTGTAAATCCAGAAACAGATTTAATTTGTGTATGTGCAAATTGTCATAGAATGTTGCATAGATTTAAAAATTATATTGTTCCGGTGGAAGAATTGAAGTATATTGTAGATGATAATAAATAATGTGTGGTATTGAAAGAAAAGAGGTATATTATGGGAAAACTGATTTTTGGAAAAAACGGACAGGTGCATTTTAATAATGAAAATGAAAAACAAGAAGCCATTGAGTATTTGTTAACATCTGACAATGTTGATTTTGATGTTCATGAGGATAATCAGGAACAAGGAGCTTGGGGACCAGAAGAAAGAATTCATTTCAAAAGTGAAGAAAGTGTACCAGATTGTTTAAAACGTTTGATGACGGCGGGAAGGCCAGGACTTTATGGAAGAATTAATTGTAAAGAATTTTGTGAAGAAATACGGAAAGAAGCGAAAAGGCGAAAACATAAATAATATTGTTATATAATGATCGGGAAAAATACAATATACCACTTATAGAATCAAAAGATTGACTTTTGATTCTATAAGTGGTATTCTTCTGTATAAGGAACAAAGAAAGAAGAGTTTTGAGATGAAACAAATGGGTCAAGCATTCCATCCGTCAATATTGCCAATTGATTCGGAACTTATAAAAATAGATATTTTTTTGGATGAATTGATTGATGCATCGACTAGTTTGGAAGTATATAAAGAAAAAATAAAAGATAGCAAATTGGATAGAGCGTGGTTTTTGCCAACATTACAGCAAAAAGAGGCATTAGCCTCTTCTATGATTGAGGGAACGCAGGCTACCTTAGATGGCGTCTTAGTAAATAGGGTAGTACCAGATAAAAAAGATGTTGATATTCAGGAAGTTTTAAACTATGATGCTGCTACAGAATATGGTTATCGATATCTAAAAAGAGGAGATTTTGATAAGGATTTTATATTAGACTTGCACAAAATACTCCTTAGTGGAAAAGTACGAAAACAAACCGATCAAATAGGTGAATTTAGAACTCATCAGAATTATGTCGGGACAATGGGCAGAAAACGTGAGATTACATACACACCTCCAGAACCAGAGATGGTTGGAAAGTTGATTGATAATTTAATCGAATATATAGAAAAACCAAAAGATAATTATCGGTCTTTAGTTAGAATTGCAATTATTCATGCACAATTTGAAACGATTCATCCGTTTATGGATGGCAATGGACGTGTGGGAAGAATTTTGATTCCATTATATCTCTATTATGTTGAGCAGATTGATATGCCGTGTTTTTTTGTTAGTGAGGCTCTTGAGAGAGATAAATTAAAATATTATACGTTGTTGAACAACATTAGAAATAAAAACGAATGGTCCGAATGGATTAAATTCTTTTTAATAACTGTAAAAAATCAATGCGATAAATATATACGTATGATATCAGATATTAATTTATTGTATGAAAAAGATTTAGAAAAAGCGTCTGGATTAGTTCGTACAGGAAATATGAGAACACTTATTAACTTGCTTTATAAGTATCCAATTGTAAATTCATCGACTATCGCTCAATGTTCGGATATTCCATCTGCAACTATTAATAGATATTTGAATGTTTTGGTAGATGCAGATATTTTATATACAGATGATAAATGTAGAAATAGAACATATTTTTATTATGATTTATTGAATATTTTACGAGAATAGGGGATTTTCTTATGGACTTAAAAAATTCTCCAAATTCTTCAGTCATCCAAAGCATTGATTTTTCAAGATCATATTTCCCATAAATCTCAAGTGCCACTCTTTGTATTTCATCAACGCAATTTATAAATTCTGTATCAAAATTCATTTTTCTATCCCCCCTATTCATGATAATAATTTAACTTCTAACATAGTATTTAATTCATCTATATGCAATAATTCATTTTCGCTTAAATCTCCTAGTAATATTGCTGTCTCTTATACACATCTCCGAGCCCACGAGACACTGAGCGATCTCGT
>ENA-UALF01000340-UALF01000340.1-human-gut-metagenome-genome-assembly--contig:-NODE-340-length-25669-cov-20.967479_pt1 | contig 25669 bp, 18 predicted proteins | sample MGYA00243698_ERZ654464 | MGnify/ENA primary metagenome ERZ654464 (study PRJEB26926, sample SAMN06164595) | human gut metagenome | biome: ENVO:00009003; feature: ENVO:2100002; material: ENVO:00002003...
GAGCACGACCTTGCCAAGGTCGGGGTCGCGGGTTCGAGTCCCGTTTTTCGCTCCATTCCCTCTGCCGCGTTTGCGGCCCTTGAGTGATTGTCCAGGTGGCGGAATTGGTAGACGCGCTACTTTGAGGGGGTAGTGGCAGTATTTGCCGTGTGAGTTCGAGTCTCATCCCGGACACTTCGTTCCCGAGTCCTTTGGATTCGGGATTATTGTTTTTATAGCCCCCCTCGATTTATCTCGGTTATCTCGATTTATCTCGGTTATCTCGGTTATCTCGATTTATCTCGATGTAACTCTATTTAACAGGAAATATAAGCACACATCGCAATAACAAATCCGGCTTCATTCCGACTCTCGACTTCGGATACGCCCAAGACCCACAGAATATGAGTCTTCAAAAATTGCAACGACGCGAATGGCTGTTTTGCGCAATATATATTATTGCCCTGCTGCCCGTCATGATAATGCGTGACTTCACGCCCATGAACGAACTTCGCTATCTCAGCATCGCCGACGAGGCCCTGGCCAACGGCTCGTTCTTCGCCTTCACCAACCACGGAATCCCTTACGCCGACAAACCGCCGCTCTATCTTTGGTGGGTAATGCTGTGCCGCGTCATAGCGGGTGAACACGTGCTCTGGCTGCTGTCGTTTATGACACTGATTCCGGCCTGCGTCATTTTTATTGTGATGAGCCGCTGGATGGCGCCGTATCTCGACGCGCGCCGCCGCTACACCGCCATGCTGATGCTCGCCACGTGCGAAATGTTCATAGGCGCGGCCGTAGTATTGCGTATGGACATGCTGATGTGTATGTTCATCATCCTGGCTCTGCGCTCGTTCTTCGTATGGTACCGGGATCCGGAACGCAACCGGCGTCAGCGCTGGTGGTTCCCCGTATGGGTATTCCTCGGCATTTTCAGCAAAGGCCCTCTTGCCTTCCTCATCCCCCTCTTAGGCACTGCCGTCTTCCTGTTGACGGAGGGCCGCATCAAGACTTTTTTCCGATACTGGAACTGGTACACATGGACCGTGCTGCTCGTACTGTGCGGCGCATGGTTCGGTTGCGTATATGCCGACGGCGGCTATGAATACCTCGACAACCTATTGTTCAAGCAGACCGTGGGACGCGCCGTAGACGCATTCCATCACAAGCGCCCGTTCTATTACTACTTCATCTCAATGTGGTACTGCATGGCGCCGTGGTCGCTGCTGATGGCAGCATTACTGATCAAAAGCACCGTCCGACGCAGATTTTCGCGCAATAATCCCACTGTGTTCATGATTACGGTGGCGCTGGGCACGCTGGCGATGCTGTCGTGCATCAGTTCGAAGGTTGACATCTACCTGCTTCCGGCCATACCGTTGTTCGTCTACGCGTCGGTATTCTTCCTCAACGATTATCAGCGTTCGCCGCTAATGCGCTGGATGGCCGGAATACCGGCATTCATACTGGCATTGGCGTTGCCGGGGCTGATCATAGCATCCACATACGGTCTGCTCCCCTTCCCCGTATCGGTGCTGCTGTATATCGGAGCCGGAATCATCTCGTTGGGCGGCGTGTCGGCAATCGTGGCACTGTGCCGCAAACGAGACAAGTACCCTGTCGAAAACAGCGTGCGATGCGTCACCTACGCCCTGTTGGCCGGCGTGTTCATCGGCGCATGGGGCATCGGCGACGCCAACCCCATAGTGGGTTATCGCGACATGTGCGACAAGGCCATCGAGCTGTCGAAATCCTATCCGCAGGCTGAAATCATGGTCAAGGATGTGAAACGTCCCGAAAATATGGATGTCTACCTGCAGCGGCCATTCACCATCCTCCCCGATTCGGTCGACATTCCCAAGGACCGTCAGGTGATATTGATGACCAAAAAGAAAACCGGTCAGAACATACCGGCCGTCCGTATGGAGGAATCCGGCAAGTTCGTGGTTATCGTCACGGACAATGCCGAATAACCATTTAGAAAATAATAACAGAACGATATTAGAACGTAAGTATGAACATTATTGAAGTCCAGGGAGTCTCCAAGCAGTACAGCTCGCACAAGGCGCTGGACAATGTGAGTCTTGAGATTCCTGCAGGAAGCGTATACGGCTTGCTCGGCCCCAACGGAGCCGGCAAGACAACCCTGATACGCATCATCAACCACATCACGGCCCCCGACACCGGTCAGGTGCTGTTCGACGGCCATCCCCTCGTGGCAGAAGACGTGGTGAACATAGGCTATCTCCCCGAGGAGCGTGGTCTGTATAAGAAAATGAAGGTAGGCGACCAGGCCCTGTTTTTCGCAAAGCTGAAGGGTCTGAAGACACGCGAGGCCGAGACGCAGCTGCGCGCATGGTTCGAGAAGTTCGGCATCAGCGACTGGTGGAACAAAAAGGTTGAGGAACTTTCCAAAGGCATGGCGCAGAAGGTGCAGTTCATCGTCACGGTGCTGCACCGTCCCAAGCTGCTGATATTCGACGAGCCCTTCTCGGGTTTCGACCCTATCAACGCCGAGCTGCTGAAGAACGAGATCCTGCAGCTGCGCGACGAGGGCGCCACTGTGATATTCTCCACTCACAACATGGAGAGCGTCGAGGCCCTGTGCGACAACTTCACGCTTATAAACCGTTCGCGCAACATCCTGAGCGGCAACGTGGCCGAGATACGCCGCGAGATGGGCAAGAACCATTACCGCCTCTCGTTTCAGGGCGACGCCGACAAGCTGATACATACGCTCGGCCCCTCCATCCGCAACTACAATATGTCCGCGCCCGAGCAGACCGAATCCGGCATCATCTACAATTCCGAATTCACGCTGAATCCCGACGTGACGATGCACGACTTCATCCAGGCGGCCAACGACACGGTGGAGATCGTCACCTTCGACCGCGCGCTGCCGTCGATGAACGAGATATTCATCCGCACGGTGGAAAACTACAACAATCCCGCCCCGTTCGCCAACGCAAACAATGAGTAATTATTAATTTGACATAATACGGGGATATTCAACTAAGAAACAATCAAATGAATAATCTGAATATAATAATAGGGCGGGAAGTAAAGGAGCGTGTGGCCAAGAAGAGCTTCATCTTCACCACGCTGCTCACACCGCTGTTCATGATACTGCTGATGGCGCTGCCGTCGCTCATCATGCTGTTCTCACACGGATCCAAGCAGAAGATCGTGACCATAGACAAGAGCGAGCTGGTGCTTCCGGCTCTGCTGAAGGTGGCCCAGGACAATGAATTGGTGGCCATAGTGCCGGCCAAGAGCGGCGCCACACAGCAGGAACTGATTCACGACGAGAATTACGACGGCGTGCTGGTGATCGGACCCGACATCGTATCCAATCCGAGCAATGTCACCCTCTATTCGCGCGAGTCGTCGACCATGGACGTCAAGGATGCGGTCAGCTCCACTGTGGCCGAGGTGGTGCGCGAGCAGCGCATGAAGAAGTATAACGTGGAGGACATCGACCGTCTGCTTGCCGACAGCCGCGTGTCCGTAGACATCAAGGAGATACGTGTGGACGAGGAAGGCAACGAATCCGACTCGTCATCCACGCTGGCGATGGCCTTGGGTTTCATCATGACCTTCATGCTCTACACATTCCTGCTGCTGTACGGACAGATGGTGATGAACTCCATAATCGAGGAGAAGAACAACCGCGTGCTTGAGCTGATGGTGTCGTCGGTCAAGCCCATACAGCTGATGTTGGGCAAGATAATCGGCGTCGGACTCGTGGCACTGATACAGATTGTGGTATGGGCCATCCTGGTATGCGCGTTCGTGGCGATGGTGATGCCGCTGCTGATACCCGCCGACATAGCCTCAGACATGGCCGCCATGCAGGCCGGCACATTCAACGCCGCTTCCAGCGATGTCTCGACCGAAATGCTGACGGCAATTTCGACATTCTCCAATGTGGGTTACGTGGCCTCCATATTCGGCTACCTGGCTCTGTTCATGGTCGGCGGCTTCCTGTTCTACGCCTCCATCTTCGCGGCCATCGGCGCCAGCGTCGACAACGCCCAGGATGCCTCGAACCTCACCACCTTCGCCACCATTCCCATCATATTCGGATTGGTGTTCGGCATGATGGCGTTCCAGGATCCCAACTCAACAGCCGTGATATGGATGTCGATGATTCCGTTCACGTCGCCAATGGTGATGATAGCACGAATTCCGTTCGACATCGCGCAGTGGCAGATATGGCTCTCGTTCGCAATACTGATAGCCTCGTTCGTGGGCATGGCCTGGTTCGCCGGCAAGGTGTACCGCATCGGCATCTTCATGTACGGCAAGAAACCCACCGTCAAGGACATCATACGCTGGGCCCGATACAAATAAGGCCTGTTTCCGATACAAAATTTGCGAATTGTGCAACAAATACTGACATATTGTTGCACAATTCGCATTTTTATTGTATTTTGCAAGCGATTAAGGTTTTTACACGCATTTGTGTTTTGTTATTACCCAAATTTAAGATAAAGTGAAAGCTGCAGAATTAATGGAGGAGCTGCGCCTGCGGTTCCCGAACGAGCCTGAGTATCTTCAGGCCGTAGAGGAAGTGGTGACATCCATCGAGGACGTCTACAACGAGTATCCCGAATTTGAGCGTTACAATCTGATTGAGCGTCTGTGTATTCCCGACCGAGTGATTTCATTCCGCGTGTCGTGGGTGGACGATCAGGGCCGCGTGCGCAACAACATGGGTTACCGCATCCAGCACAACAACGCCATCGGACCGTACAAGGGAGGCATACGTTTCCACGCTTCGGTCAACCTTTCCATCCTTAAGTTCCTGGCTTTCGAACAGACATTCAAGAACTCGCTGACCACCCTGATGATGGGTGGCGCCAAGGGCGGCTCCGACTTCTCGCCGCGCGGCAAGAGCGACATGGAGGTGATGCGTTTCTGCCAGGCGTTCGTCAACGAGCTGTGGCGTAACATCGGCGCCGACATGGACGTTCCGGCCGGCGATATCGGCGTAGGTGGCCGCGAAGTGGGCTATATGTTCGGCTGGTACAAGAAGATGACCCGCGAGTTCACGGGCAGCTTCACAGGCAAGGGACTGGACTTCGGCGGCTCGCTGATGCGTCCCGAGGCTACCGGCTACGGCAACGTCTACTTCCTGCTGAATATGCTCGGCACAAAGAACATCGAGCTGGCAGGCAAGCGTGTGGCCATCTCTGGCGCAGGTAACGTCGCGCTCTACACTTGCGAGAAACTGCTGGCACTCGGCGCGGTGCCCGTATCCATGTCCGATTCCGACGGCACTCTATATGTGCCCGACGGCATCACGCCCGAACTGTTCCGGAAGATATTCGAACTGAAGATGATGTATCGCGGCCGTCTCAGCGAGCTGGCTCAGGAGCCGGGCTGCGAATACCATCCCGGCGAGCGTCCCTGGAAAATCGCCAAGTGCGACATCGCCATGCCGTCGGCCACGCAGAACGAGATTGACGGCGACGATGCCCGCGCATTGCTGAAACAGGGCTGCATAGCCGTGAGCGAGGGTGCCAACATGCCTTCCACAGCCGAGGCCGTGCATGAATTCATCAATGCCAAGATACTTTACGCTCCCGGCAAGGCTGCAAACGCCGGCGGCGTGTCGGTGTCCGGCCTGGAGATGGCTCAGGACAGCCAGCGCCTCACCTGGACCGCCGAGGAAGTGGACGAGAAGCTGAAACACATCATGGCCGACATCCACGCGCAGTGTCTCAAATATGGCGTGCAGGAGGACGGCTACTGCAACTATGTGAAGGGTGCCAACACCGCCGGTTTCATCAAGGTGGCCAAGGCCATGATGGCGCAGGGAATCGTGTGAGTCGCAGCCGTCTTTTCCGTGAATTGATGCGCAGCCGCGTCCTTGTGCTCGACGGGTCGCTTGGTGTGCGGATTCAGCGTTCGCCGGCCACGGCCGGAGGCAACGTCGATATGCTCAACATCACGCGCCCCGACGTGGTGGCGGCGGTACATCGCTCGTATCTCGACGCCGGCGCCGACATAATCGAGACAAACACGTTCAACTCCAACGCCATATCCCAGCAGGAATATGCAATGGAGCACCGTGTGGAAGAGCTGAACCGCCGCGGTGTGGAGATAGCCCGCGCCGAAACGCAGCGCGCCGAGAGACTCGATCCGTCGCGTCCCCGTTTCGTGGCCGGGTCCATGGGACCTACGCCAGTAGCCGCCTCGCTCACCGATGAAGTCGACGACCCGGCTCACCGCACCGTTGACTTCGACACATTGGCCGAGGCCGCACGTCAGCAGTCGGAAGCTCTGATACGTGCCGGCGTGGACCTGATAATTCTCGAGACATGCTTCGACGCCCTCAACATCAAGGCACAGCTGTTCGGAATACACCAGGCCGTTGATGCACTCCAATCGGACATCCCGCTTATTGTATCCGTCACCATTTCCGATGCCTCGGGCCGTCTGCTGTCAGGTCATACGTTGGATGCGGTGCTGGCCATCGTTAAGGAATTCCGACCCGATGCCGTAGGCTTCAACTGCGGCTCGGGTCCCGGTTCCCTCGCAAGACACGTACGCGAGCTTGCCCATAAATCTCCGTACCCCATCATATTCTACCCCAATGCAGGTCTCCCCGACCGCATGGGCAATTACAGCCTGACTCCCGAAGCGTTTGTCGACACTGTGAAGCCTCTGCTTGCCGACGGATTGCTGAACATAGTGGGCGGATGCTGCGGCACCACGCCGAAGCATATCGCGTTGCTTTCCGAGGCCGCCCGCAAGGCTTTCACTTGCAGATTGCTTCCTTAAGCTGATCGGCAATCTGACGCATTCCCTTGATGGAGGGATGGCCGTTTATCTTGTCTATATCCTTAAGCCGGATGGTAGGCACGCCATATTTCCTGCAGGCCGTCTCGACCGACTCCACAATCTCGGGACGCAGCTCACTGTTGATGATATAGTAGATATCCACGTTGGGATAACGCACGGTCACATCCTTCATCAGCCGGGCGATGGCGGGACGGAAGGTATAGAGGTCCATATCGGTCTGTCCTTCCCACTTGTACTCGCCCACCTCCACGTTGGCCCAGCTGTCGTTGGTGGCGCCGAATATCAGCAGGATGTCCGGGCTGCCTAAGTTGTTGACGCGGGTTATGAAGCTTCGGGGTTGGTAGTTGCTCTCGTTATACCCCTTGTACGATATAGTCGAGCCGGAATATGAATTGTTCTGCTCCAGCCGGAAGCCGTTTTCCTTGATGAACAGCCACCACCATGTCTGGGTCACGTCGCGCACGTCGGTACGGTCGCCGGATTCATTGGCAAAATACCACATCTCGTTGGTAGCCGGTTTGATATAACCCTCGTAAGTGGAATAGCTGTCGCCTAAGATCGAAACCGACGGCCTGTACTCCCACGTCTTGGCCGCGCTTGCCGCCAGACACACCAGCCCGGCCGCCGCCATTGTCATTATTTTACGCATAGTATTTAGAGTTTTCATTATTCTTGATTTAGCCCGATTATCCTGATTCATCTCGATTTATCTCGATTAATCCTGATTAATCCTGATTATCCCGATTGTTCTCGATTTATCTTGATTAATCGGGATTAAGTCTGACTGATCGGCAGAATCCCGTTGCATCTCGGATAGTCGCTGCAACCCCAGAATTCACGTACCAGCATCCGGCCCTTTCGCTGCATCCTTCTCAACATCGGCTTACCGCATTTCGGACAATGAGGCGTGTTGTCGGCCTGTGCCTGCAGTTTTCGCACCTCAATCCGCCGTAAATGGATTTTAGCTGGGAGCGGTATGTGTCCTGAAGTTCCTTATTCCCGGCTGTGTCCAGCAATGGTTTATCGTACTCGTCTATCAGAATCACCACCTTTTGGCCGGTCTTGGCATACGCCTGTTCTATAATATAGCGGAATCTGTCGGCATGGGATGCGGATTGCATTTCAGTGCCGTACAGCTGTTCCCAGACTCGGAAATCATAGTCAAACTTATTCAACAGGCTTTCCGGCTTGTTATATTCGTATGCTTCAGAGCGATGTGCAACACCGGATGCGGCTGCCAGTCATGCTCCATGTGACTTATCGCCAATCCCTCGAAAAGCTCCTTTTGTCCCCGGTAAAATGCCTCGATGGTGGAAAGAAGCAGGGACTTGCCGAACCGACGCGGACGACTCAGAAAGTAACAGTTGCCTTCCTTTATCAGTTTTTCTATAAAAGCTGTCTTGTCAACGTATGTATAACCGTCCTCGCGGAGTTTCGCGAAGCTCTGTACGCCGATGGGATAAAGTTTTGCCATTTCTCTCTGTTCTTGGTATTCTACCGCTAAATTACTAAAAAAGATGGAGAAAATCAAAAGGGGGCATACCCCATCACCTTGCCGCCTTGATTATTACGTAAAAAATTGCTAATTTTGCAGAAAATATCGAAGCGGCCCATATCCGGATCAGGAATCGGGCCGACGCTTTATAACATACATCAATGGACAAGCAATCAAAGATATACGTAGCCGGCCATCGTGGCATGGTCGGATCCGCCATTGTAAGGGAGTTGCGCCGTCAGGGCTACGACAACATCATTACCCGCACTCACGCCGAGCTCGACCTCACCGACCAGGTGGCAGTCAACGAGTTTTTCGCCACCGAACGTCCCGAGTACGTATTCCTCGCCGCCGCCAAAGTGGGTGGAATCCAGGCCAACGACTTGCATCCGGCCGATTTCATGTACGACAACATGATGCTGGAAATGAACGTGATACACGCCGCCTGGAAGAATGGTTGCAAGAAACTGGAATTCCTCGGCTCGTCGTGCATCTATCCCCGCATGGCGCCCCAGCCCATGCCCGAAAGCTGCCTGCTCACCTCGGCGCTTGAGCACACCAACGAGGCTTACGCACTGGCCAAAATCTCCGGCCTGAAATATTGCGAATACCTCAACCGTCAGTACGGCACCGACTATATCTCGGTGATGCCCACCAACCTGTACGGTCCCAACGACAACTACCACCCCGTGCACTCGCACGTGCTCCCGGCCCTGATACGACGCATCCACGAAGCCAAGCTCGCCAATCAGCCCGAAGTGATATGCTGGGGCGACGGATCTCCCCTCCGCGAGTTCCTGTACGTGGACGACCTCGCCAACCTCTGCGTGTTCCTGATGAACAATTATTCAGGCAACGAGACGGTCAATGCCGGATCCGGCAAGGAGCTGACCATCAAGGAGCTGGCCGAAAAGGTGGCCCGTACCGTCGGTTACGAAGGCCGGATAGTGTGGGACACCACCAAACCCAACGGCACCCCGCGCAAGCTGCTGAACGTGGACAAGGCCAGGAAGTTAGGCTGGACTTACTCCACCGAGCTTGACGAGGGCCTGAAACTCGCCTACGAAGATTTCCTCAACAATCCCACACGCGCTGAAAGATGAATACACAGATTCCCGTACTGCTCCTCACCGGATACCTCGGCAGCGGCAAGACCACATTGCTCAACAACATCCTGGGCAACCGTCAAGGCATTAAGTTCGCCGTAATAGTCAACGACATAGGCGAAGTCAACATCGATGCCGACCTCATAGCCAAGGGAGGTGTGGTCAATGCCGGCGACGACTCGCTGGTACCGCTGCAGAACGGATGTATCTGCTGCACGCTGAAAACCGACCTGGCCAAGCAGCTATGCGACCTCGCCGAATCGGGCAAGTTCGATTACATCGTGATCGAGGCCAGCGGCATCTGCGAACCCGAACCGATAGCGCAGACCATCTGCGCCCTGCCCCAGATGGGCAGCGAGTTCCAGGCAGGCAAGAACATCTATCTGGATTGCATCACGACTGTTGTAGATGCCCTGCGGCTCCGCGACGAGTTCGAAAGCGGCGATGCATTGACCCGCGACAATATCGACGAGGAAGACATCGAGAACCTCGTAATCCAGCAGATAGAGTTCTGCGACATCATCCTGCTCAACAAAATATCCGAAATCAGCCGCCGGGACGCCGACAAGGTTCATGCCGTGATCAAGGCAATCCAGCCCACGGCCAAAATCATCGAATGCGATTTCTGTAACGTTCCCCTCGATGACCTGATCCACACACACCTGTTCGATTTCGAAAAGGTAGCCACCTCGGCAACCTGGGTCAAGGAACTTGAGAACCAGGACAACAACGAGGATGAACATGAGCATGAGCATGAGCATGAACATGAACATGAACACGAGCACAAGCACGAGCATGAACATGAACACGAACACGAGCACGAGCATGAGCATGGCCATCATCATCACCACCATCATCACCATGACGACGAAGGCGAGGCCGAGGAATACGGCATCGGCACATTCGTGTATTTCGCCCGCAAGCCTTTCTCGCTGAACAAGTTCGACTATTTCTGCGCCAAATACTGGCCGGATTCGGTGATTCGTGCCAAGGGTGTGTGCTATTTCGTGGAGAATCCCGACATGTCGTATCTGTTCGAGCAGGCCGGACGTCAGAAACGTCTCACTCCCGCCGGCAAATGGTATGCCACGGCACCGGAGGACGACCTGCGGATGCTTCTGGCCAACGAGCCGGGACTGATGCGCGACTGGGATCCTGTATACGGCGACCGCATGGACAAGATAGTGTTCATAGGGCGCCACATGGATCGCGGGGCCATCACCGGCGCCCTCGACGCCATCCTCGACCCCGACTGGAAGCCGTCGAAATAATCCGAGTCCGGGAATTCAGATTCCTCTGATAACTCTGATGACTCTGAAGACTCTGATTCCTCTGATTCCTCTGAACTATCCTCTAACCCGAAATCATGACAATAAACCATACCCGGAGGGTACGCGGCCTCATTCTGGCCGCGTTCCCCCTTTGTTTCACGTCGCTTGTAGCCACAGCCGACGACATCAAAGAGACTTCCGCTCCGGCGGAGCCGAAGTTCTCGTACATACCCACTTTCCACGGTGCCATCCGTCCCCGCTGGGAGATAAACACCAAGACAGGCGACCAGCGGTTTCAGGTGCGCAACGCACGTTTCTCCATCGAAGGCAAGGTCATGCCTCAGATCGGATACTTAGTGCAGCTCGACCTATGCGACCAGGGAAAGATCAAGATTCTGGACGCTTACGGCAAGTTCGACATTGTGAAGGGTCTTACGCTTCAGGCCGGTCAGTTCCGTATGCCGTTCGGCGTCGAGACTTTCCGTGCTCCGGCCAACTATTATTTCGCCAACCGCTCGTTCATGGCCAAGCAGGTGATGAACTATCGTGCCGTCGGCGCCAAACTGTCGTACACGCTGCCCAAGACTCCGCTCACCCTTGAGGCCGGAGCGTTCAACCCCGCCAACATGGCCGACCACAACGTATGGAGCAAGACGGTAGCATGGTCTGCCAAAGCACTTTACAAACTGCCCGCAGGATTCAGCCTCAGTGCCGGATATGCCTCCATCAAGCCCGGTGAACGTCGCGCAAACCTGATTGACGGGTTCGCAGGATGGGAAAACAAGAACTGGCTGGTATGCGCCGAATATATGTACGAGAAATACTGCAACGCGAAGCATAAGGACGCGCACAGCTACCTCGCATTCGTGGACTGGCACATACCCGTAAAGTGGTGGCTGTTCAATCGCTGGAGCGTTCAGGCGCGCTATGACGGCATGACCGACCATTACTCGCTGGCGCAGACAGGCGACGACACGTTTGACGCCGCCCGCCAGCGCGTCACCATCGGCTCTACCCTCACCTATACGTTCAAGGCCGTGCACGCCGACTTCCGTCTCAACTACGAGGCGTACACGCAATGGAAGGGCGAAGGCAAGTCTCCGGACCGGTTCGTAGCCGAAATCGTAGTCAGATTCTGACGATACCATTTCACGAAGTTGTTTAAACTAATTTTTATGCTCACAATCAGCACGGTTGTGGGCCTTTTGGCACGTTAACACATTTTTAGTAAAAAATAATTAACATTTAACACCCCGATATTCCAATAATTTTAAGATTTATTGTATATTTGCTGATATTTTTCGCTTAGGAATACCATGCGCACCGTACTCATAATACTCCTTTGCTTCTTCACCACGATCTCCGCGGCAGCCTACGGAAAGACTCCGAATGATTCGCTGATGAATCAATTGGACCAGGTCATTGCGAACAGGGACATATACCTCAGTCTAAAGGAGAAACGGCTGAACCAGCTGCGCAATGAGCTGAGCGGTGCCACCGACGACCGACAGCGTTTCGACTTTCTGAACCACTTTTACGACGAGTACGTATCGTTCAATACGGATTCGGCATACAACATCAGTCTGCGCGAGGAGCAGGTGGCCCGCCGCACCGGCGACAATACCCTGATAGCAAACGCATTGATGAACCGCGCCAACATATATTCCGCCACCGGAATGTACTATGAGACGCTATCCATCATGGACTCCATCCACCGCAAGGACCTGCCCGAATATCTGCATCCGTATTATTTCCATATACTGCGCACCCTGTACGGACACCTCGCCGATTTCGCCAATTTCGATGGCGTAAAGCGGCATTACCTCGACCTGACCGACCAATACCGCGACTCCATCATATCGGTCAACGCACCGGGAACGCTCGCCAACGTCATAACCCGTGCCGATATGCTGAACAAAAAGGGGAAGGCCGAGGAGGCCGTGCGGGTTCTGAACGAGTATATCGGCCACAACGACCTGTCGGAGCATGACCACGCCATCTGCGCCTGGAGCCTGGCCGAATCGTACGAACAACTCGGCGACCACGACAAACGCAAGGAGATGCTGCTGCGCTCGTCCATTTCCGACATGAAGTCGTCGGTGCGCGAATACATGTCGCTCCGCGCGCTGGCCATGATGCTATACGAGGAGGGAGACCTGAACCGGGCGTACCAGCTGATGACCATCGCCATGGACGACGCCACCAAATGCAACGCACGACTGCGCATCATCGAGCTGAACGACACCTACCCGAAAATCAACAGCATCTATATCAAGACCGTACAGCGACAGAAACGCACACTGGAATGGGCCATAGCCATAATAACCATCCTGTCGCTCTTGCTTCTCGCAATGATTTTCTATCTGCGCAAGCAGATGCGGCGCATAGCCAGGTCCAGAAAGGAAACGCAACTCGCCTACGACTCGCTCAACAAGATCACCGAGCAGCTCAAGGTCACCAACGAACATCTCAGCGAGGCAAACGTATCGATCGCCGAGATTTCGGAGATGAAGGAAGTGTACATCGGCCGTTACATGGACCAGTGCCTTATTTATATCGAGAAACTCGACGCCTACCGTAAGTCGATTGGACGTCTTATCGGCGACAACCGAATGGACGAACTGAAAAAGATGATAAAATCATCTACCCTGGTGGACAACGAACTGAAAATGTTCTACGACCAGTTCGACAAGACGTTCCTCAGCCTGTTTCCAACCTTCGTGACCGATTTCAACACACTGCTGATGCCCGACGAAGCCATCGTGCAGAAGAAACCCGGCACCCTGACGCCCGAGCTGCGGATCTTCGCCCTGATACGTCTCGGCATCCATGACAGCGACCGTATCGCCACTTTCCTCCGCTATTCTGTCACAACGATATACAACTACCGGACAAAAATACGTAACAAGGCCTGCGGAGACCGCAACCGACTCGAAGCCGAGGTGATGAAAATCGGTCGGGTCAACCGTAACAAATCGTAACCGGAGCGGATAGGAGCGGCCTCCATACGCACTCGGAATATAACATCCCACATCCTTAAAATCCTCTTTTTTTAGCAGTAATTGCTTATAAACCGCTACATATTTCAGGCGTCATTCAGAATCCATATACTTACTAATCAAATGATTAATATTACAAAACATCTACATTTTTCCTTTACACGATTGACACTGTAAGAATCTGTGTATAATTTTGCAATGTCCTATTCGGACCTACAACAATATCCAACTACTGTTAACCAACCAGAAAAAACTTAACAATCCTAATATTTATGATTCGAAACCACAGCACATTTCAGAAACTGTCGCTGCTGTTTACGCTGGTCATCGGAGCGCCGTTGGCAAACGCCCAGCAGACAACAGTGACCGGTACGGTGACTGAACCCGGTGGCGAACCCCTGATAGGAGTCACCGTGACAGTACCGGGAACCAAGACAGGAACCGTCACCGACATTGACGGCAAGTACAGTCTCAATGCAGACGCAAAGGACAAGATCAAGTTTACCTACATCGGCTACGAACCCGTAGAAGAGGCCATCAAGGGACGCACCGTCATCGACGTGGTGATGCAGGAAAACTCGGCCTCGCTCAACGAAGTGGTCGTGATCGGTTACGGCACCATGGACAAGAAGGAACTCACCTCGGCCATATCGCACGTAGGCGAGAAGGACTTCCTCTCGGTAAGTTCGCTCGACCCCTCCATGATGATTCAGGGCAAAGTGCCGGGCGTGTCCATCACCAACACCGGCGCCGGCGACCCCAATAACCAGGCCAGCATCCAGATCCGCGGCGTCAGCTCGCGTTCCGCAGGTCTCGGCCCCCTCATCGTGATCGACGGCGTGCCCGGCGGCAACCTCACCAACATCAATGCCAACGACATCGCATCGTTCGACATCCTGAAGGACGGCGCGGCCTCCGCCATATATGGTACGCGCGGATCGAACGGCGTCATCCTGGTAACCACCAAGAAGGGCCAGCGCGACGGCGCGGTACACACATCGTACACCGGCACGTTCGCCTGGGACAAGGCCAACCGCGACCTGAAGATGCTCAGCGCGCAGGAATACCGTGAGGTCAAGCTGGGCTGGGGCGACCGCGGCGTAGACCTCGGCGGCAACCTCGACTGGTTCGACGCAGTGACGCGTACGGGCTTCACCCAGCAGCACACACTGACCGTGAGCGGCGGTAACTCCAACAGCAACTACCGTGTCAGCGCCGACTTCCGCGACGCAAACGGTATCGACCTCCGCTCCGGCCGTCGCGAATACGGCGCACGCGCATCGATCATGCACACCACCAAGGGCGGCCTGTTCACCATCAGCGCCAACATCGCCCCGCGTATCATCGACCGCAGCAACGCCGACTGGAGCGTGTTCAAGGACGCTCTCGAGGCAAACCCCACCACTCCCCTGATGGACCCGGAGAATCCCGCGCAGTACTATAACTTCTACGGACAGATCACCGGCTCCAACCCTGTGGAACGTCAGAAGCTGGAGAAAGACAAGGCTACCACCAAACTCCTGGACTGGGACGCCACCGTCAAGCTCAACCTCCTCCCCCTGTTCGCCAAGAACGGCATCAGCGACCATCACCTCTCGACACAGATCATGTTCGCCGACCATGTCTATGACAACGACAACTCCTTCTTCCGTCCTTCCACCAGCACCGTCAGCATCAACAACGGTCAGGAAGGCTACGCCAGCCGCTCATACTCCAAGGAGAAGCAGTACGTGCTGGAATGGCTCGCCAATTACGACACCCGCATTGCCGACAGACACAACATCAAGGCCATGATCGGATATTCGTATCAGTACTCGCAGTATTCCGGCTTCAGCGCCGAAAACCAGGACTTCCCCAACGACGGTCTGGGAGCCGACAACCTCGGTTCCGGCGAATGGGCCAAGGAGGAAGGCGAGGTCATGATGTCCAGCTATAAGAACGATGCCAAACTCATCTCCTTCTTCGGCCGCGTCAGCTACGACTTCGAGGGCAAATACCTGCTCACCGCATCACTGCGCCACGAGGGCTCGTCCAAGTTCGGCAAGAACCACAAGTGGGGTAACTTCCCCGCCGTCTCCTTGGGATGGCGCATCAGCCAGGAAAACTTCATGAAGGACGCCGAATGGCTCAACGAACTCAAGATACGCGCCGACTACGGTGTGACCGGCAACCAGGACTTCGGCAGCTACCTGTCCATCAACACCATGTCCGGCTTCGGATATTACTACTACAACGGCAAGTACTTCCAGGTGTGGGGTCCGGGCAAGAACGTCAACCCCGACCTGAGATGGGAGAAAGGCAAGAACTGGAACATCGGTCTTGACTTCACAGTGCTGAACAACCGCATCTCAGGTTCGCTGAACTACTTCAACCGCACGCAGCAGGATCTGCTCGGCTACTACAAAGTGCCAGTTCCGCCGAACATCCACGACGAGACGTTCGTAAACGTAGGAACCATGCGCAACACCGGATTCGAGTTCGACCTGAACTTCAACGCCGTGGAGACCAAGAATTTCTCGTACAGCTTCGACATCGTAGGCACGGCCATGAGCAATAAGTTCGTGAAGTTCAGCAACTCCGAATACGTGGGTCAGGACTACTACAACGTCTGCAGCACCGAGGATCCCTATCCCTACTACAACCTGCAGCGCATCGAGAAGGGCAAGTCGCTGGGCAACTTCTATATGTGGAAATACGCCGGAATCACCCAGGACGGCGAATGGCTCATCTACGACAAGGACGGCGACGTGATCCGCGCCACACAGGGCACCGACGACGACCGCCGCATCGTAGGCAACGGTATGCCTAAGTTCACGCTGTCCACCAGCCACAACTTCCGCTACCGCAACTTCGACCTGGCGCTGTTCTTCCGCGGTGCTTTCGGATTCGACATCTTCAACATCCACGACTTCTATTACGGCACCCGCAACTTCAACGGCAACGTGATGAAGAAGGCCTACGGCAAAAACTTCTACGTTTCGCCCGACGTGGCCAACGTGGTGACCGACTATTATCTGGAACGCGGCGACTACTTCAAGCTCGACATGGTGACGTTAGGCTACACCATTCCGCTGGCCAAATGCCGCTTCCTGGATCGCATCCGTGTTTACTTCACGGCCAAGAACGTGTTCACCATCACCAAATTCAGCGGCGTGGATCCCTCCACCTATCAGGTCAACGGTCTGCAGCCCGGCGCACAGGGCGGACGTTCGTACTATCCCTCCACACGCCAGTTCATAGCAGGAATCCAGGTTGACCTTTAAGTCCAAATCTAAAAACCGACAAACAATGAATATATTTAAGCCAACAGTCGCAGCCATAGCCGCCGTAGCGGCCCTGTCGCTGGGTTCCTGCACCGATCTGGACGAGAATCTGTACGACCAGGTAGGCTCCGAAAATTACTATAATACCAAGAACGACGTGATCCGCGCCGTGTTCCGTCCCTTCGAGCACGCATTCTGGAGCATCGGCAGCCGTCACGTGCTGAACGAGCTGACAGCCGACCAGCTCATCACCCCCACGCGCGACGGATGGTGGAACGACGGCGGCAAGTGGGAGCGTCTGCATTACCACACATGGACCGTCGACGACCTGGGCGAGGCTCAGACCGAATGGAACGGTTGCTTCCAGGGCATCATGCAGTGCAACCTCGTAATCGAGGACCTGAACCGCTTCAAGCCCGAATCGTTCGGCTTCACCGAGGCTGAGTTCAACAACCTCCGCGGCCAGTGCCGCGCACTCCGCGCTTGGTTCTATATCCGTCTGCTCGATGCGTTCCGCAACGTGCCCCTGGTCACTACCTACAGCGAACGCCCGAGCAATCCGCAGGCCGAGCCCAAGGAGGTATTCGACTTCATCGAGTCCGAGCTTAAGGACTGCACCTCGCTGCTGGTGCGCAAGGTGGGTCTGGGAAACAACGCTACCATCCAGGGACAGTGGACACAGGCCGCTGCCGCCGCCCTGCTGGTGCGCCTCTATCTCAACGCCGAGGTATATGTGGGCGAGGATCATTACAAGGACTGCGAGACATACGCACAGGCGATACTCGACGGCCAATACGGCGACTATGCCCTGGCCGACCGCTGGGATGCGGCATTCGACTGGGACAACGACACCTGCGACGAGGTGATATTCGGATTCCCCGGCTCGCGCGGTTACACCCACTGGCATTATGACGGCGACACATACGGCTGGACCGTTCCGGCCAAGGCCGCTGACTTCTTCAACGACACCAAGTCGGGCGTGGGCCACAACACCAAGTATGCCGCATCGCCCAGCTACGACCTGGACGGCAACCTCTACGACTACGAACTGGGTATGCCGATTCAGAATTTCCGCAAGTATGAAGGCGACGAGCGCATGAAGTTCTACACCAACCTCGGCAACAGCCGCCGCGAGGGTTTGTTCCTGTTCGGTTATCTGGAATACAAGGATGCCGAGACGGGCGAGACCAAGCGTCTGCGCGCTCCCGAACAGCCCTACGACCTCTATCTGCGCGACGCAGTGGGCCGCTTCCAGTCGCTCGACCCCACAAGATGGCCCGCCGACAAGACCAGCAAGCTTTCCACCGGCGACCACAACTCGGGATGGCATTTCGTGAAATATCCCTTCTACGACGACAACGACCCCAACCAGCTTGCAAGCGACTATACCGAGATTCGTCTGCCGGAGGTGATTTACTCGCTGGCCGAGGCCAAGATGCGCCAGGGCGACCGCACTTCGGCTGCCAAACTGCTGAACTCGGTGCGCAAACGCAACTATCCCGCCGACAAACTCGATGACGTGCTCTATTCGCCCGAAGGCAAGGTGCGTTTCGACGAGAAGGAGATGCTGGACGAATGGGGCCGCGAGTTCTTCGCCGAGAGCCGCCGCCGCATCGACCTGATACGTTTCGGCAAATTCAACACCGGCCGCTGGTGGGACAAGACTCCCGACGCCGACGACCACACTGCTTTATTCCCGATTACAAGAACCATTCTTAACTCCAATCCGAATCTGGTGCAGAACCCGGGTTACGGCCGATAAATAAAGAGACTATGAAACTGAGAAACATATTGTCCGTACTCGCAGCCGGAATGCTGACCCTGACAGCGTGCGAGGACGAGAAAGACCTGATAATATACGAAGGCGACCTCCCCATCAAGACCTCGACGCTCTACATGGTGGGCGACGCCACCCCCAACGGCTGGAGCATCGACGCCCCCACGCCGCTGACCGCAACTGAGGAAGACCCCTTAGTGTTCACTTGGGAAGGCAGCCTGAACGCCGGCGAAATGAAACTGTGTCTCACCAAAGGCAGCTGGGACGTGGCGTTCATCCGTCCTGAAATCAACGGCACCGCCATCGACAAGAACGGCACGACCGACCAAAAGTTCGCCATGCACGCCGGCGATCCCGACAACAAGTGGGTCGTAGCCGACGCCGGTGTATATTCACTGACGTTCGACCTGCGCAATTGGAAATACAGCGCCACATACGTCAGTGGTCCCCAGGCCCCCGAAATCGAGCCTATCGAGACCGATAACCTGTATCTGGTCGGCGACGCATCGCCTCTGAACACATGGGACATCGACAATCCCACGGCAGCGGAGAAGAAGTCGCAGTATGAGTTCGTGTTCGAAGGCAAGCTTTATGCCGGCGAACTCAAGGCCTGCATCGTCACCGGAGACTGGGACGCTCCCTTCATACGTCCGGCACACGCCGACGTCAAGATCAACAAGGACGGAATCGAGGAAAACAACTTCGTGTTCACCGCCGCTCCCGACAACAAATGGAAGGTCGAGACCCCGGGCATCTACCGCATGACCTTCGACCTCAAGAACTGGACCGTCGACGTGCAGTATGTCGGCGAATTCAAACCTGCCTCCAAGCTGTATATGATCGGCGAGGCCACCGAGGGGGGATGGAGTCTGGACAATGCCACCGAAATCACAGCCGACGCGGAGAACGACAACATCTTCGTATGGGAAGGCGAGCTTGGCCGCGGCACCTTCAAGGCAGCCCGCGAGCGCAGCTTCGACGCTCCGTTCTACCGTCCCGCCACTTCGGGCATCACCGTATCGGACCAGGGCGTCAGCTCGCACGAGATGGTGTTCACCACCGACCCCGACGACCAGTGGGAAGTGACCGTGGCCGGCAAGTACCGTCTGACATTCGACACCGAGGCCATGACATTCGACGCCGTGTTCCTGAGCGGCGACGTCAAGCCCGCTCCCCTCTATATGATAGGCAGCGCCACACCCGGCGGCTGGAGCCTGGACAACGCCACCGAAATGACACCCGTCGACGGCAAAGAGGGCGTCTACACATGGGAAGGCAAACTGGTGAACGGCGAGATGAAGGCCTGCTTCACCAGGGACTTCGGTGCCGAGTTCTACCGTCCTTCCAAGGAAGGCGTGACAATCTCGAAGAACGGAGTGTCGGCTTCCGACATGATATTCCGGGCCGGCGATCCCGACTATAAGTGGAACGTCACCGACGAGGGCACTTACGTCGTAACGCTCGACACCAAGAACATGACCATTACCACCAACTTTAAAGAATAACCACAAGATAATATGAGAACCATGAACGTAATTGCGACCGCACTGGCTACGCTGGCGCTTGCGAGTTGTTCCAAAGACATAGAAATGCACTATCCTCCGAAGTTTGAATTGCCCGAACTTCCGGAAGTGGGCGAAATCCACACCTACAAGGCGCCGCTGTACTGGAGCGTGTACGAATATTGCTACGACAAGGAGCAGGCCGGCGTGTCCAACGAGGAGATGGACATCAGCGCCGACGAGTGGGACAAGATCATAGACTGGGTCGCCACCGACCTGAAGCCTTACGGCTACGACATGATATGCACCGACGGTTTCATCCCGATGCTGGCCAAAGACGCCTCGGGCTACATGACCCATTACGGCTCCATGTCGCTGAAGGACCTGTCCGACAAATGCAAGGCCAAGGGCCTGAAATTGGGAGTATACGACAATCCACTGTGGATACACGGTCCGCGCGATACGGCCATCGAGGGCTCCAACTATTATTTCGGCTCGCTGTACTATAACGGCACCACCGAGGTGATGAATCCCAAGGCCGACGACCGCTGGTTCCACTGGGTAGTGGCCGACAATCCCGGCGCGCGTGAATACATCGACGGATTCTTCAAGCATTACCACGACCTGGGTGTGGAATACATCCGCATGGACTTCCTGTCGTGGTACGAGGACGGCAAGGACCGCAACATGGGCACCGTAGGCCGCGGTTACGGCCGCGAATCGTACGCACGCGCCCTGACCTACATAGCCGAGTCCGCCAAGAAATACGGCATCTTCACCTCACTGGTGATGCCCCATCTGTTCAATGACGCCGAAGTCGAGTCCAAATACGGCAACATGGTGCGTATCGTAGCCGACACCGCCGGCGGCGGCTGGTGGCACTGCTCGGCCCAGGACAAAGGCAAGTCGTACACCAACTGGCCCAACTGCATGAACATGTTCGACGGCTTCACCTACTGGTCGCACATTTCGGGCCGCGACAAGGTGATACTCGACGGCGACTTCATCCGCCTCAACAAGTTCGACAGCGACGCCGAGCGCGAGACTGTGGTATCGCTGCAGCTCATGGCCGGCGGTCCCGTAACCGTGGCCGACCAGTACCACACCATCGGCGACAACCTGAAGTTCTACACCAACTCCGAAATGCTGGAGCTGAACACCGACAAGTTCGTGGGTAAGCCGCTGTCCGACAAACTCAACGACAAGAACAACGAGGTATGGTACGGCCAGATGTCCAACGGCGATTACGTTGTCGGCCTGTTCAACCGCGACGACAGCGCCCGCTCCTACTCGCTTGCCCTCTCCGACCTGGGCATATCGGGTGAATGGAACCAGCGCGACCTGTGGCGCCACGCCGATGAGGGTAAATCCGCATCAATCACGGCTACCGTGCCCGCTCACGGCTGCAAGATTGTAAGACTCAGCAAATGATTCATACGGGGCCGGGAACGCCTCACAATGGCGCCCCCCGGCCCCGACAATCCTCTTAAGCCGATATTGAAATCCCAATTATTAACCAAAACCATAAACCATTAAAAACTTAAACTATGTTACACATCAACCAACTGATGGCAGCATCGCTGCTCGTATCGTCGGCCGTCGTCGCACAGGCCGGTAACCTGTGGGTAGTCGGAGACGCGACGCCCTCTAAATGGAACCTCGATGACGCCACGGCTATCGTATCTCGCCCCGAGAGCCAGGTGTACACAGGCACCCTATACCTGACCGCCAATAAGGACTTCAAGTTCCTGACTACGACCGATTTCGGCAACGAGGAAATCGGTGCTGCCGCAGGCGCAACCCTCACTGACGGCAAGATTCAGCTGGCAAAGGGCACCAATGACGAAGGGTACGGCAAGATTCAGGTTCCCGAGGACGGCAACTATTATATGTCGGTAGACCTGGACACAATGGAGGCCGAGATCGTCAAGTCCGAATATCAGGACACACACATCGATCTCTGCTCCATCTTCATGGTGGGCAGCGCGACCCCGGGCGAATGGAGCGTGGACGCCGGCACTCCACTCTATCAGTCCATTAACACTCCATACGTATATTCCAGCACCGTGGCTCTGAAAGCCGGCACATTCAAAATCGCCACTGTAATCAAGGGTGGCGGTTCGTTCGATGCAAAGTATTTCTACTTCAAGGATGCCAACGATCCCGACAAGATGGTTCTGGGTCAGACCGACCCTAATGATTCTCAGTGGAGTATCGAAGAAGACGGCACATACACCGTTGCGGCCAACACTCTTACCAACTCCATTTCCATCAAAAAGGAAGTCAACTCGGGTGTAGCCGCCATTGCTACGGACAACGCCCCGGCCGTTTACTACACTCTGGACGGCGTGAAGGTGAACAATCCCGCCAAGGGCCTGTACATCGTAAAGCAAGGCTCCAAGGTGAGCAAAGTGATTCTCAAGTAACCCAATTACCCCCTGTTATTATATGGCAAGACCGCCGGCTTTCGGGTCGGCGGTCTTTTTATGTTCGTGTCAAAATGTATAGTCCGGATTTCCGAGTCTGAACTATTATCTTAACTTTTTCAACTCTTTAAACTCTCTCAACTTCAATCTGAGACTTCAGTCTCCAGATTAACCTCGAATCCGTCGAGGAAGTCCATTGTGCGGCGGATATAGTCGTTCATCACCACATCCTCCTGTATGAAAGGCACTACCTTGCGGTATTCCTCCAGCACGTGTTCGATGTAAGGCGACGACTTCAGCGGACGGCGGAACTCGATGCCCTGAGCGGCGTTCATCAGCTCGATGGCGGCGATGTACTTCAGGTTGTCGATTATCTTGTGCAGCTTTGTGGCGGCGTTCGCACCCATCGACACGAGGTCCTCCTGGCCGTTGCTGCTCACTATCGAGTCGCAGGACGCGGGCCATGCGTACATCTTGTTCTGGCTCACCATCGAGGCGGCGGCATACTGCGGAATCATGAAGCCGGAGTTAAGTCCCGGATGGGCCACAAGGAACTCGGGAAGGCCGCGCTGACCGTCTATCAGCTGCGCCACGCGACGCTCCGATATGTTGCCGAGTTCATGCAGCGCCACGCCCATGTAGTCGAACGCCAGTGCCAACGGCTCGCCGTGGAAGTTGCCGCCCGACACCACCATATCCTCGTCCGGATATACGGTAGGATTGTCGGTTACGGAATTGATCTCGATATGCAGCACGTCCGTCACGTGAAGCATTGCGTCCTTGATGGCGCCGTGCACCTGCGGGATGCAGCGGAACGAATAGGGATCCTGCACATGCTCCTTGTGACGCTCTATGATCTCGCTCCCCTTCAGCAGCGCGCGATAAACACGGCCCGTCTCTATCTGTCCGGGATGCGGGCGCACCTGTTGTATGCAATCTAAGAAGGGTTCTATGCGGCCGTCGAAAGCCTCGAGCGACATGGCGCCGAACAGGTCGAAACAGTTCACCATGTGCCAGCCGTCTATCAGCGCCTTGATGCCGTTGGCGCTCATGAACTGCGTACCGTTCAGCAGCGCAAGACCCTCCTTGCTCTTCAGCCTGATCGGTTCCCAGCCATATTTCTCCAGTGCCTTGCAGGCCGGCACCTGCTCGCCGTCCATCCACACGTCCCCCTCGCCTATCAGCGGCAAGAACAGGTTGGCCAAGGGAGCCAGGTCGCCGCTGGCGCCGAGCGAACCTCGGTCGCGCACCACGGGCAGCACGTTGTTGTTGTACATGTCGATAATGCGCTCCACCGTGCACACCTGTACGCCGCTGAAGCCCATCGACAGGGCGTGCGCCTTGAGCAGCAGCATCAGCTTCACTATCTCCGGGCTTACCGGCGTGCCTACGCTGCAGCTGTGACTCTTTACCAGGTTTTCCTGCAGGGTCGACAGCTCGTCGCGGCTGATGTGCTTGCTGCACAGCGAACCGAAGCCCGTTGTCACGCCGTATATCGGCTCGGTGTCATGGTCCGTCTTATGGTCCAGGTACGAGCGGCAATGCTCTATCCGCTTGCGGGCGGCTTCCGAAAGGCGCAGCTCCTTGCCTTCCTTAAGTATTCTCTCTATTTCGTCATAGGTCAGCTCGCCGCTGCCCACTTCATATATCTTATGTTCTGACATGTCCTTATAGTATTATTCCGTTCTTTATTGTCACATCCACGCAGTTCATACCCACGTAGTAAGGGAGTGCGTCGAGCGTGTCGAAGTGCAAAATCACCACATCTCCCTGCTTGCCGGCCTCGATGCTGCCTATGCGGTCAGCGCGGTCGATGGCGGCCGCACCGTTCAGCGTAAGCGCCGTCAGCGTCTCCTCCACACTCATCTTCATGTAGATGCACGCCAATGCAATGGTCAGCGGTATTGAGCCTGAGAAGCATGAGCCGGGATTGAGGTCGGTGGCCAGTGCCACGGTGCATCCCGCGTCAATGAACTTACGGGCCGGGGCGAATTCCTCCTTCAGCGCGAAGGCCGTCAGGGGCAGCAGCGTGGCCACGGTACCTGATTCGGCCATACGGCGTATTCCCTCGTCGCTGACGTGCAGCAGATGGTCGGCCGAGACAGCGTGCAGGTCGGCGGCCAGTTCGGCGCCACCCAACGACACTATCTCGTCGGCGTGCATCTTCAGCTTGTAACCTGCCTCGCGGGCGGCCACAAGCAGTCGGCGCGAGTCCTCCAGCTCAAACACGTTCTTCTCGGTGAATATGTCGCAGAACTCCGCCATGTCGCGGAAGCGCGGCAACATCTCCTTAATAATCAGGTCCACATACTCGGCGGTGCGTCCCTTGTATTCCTTAGGCACTGCGTGTGCGCCCAGGAATGTGGACACCACATCCACCTTGCGTTCGGGATCCTCGGCAAGCCCCTTGATGACGCGCAGCATCCTTTCCTCGGTCTCGGTGTCCAGACCGTAGCCGCTCTTGGCCTCCACGGTGGTGACGCCCATTGCGCTCATCTCGTCAAGGTACCATTCCGCTTTCTCGCGCAGTTCCTCGGCCGATGCGGCGCGAGTGGCGTTCACGGTGCTCTGTATGCCTCCGCCGCGCTCCATGATGCTCATGTACGTGTCCCCTTTCAGCCGCCAGCCGAACTCCTCCGGGCGATAACCGCCGAACACCAGATGCGTGTGGCTGTCGACGAATCCGGGCAACACGGCGCGCCCTAAGGCGTCCATATACACCTCGTCGCGCACATGGCCTTCAGGCTCCGGCATCTCCGATTCGGGACCGACCCAGCGGATTATCCCGTCCTCGATGATGATTCCGCCCTTCTCGATATGCAATATATCACCCATTTCGGCACCGCGTTTTCCTGCGGTGCCGACGGGCGTGTATATATTGGCGTTGGTTATGACCAGTCTTCTCATTATGGTCTTAGAGCTTGTTTAATAATAAATGTTAATGGCAGGGCTGTCAGACATCAGGCAGATTTTCGTTTGCGAAGAGGGAGTTATGGGGTTCCATAACGACCGAAGAGCAGACGGAAAGATGCCGATGT
>ENA-UALF01000353-UALF01000353.1-human-gut-metagenome-genome-assembly--contig:-NODE-353-length-25016-cov-24.021714_pt1 | contig 25016 bp, 18 predicted proteins | sample MGYA00243698_ERZ654464 | MGnify/ENA primary metagenome ERZ654464 (study PRJEB26926, sample SAMN06164595) | human gut metagenome | biome: ENVO:00009003; feature: ENVO:2100002; material: ENVO:00002003...
TCAAGCCACTTGCGCTTCCGCACATGCAGGTATGTGGCCCGTCCACGTATAGGATAATCCTGTATGGTGCGGTAATCGCCGAATCCGTATGCGATTATGTTACTGTTGTACTTGTCTTCGCGCATTTGCTCTTTCTTCTCATCAAGCCATATGTCGAAACGGGTATCGCTTTTTTCAAAACGATCAATGTCGAAGTTGTCTATCAACACTTCGGGGAGAATTGCTCTGAGCAGTTGGTCTGGTTTCATTTTGCAAAGATAACACTATACTCCGACATCATCCCCACCCACCGGAAAAATCCGCTGACCCGCCATGATCCTGTATTCTGCGCAAGACTGAATTTTTGGCAAATAAAAAAAGCACTGAAAATCAAGTGATTTCAGTGCTTTGCGGCGTTTTGCCATTTTGTTTTGTGACCCCGGTGGGGCTCGAACCCACGACCCAATGATTAAGAGTCATTTGCTCTACCAACTGAGCCACGGAGTCATCTTTGTAATGCTTGCGGGGTTGGTTTCCCGTTTGCGAGTGCAAAGTTAATGCTATTTTTTGAATTGAACAAATTTTTCGCGATTTTTTTGAAAAATTTGTTCAATTCAAGGGTTAAAGGGTGGTGAGCGGGGGGACACCGGCCATCCAGTGGGTTGTCAGGCGGTGGAGATGACATTTGATGGGCGGTGGGGACTCCGTCCATCCGGTGCGCCGACACATGCCGAAGGCATGTCCCTACTGCATAGCGGATTGAGCTATTCGTAATACTCGATTTCGCGCTCTATGACTTCGTCGTCACGGCCGGATTTCTCACATTTAAGCCAGTTGCCCTGCGCGTCTCTGGTCGGATCGTACTTCATATTGTTGACAAATGTTCCTATTTCGTTTTTATAGGTGATTTTAGTCAACATGCCGTTAGCGTCATAACTGTAAATCTCATTCCAGTTGTCGTACTCGCTGTTATTGGCAATCTTGGAGATTTTGCCATTGGGCCGCAATGTCAGACATCTTGACCATAATTCATACGATGGGTCGTTATTAGCCCGGATTATAAACGACGAGGCTTTGCCTGCGGCATTACGCTTGATGACCATGGCCGCCTTGATCAGTTCTTCTCCTTCCAGCATTTCATCGTATGTGGCTTTGGTCAAGCGGCCCTTGGCATCGGTTGTAAATTCGTGAGGAGTACGGGAGCCGTCCGGAGCAATTGTCTCATAACCGCTTAGGAAGCCATCTTCAGTAAATGAATATATGGTTGATCCCCAAGACTCAAGACCCATTTTGCTCTTTTGTTCATCGATGTATCCGTTAGAATCATATACCGGATCCGTATATCCCCAGATAAATTTTTTCTCTGTCAGCTTCTTCACCTTGCCTTTGAGGCAGAACAGGGGCAGGTCGCTGGCGGGGGTGGCCGGAGTCGCGGCTTTGGCTTTGGGCGTGGCTTTGGCTGCGGATGTGGTGCGGGCCTTGGCGGACGGTCTGTTGGTCGTTTTGCGGGCCTGGCCGTTCATCGTCAATGTGCCGCACAGAATGACGGCTGCCAATAAAAGCAGTATTCGCTTCATAAAGATATAATTTTAGTGGATTATTTCAATTGACTTTCGCGGTAGTACAGAGACATGGTCTCCGACCAAGCTACATCGCGCCGGTCAATCTCCACGAAGGTCGACACCAGATGTCGCTGTCGCCGCCCATCGTGGGGTTATCGAGAAACAGCCTCTTCGAGGCAACAAATTCCGATAGTACGTATCCAGAAAGTTCTGTAAGTCTAATTTCTTTTAATTCCATTATTAACTTACGAACCCCGGATTATTTCAGTATCAGCTGCGGGCTCCAGTTGAAGCCTTTCTCGCCCACATAGAAGTTGTGCTTGACGGAGCTGAATTTTTGGTTCGCCCATTCCGGTACGATGAGGGTGCCCTTTACGGTGTCGCCCGAGTCCAGGGTCTGGGGAATCTTGACAGTGGTGGACAGGCGTTCGCCGTCCAGGGTGGTGGCGTATCCGTCCTTGGCCTGGATCTGCTTGTTGGATCTGCCCACGTTGGTCAGCGTGAAGTAAATGTAGCCGTCGCCGTTGATCACTTCGCTGCCGATTAATGCCAGCTCGATCTCGTTGTCGGTGAACATACCGCCGGGGAGGCCTTTGGTCGCGTCGGGCGCTACCTTCTTGAACTGCGGGATAGGGATGTTGGAGAATGTATAGGAGAAATCGCCGTAGTAGTTGTCGTCGGACACTTTCGGCGAGTCGGGGGCGCGGCCCACTATCTTCAGTTTCGTGAATGCGGTGGCGTTCAGAGGCACGTCGCGGACTTCCACGTAGGGTGCAATCGGTTCTCCGTCCGAGGGGACCTCTACCATGGTATCGGGCATATAGATGCCGATCGGGCCCTCGTCGTCGATCCAGGCGTAGTCGTTGTTGTCGATGCTGAGAATGCCGATGTTCTTGTTGCCTGTCTGACGGAATATCGGATAGAACATCACTTCCTGGCCGCTGTGGCGGATGCGGGCATCGTTGATGCTGACGGTCATGCCGGGCACTCCGCTCTTGTCGTTGGCGACATGAGTCTCGGCCACAGCCACGTTCCAGGCTGAGGCGACGCAGCCCATTGCGATGGCTGCGAACAGTCTTGTTGTAGTTGTCATACGTGTTTTAATAAACGTGTGGTAAGAAAAATGTGTAAACGTGGTGTGGCGTTGAGGAGGCCGACCCTCACCGGATGCAAAGATAGGTAAAAAACCCAGATTGCGCAACTCGCTGAAAAAACGCGCTTCCCGTCTTATTGTTACCGGCGCCAGAACTTGCGGCTGAAGATGACGATGACGGTGAACACCTCCAGGCGCCCTATGAGCATCAGCAGGGAGTATAACCATTTTACGGACGCCGGGAGCGTGCCGAAGCCTCCGCCGGCACCGGTGGCTCCGTACCCCAGCCCGTTGTTGCCGATGCACGATGCCGATGCAAACAGACTGTCGGTGAACGAATAGCCGTAGGCGCTCATCAGCATGGCGCCGGCCATCAGCAGGATGGTGTAAATGGCGAACAAGGACATGATCCTTGACATCTGTGTATCCTCCAGGGCGTGGCCGTTGATTTCGACCGTGACCGTATGCTGCGGATATAGAGCCAGTTCCACGCTTTTGCGCATATTCTTCCATAGCGCCACGAACCGGTCGATCTTGACGGCTCCGGTAGTCGAGCCGGCGCATGCCCCCATCACCATCAGTATCAGAATCACGGAGAGCGCCAGCTGTCCCCACCCCTCGTAACTGCCGAACGAGAAGCCCGTGGTGGTTATGGTGGTGGCCACCTGGAACAGAGGTTCCAGCAGATTGCGCCCAAGGCCGCCGTCATTGCCGTTGATGAAGCGGGCCAGGGCAAACAAGCCCCACGCCGCAAGCACGATAAGGCCGTATGCCCGGAACACGTCGTTGCGCGCCAGCGGGCGCCAGTTGCCACGCAGCAACCCGTAAAGCAACATGAAGTTGACGCCTCCCACCAGCATGAATACCGCCACCACCCAGCCGACATAGTCCGAATCCCAGGCCGCGATGCTGGCGTTGCGAGTGGAGAACCCGCCCGTCGACATCGTGGAGAAGCCCTGACACACCGAGTCAAACAGGTTCATGGGGCCGCACCACAGCAGCAGGATCAGCACCGCCGTCAGCAGCAGGTACACGTAGAGCAGCGATTTGGCGGTCTGCCCCACGCGGGGATGCAGTTTGTCGTGGGTGATGCCGGTCACTTCGGCGTTGAACAGCGACACGCTGCCCGACTGGTTCAGCGTCGGCAACACCACCAGCATGAATATCACGATGCCCAGACCGCCCACCCATTGTGTCAGCGCGCGCCAGAACAGGATGCCGTGGCTCAGCGACTCCACGTCGGCAAAGACGGTGGCTCCGGTGGTGGTGAAGCCCGACATGGTCTCGAAGAATGCGTCCGTCACGCTCAGCGGCGCGGGCATGAACATGAACGGCACCATGCCGATAAGGGAATATGCTATCCAGATGAATGTGGTGAGCAGGTATCCCTCGCGGCGGTTCATCTGCAACTTGTAATGCCGGCCTCCGCCAAGCTGTATCAGCCCCACTCCCACCGTAGCCGACAGCGCCGCAGTCGACATGAATATCCACCATTCACTCTCGCCATACATCAGCGACACCAGCAGCGGCAGCAGCAGCATCACAGCCTCCACGAACAGCAGGCTGCCCGTCACGTTGCTTACCGTGCGGTAATCGATGTGTATCCTCGACAGACGTTTCATCTGAACAATTTTTCATATTTGTTCAGCGACCCCGACAGGCTGAACACCACCACGTGGTCACCGGTCTGTATCCGGGTGTCGCCCGACACCAGCATTCCCTCGCCGTTCCGGACTATACCCGCCAAGGTCATTCCGTTTGGCAGTTTCAGGTCTTTGACGGCGGCTCTTGTGATTTTGGAATCCGGCGCCGCGACTATCTCCGACACGTCGGCATCCTCCAGCGACAGGCATCGTGAGGTCTCCATGTTTTTTGAATCCAGCAGCATCTGCAGGATGGAGCTGGACGTAAGCAGTTTCTTGTTGACCACCACGTCGATGTTGAGGTTCTCGGCCTCGGTGAAATACTGTATATCCTCGATTTCGGCTATGGTCCGGGGTACCCCCGCGTCCTTAGCCAGCAGGGAGCCGACGATATTCATTTCCGACGAGTCGTTAACCGCGATGAACGCATCGGTGCTTTCCAGCCCTTCGTCGCACAGCACCTCGTAGTCGCGCTGGTCGGCATTTACCACGGTCACGGAAGGATAGCGCGCCGAGAGCTTGCGGCACCGAGCCGTGTCGGCATCGATTACCGTGATGTCATAGCCCGAATGTTGCAAAGCCCGCACTATCTGACGCGCAAGCTTGCCGGCGCCGGATATCATGACCTTCTGCACGCGGCACGGACTGTGGCCGCATAGCCCGGCCACGCTGTCGGCCCCGTCGGGCAGCATGGACACATAGACTATGTCGTTGGCCTCAATGCGGTTGTCGCCTTTCGGGATGATGGTCTTGCCCTTGCGCCTGATGGCCGCCACGTGGAACGGGTGTTCCGATTTCAGCAGTTCGTACAGATGCCGTCCCGCCAATTCAGATTCGGGTCGAACCTTAACGCCCACTATCACCAGTGCGCCGTCGTGCAGCTCGAACCACTGCTTCACCCAGTTGTGCTTCAGCAGGGTGCGGATCTCGTGTGCCACAAGGTATTCGGGGTACAGGGCGATGTCGATGCCCGTGTGGCGCAGCACATCGCGCATACTGTCGGCAATCAGCTCGCCGTTGTCGATGCGGGCCACGGTGCGCCCGGCGCCTAAAGCCTTGGCCAATTGCGACGACACGATGTTCTCGTTGCCCCACGGAGTGACGCTTACGAACAAGTCGCACCTCGCGACGCCCGCGCTTTTCAGGTTGGACGGCATCACGCCCGACCCATACTGCACCATTATGTTATTGCGTGAGTCAAGTTCCTCCAGTCGCTTGCGGTCCTCGCCTATGAGCACCACATCCTGGTTCTCGGCGCACAGTTGCCGCGCCAGATGACAGCCTGTGTCGCCGTCGCCCGCTATTATGATCTTCATCTCGGTTTCAGGGTCAATTGTTTATCCGCTGCAAATATAACACTTTTACTCGTATTCTTATAAAATGTTTGGAAATAAAGTTGTAACGTTTGCGTAAACGGCAATAACCTAAACTATTATCATGAGACCCTCCCACTTCTCCCACCTCCCACCTCTCCCACAAAAACCATGTTTTACAGCATAAACATTTGCTGTCTCATAAATTTGTTGTAACTTGGATGAAATAACCAGAGAAAACGATTGACATCATGGACTTCCTGAAACCCAAGGGCGATTACCGCAATCTGATTGTCTACAAAAAGGCCGAATGTATCTATGACATTACCTATTATTTTGCGAATCGCTATCTTGGAAAAGGAGACCGGACTGTCGATCAGATGGTACAGGCTGCCCGAAGCGGCAAGCAGAATATAATCGAAGGCTCCGCAGCCTCCACCACATCACGTGAGACAGAGATAAAACTGTTTAATGTCGCCAAGGCGAGTTTTGATGAACTGCTGAGCGACTATGGCGATTATCTTCGTGTGAGAGGCCTGCCGGAATGGTCGGATGACAAGGTGCGGGAAGTAAGGGCGTTCTGCCGGCAGAATAATGATTCCGCATTCTATCGAAGCATTGCACCGATGCGCGATGCCACCACACTGGCCAATCTGTGCATCACGATGATACATCAGGAGATGTATCTGTTATTGCGGTTGCTGGAGAGAGCCAAGAGAGATTTCCTTCAGAATGGCGGCATCCGCGAGGAAATGTCGCGAGCAAGGCGCGAGTTCCGCAGCCAGCCGACTCCTCGGAGCAGTGATAGCAGTGAGCGTAGTGAGAGTAGTGGGAATAATGGGAGTTATGGGAGTTATGGGAGTTATGGGAATAACGGGAATTGTGGGAGCAGTGGGATCCGCTGAAATCTCCCAATTTTCCAAAATCTCCCATAACTCCCATAACTCCCACAACTCCCAATTTCCCCATCCTCAATCATCATAAAGGAAGAAAAATATGTTATTCTGGAAGTATTTACGAGAGTTTTTGATATTCCGGTGGCTGTTCGGATCGGACCGACATGAGGAGCACACCGGCCGTACGCAGTCAAACACGGATCATATCGACTGCAATCATGATGACTATTGCGATTATGACCATCGCCTTCACGACGGGCATTCTAATTCGTACTACGACCCACTCGAAGATCCGGATGATTTCGATGACTATGCCTCAAGGAGTCGCGGCCAGGATTATTACGATTCAATGTATGGCGGCCATAACGACAATGGTTCGTCTTATGGCGGCTATGACGATTACGATTCGATGGGCGGTGGCTTCGACGACTTCGACTCTGACGACTGGTAGAAACAGCCCAATCCGAAATCACGGTACATGATTTTTAACAAATGCACCGGAATTTCGGCTTGACTCCAATAGAATCATTTTCCTCATAGTGCTATTGTTATTTGTATGTTTACCAATATCTGACAAAGATAACATAATTTATCCGGATAACAAACTTTTTTACATATGGCTTACCTCATATTGCCTACGATTTGCATTAACGGGGCAAATGCGTTAACTTTGTGGAAAATACCGGACTTGATATGGAAAACAATATCATACGATACCCAATCGGTGTACAAAGCTTCGAGAAGCTACGCGAACTCTCTTACATTTATATAGATAAGACAGATCTTATCTATAACCTTGTCAAGTCCAGCAATTGTGTTTTCCTGTCAAGGCCCCGACGCTTCGGCAAGAGCCTGCTGCTTTCCACCATACAGGCTTATTTCGAAGGGAAAAAGGAACTTTTCAAGGGACTTGCGATCGAACAGCTGGAAACGGAATGGCAACCTCATGCCGTCCTGACCATCAGCCTTGCCAAATATAATTCCAGTATCGAAGGAAGTCTTGAGGAGATTCTCAACAACCAGTTTCTGTCCTGGGAACATCAGTATGATGTAAAAATCAAGTCTACCAATCTTGCTTCACGTTTCGAAAATATCATACGGGCTGCATATCAGGCGTCCGGCAGGCCGGTGGTGATTCTTGTGGACGAATACGATCATCCGCTGATCGAGACCATGCACGATCCGGAACGAAGCGAGGCGCACCGCCTGCTGCTGAAATCAATATACGTCAACATCAAGGACCTGGACCAGTACATCCGCTTCACGATGCTGACAGGCGTGAGCCGTTTCAGCAAGATGACCATTTTCTCCGGTCTGAACAACCTTCAGGATATTTCCCTCAACCGGGAATACGCCGCGATATGCGGCATAACCGACCGGGAAATCACCGATAACTTCCGGCAGGGCATCGAAAGGCTCGCGCAGGAATACGACACCGACTACGACGGCGCCGTCGCACTGCTCAAGGCCAACTACGACGGATATCATTTCGCAAAGACAAGTCCCGACATTTACAACCCGTTCAGCCTGTTGTGGGCGTTGAAAGACAGTGAAATCGGCGCATACTGGTTCCAGAGCGGCACGCCGGAATTCCTGATTCGCCAGATACAGAAAAGCGGAAGCTTTCTGCCCGATATGTTTGACGAAACCGTCGAAGTCCGTACCCTGTCGTCAAACGACATCTCGAATACCAAACCCACAGCCCTGCTTTATCAGACAGGTTATCTGACCATCAAGCGCTTCGAGAAGCCGGACCTTTTCCATCTGGGCATCCCCAACTTAGAGGTACGCAAGGGACTGTTCCAGAATCTGTCTGACTGTTATGTGGACAAAGATGGCGACCGGGTTGCCAGAAATGTGCACGAAGTCAGGAAACTGCTTGAGACTAAACGCGTCGACGAGGCTATGGAGCGTCTGTGCACGTTCATGGGCGGCATTCCGTACGAATTCGCCGACAAAGCTACCGAGCTGCATTACGAAAACAACCTGTTCATCATCTTCATGCTCATCGGCGTCGACGCCCGGCCGGAGTGGCACACGTCCGACGGCCGCATCGACCTGCTGCTAAGCATGCGCAATTACATCTACATCATCGAGCTGAAGCGTGACGGCACGCCCGAGGAGGCCTTGGCCCAGATCGAGAAGAAGGACTACGCCCGTCAGTTTGCCGGCGACCCGCGCCCCGTCATAAAGCTCGGCATCACTTTCAGCACCCGGACCCACAACATCACCGCCTGGAAGACCCAAGAATAGAGTGTTTTATCCCGGTTTCCAACCTTCAACCTATGGCTCGCATAGGTATTGCCTGCTATTTGCATTAACGGGGCAAATGCGTTAACTTTGTGGAAAATACCTGACCTGATATGGCATACATGGAAAATGATTTAGACATAATCCGCTCCAAAATTTACGAGATAAGGAGACAGAAAGTGATGCTGGATTTCGATCTCGCGGCAATGTATGGAGTCGAGACCGGACAGCTTAAAAGAGCCGTCAGACGAAACATGGAAAGATTCGAAGGCGATGATTTCATGTTTGAACTAACCAAGGACGAACTTTCAAGATGCCAGATTGGCATCTTGAACAGAGGGAGAGGAAGCAATATTAAATATCTCCCCTTCGCGTTCACGGAATTGGGTGTAGCCATGCTGTCAAGTGTTTTACGGAGTGCAACGGCAATAGAAATCAACCGGGGAATAATGCGGGCCTTTGTTACGGTCAGACAGATGATAGCCGCCAATCCCGTTGCCTTGCGCCTGTCTACCCTTGAAAAGAATTTCCAGGAATTGAAACAGGATCTTGAGGAAATATTTGCCGATTACAATGATATAAACGAAGATACCCGCATTCAGCTTGACGCCATAAACACCGCTCTTGCCGACTTACAGTCTGACAGGAAGAAAGCACCTCCACGAAAGCGTATCGGGTTCAAGACGGACGATTGACTATTGCCGGAATTTGCTAACTTTGCGACACAGACACTAAACGTTACTGAATTTTTGACCTTAATTTTAAAAGTATGTATTTCGATTCAAAAAGACGTGGAAAGAAGGGGTTGCCCTGGACGGACGCACGCACGGACTATGAGAAACGCAGCGACGAATACTATGAGAAGCTGGAGAAACTGGTGGAACAGATTGACGATGTCGAAGCGAACACATCGTTCCTGACGGAGCTGGATCCGGATGATTTTGACGGCGCATACCTGTATGTTTCCGGACGACTGCGCGAGCTTAAAAAGTATCTGAAGCGCGACTGCTCCGCCGATGCCGTCTACATAGAAGACTGGCTTGACCAGCTGGAAGATATCCGCAATGAACTGGAGGACCTGGAGACCGACGCCCTTCTGTGCAACGATGGAACCGACGACGACCTGGACTGGGAGGCTGACGACGATGACTTCAGCTGGGACAGCGATGACGACGATGACTGGGACGACGATAACGACAAGGACGACTGGTAACTGTCATAAATAATTATAATGAAGACTATCATATTCTATCGGTCGGCGTATAAGGGGAATACGCTGAAGATCGCGCAGAAGATGGCGGAAGCGCTTGGTGCCGGATTGGTGTCGATCGACACCAATCCCGAAGTCGATGTATCGGAATACGATTTGATCGGTTTCGGATCGGCCATCAATTTCGCGGCGCATGACGTGCAGCTGCTGCGGTTTGCCGAAAAGCAGAATCTTAAGGATAAGGATGTCTTCATCTTTTCCACCCGCTGTCGCCCATATTTGGGAGGTTACCACAAAGCACTCAGAAAAATAATCAAAGGCAGAGGCGGTATCATTGTAGGCGAGTTTTCCTGCCGGGGCTATGACCGGACGGGTCCCTGGGTGCTGATGGACGGCTACAACAAGGCGCGCCCCGATGCGCGGGATGTGTTCAAAGCCGGACTGTTTGCCGAAAAACTGCGTCAAGAACTCCATCCTTTGGCCGATATATATAGGGAGCCGGTTGAAGGCCATATAGAAGGTGTGCCGGCCCGCCGCAAAGGTTCAGACGTCGTAGCCGGCGACAAAGTTGTGTTTCTCGACACATCCACATGCGTGGGCTGCGGCAAATGCATGGATGTATGCCCGATGCACGTATTCGGGCGTAGGAACGGCCATGTGTTGCCCGTTCACGACCGCGACTGTATCCTGTGCCGCATTTGCGCCGACCGTTGCCCCACATCCTCCATCCTGGTCCACGAATCGTTACTGAACAGCCTGCGCATCGGCCTCTGCGAATCCGGGCTCCGGAAAAGCTATAACCGGTAATTTCCGGAGTATTATGCAGTAGGACGCGACATCAGCGACATGTTTCACAATTCCGGGTGTGGAGCATACAGGCCGCCAGGCTCGTGGTGCCGGGCCTGTTCTCCGCCGCATACGTGGACTGAGACGACCGACACAACGCCCGGCCCTCCAAAATTTCTGACAGTAGAACAGTAGAACAGTAGAACAGAGTCGGCGACCGGAATGGCGACGTCCACGTCGCCCTGATGCTGACGGCGTGAACGTCGTCACTCCAGCAGCCGAATAGTGTGGCGCAGGCTCTCCGGGTCGCGCACGGCTACGGACCGGATACCCGATTGAAATTTATTTTCGGAATATTCTTGTCTGATTCAAAATAATTTACTAAGTTTGTAACCGCAGACCGACACTATACCCATGCCAGCAGGAAGCGACTCGCCGGAGCCGCCGCACGGTCTGGGGGTAAAGAGGGACGGGATGTAAGGAAGGACGCGTGTTCGCGTCCGGAACATAATACATAGAAAAGCGTTTATCCGCGCTGATTCTTGACTGCTTGAAATGTCTCGCAAACTTTTCTAATCGATAGTCAAGGATTGAGCAACGGTAGATGCCCGAGGATGTGTAATTAATCTCATTCGGCATGATATTCCGTGAGGAAATACGGCCGGATGCAATGGTTGCATATACTGGCGTGGGCTTCTGGCGTTGCCGTCCGACTATCGATGGGCAATGCGAGAAGCCTCAAGCAGTAGGACGGCAACCGATACAGATTCCTACGCTTTTTCCATATACTAACCTAACGCCAACGAGGGGAGTCCGGCGGCATGGATCCTTATGAAAACATTGATAATAGTAAAGGCACCAGCCAAACATGGCAAAACATCCACGTTGTCCGCCCTGATCTCACTATTGCTCGCATCAGAGGATTTCAGATTGATTTATCCCTCTGTCCCCGAAGATGTGACTTCATTTGTCATCGGGTCTTTGAATACCAAGAAAGTCGGAGTTATAACATTTGGTGATCCAGGAACAGAAGATGATGTGAAAGGCTGTATCAATAAATGTTTATCGGAAGGATGCGAGACAATTTTTGTCGCAAGCCGTACATCGGGTAGACTCTATAATATGCTATACAACTGGGCAGCAGACAATGGCTACGACACAATTGAGACTTCCCCTCTGTTTGTATGGAAATATTGGAATTCCGGACTTGACATAAACAAACTGAACGAAACGCTTGCCGGAATGCTGTATTCCTTGATTTGATGTCCGTAACATTGAGAGAAAGAGTATCAATTAGATACAGACGTCAAAAAATCCTTCAAGAGTAAATTCTATCAATCTAATAGTGGACAATGAAAACCATCAAGAATTATATGTTTGGCACCATTGCATTCATCGGGCTGCTATGGATGCAAGCGTGTTCGGATTCTTCCATGGGCCGTATTGACTATTCTAAAGTCACAACGGGACGAATGGATCTAAAGGGAGCTGTAGCAGTGGGCCTGAAAACAGACAACAGCGGCACAAGAGCCACAGACGGAGTTTATAAATCCGGTCTGTACAAGATAGATGACGATGGGAATATCACTGTCGTAGGACTGTTCGTCTCTATAAATGAGGACGATAGTGAATACGAACACCAGGAGCCATTGAGGGTGGTTCCGAAAAATACATATGCGGCTTCGAACAGCTATTTTATAGCATCGGAATGTGAATATTTCGATAAGGACGATGATGCAGTCTATGTGCCCTACAAATATCTTCTTGTCCGTAAATCAGATGGCAAGATATGGGGCATAGATGACATCTATGAATATTTATTTGATTCTGACGGTATAGATGGCCGATTTAAGATTGAAAAAGGAACACTTTATTTCTGTGATAACGGATTCAAGGGTCTGGGAACTGTCTATAGATTTAATTTAGACACCGACATCCCATCTTTTGAACAAGTCACAAAAGATAAAGACACATTTGCCGATACATTTCACATAGCGGATGATGGAGTAGTGTTTTCATATAACAACACTCACTCAGATTCATTTAGCACATCAGGATTAAGCCTGTCTTGGCCCAACGCGGGATGGCAGCTAATGAAACCATATTATAAAAATACTCATACACCAGAATATATCCGCTTTCTGGAAAATACAAACATTTCATCAATAGACTGGGAAATTGTTATTCCCTCAAGTCTTATTATTGATTTGATTTCCGATGAACTAAGAAAAAAATATGAATTTATTGAATTTCGATTATTCATTAATTCTTGCGACATGGAGTTTTCTACGATTAATAACCGTCCAATTGCTTTTCCCAGCTATGACCTCGCAGAAGACTGTTTGTATGTAAAGTATCGTAAATCTGATACCGACAGGGATCTGTATGAGTTTTTATATCGTTTTATAAAAGATCCCTCCACGCGAGATGAGGCCAAAAAAAGAGCTGTATCGTATGGTTTGGCTAATGGTCTTATGCGGCGGGGTTATTGTGAAATAACTTATAACGCAACACCTTTGTCCACCGAATTCGGGAATTTCCATGAGATTCAATCAGAATTAACCGAAGAAGATGTTTGCAATAAATTTTCTGGAAAATGTAATACTTACGAAGGCAAAGATTATACTCTCGTGGTTTACAACGGACATGAAGTAAGCAGAATTGATCATAACAGTGGGGAATCCAAGTTCCTGAAAAAGACTGAAAATCGGTTCGGTTATGACCGTCATGATGACACTCTTTTATCTTCCGATATATTCTTTACATACTCCGGCAAATTATGGAATTATGCTCCTCGTTTTACTTATTCTGACGACTACAATATCGCTTGGTTTGACCCGGAAACGTTGGAGGAAGGTCGCGTAAAATTCAGCATTGATGTGCCGGAGTACATGAATCCCTTTCTCTCAAAATTTGAAAACGGCAATCTGGTATTTGAGGGTAAGAATCCGAAGACAGGTAATATGGAATACTTATATATGGATATATTTACAGGAAATGCCCGACTACAAGAAATCGCGCCGGACATGGTGTTCAAGACGCTTATAGAACTGAATTAAGCTATAAAATCCCAAAATCTGAGATTGCCGGCATCTCGGGCATCAAAGGACTATTCAGAGATGAGGCGTGTCGATATGACATAGACAGCGAGGAGGCCGTATTATTGATGAAAGATGCCGACAAGGAATATGTCGTCAGACTCTCTAAGGGCATCTGCATCTTGGTGAATGACAATAAGGTCATCAAACTGAATCTGACAGGGAAATAGTAATTGGAGTTCGTCAAATCCTTATAAGAAATATAATAGTACAAAAGCCATGCTAAAATTAAAGATTGGAGGGATGGGAACCGTCAAGATGGTTATTCTGACGGTATTTGCCATACTGCCGTTACTGGCGTTAGCCGCAGACAAAATCACACAGGGAGACTACACCTATTACATAGATGAACAAAAAGCCTGCGCTACCGTTGAAGGTTTAACGAATGTAGATGCCACATTGATTAACCCTGTTATTGTTGACAAGATAATAGTATCTAAGAAAACATATAATGTAACGAAAATAGCTGACAGGGCATTTCAAAACAAGAATCTTTATGGCACTCTCACATTGCCTAATACACTTGAGAGTATTGGGGACGATTCCTTCCATGGTTGTTCACAATTAACAGGGGAGTTGATTCTACCGGAATCAATTACATCAATAGGCACAGCCGCTTTCCAGGATTGCAGCGGCTTCACCGGCTCGCTGGCCATTCCCTGTTCAGTGACATATATCGGAGGCTGTGCCTTCCAGTATTGCAGCGGGTTTACGGGCTCCCTGACCATTCCGGGTTCAGTGACATTTATAGGCGTCAGCGCATTCCAAGATTGCAGTGGCTTTACAGGCTCGCTGACCATTCCCAATTCCGTGAAGACTATACAAGCTGCGGTTTTCAAGGGTTGCAGCGGCTTCGATGGCTCGCTAATCATATCTAACTCAATAACAGCTATTGAAGAAAGTTCTTTTGACAGTTGTACAGGCTTTACAGGCTCGCTGACCATTCCCGGTTCCGTGAAGACTATTGGGAGATATGCATTCCATGATTGCAGCGGTTTTTCGGGCACACTGACAATTCCTACCTCGGTCAAGACTATAGGGTACGGGGCATTCTATGGTTGCAGAGGTTTCACCCGTGCGCTGACCATTCCCAACTCGGTGACGGCTATAGGAGACTATGCTTTCCAGGATTGTAGCGGCTTCAATGGTACGCTGACCATCTCCAACTCCGTAAAGTCTATAGGAGCTTCTGTTTTCGCAGGTTGCAGTGGCCTCACAGGCTCGTTGGTTATTCCCAATTCAGTAAAGACCATAGGAAAATCTGCATTCTATAAATGTAGCGGCCTCACTGGTTCGCTGACTATATCCAACTCGGTGACATCTATTGGAGAATGGGCTTTCCAGGGTTGCAACGGCTTCACAGGTTCGCTGACCATTCCCAATTCGGTGACATCTATTGGAGAATGGGCCTTCGAGGGTTGCAGCGGTTTCAATGGCTCACTGACCCTTTCTAACTCGGTAAAAGTCATCGAAGATCATACATTCGCCGGGTGTACGGGCTTCACCGGATCGTTGATAATACCTGCTTCAGTGCAGACTATTGAAGACTACGCTTTCATGCGTTGTAGTGGTTTCACTGGCGGATTGACTATTCCCAATACAGTACAGTCCATTGGAGGTGACGCTTTCAATGGATGTAGCGGATTCACCGGCTCGCTGACCATCCCCAACTCCGTAAAGTCTATTGGAGCTTCTGCATTCTCCGGTTGCAGCGGATTCACCGGCTCGCTGACCATTCCCAACTCAGTTCAAACCATCGGATTCAAAGTTTTTTCCGGTTGTAGCGGCTTTACCGGCTCGCTGACTATCCCCAAATCGGTGACATCTATTGGAGAATGGGCCTTCTATAAATGCAGTGGATTCACCGGCTCGCTGACCATCCCAAGCTCGGTGACGTCTATTGAAGATTGGGCCTTCGACAATTGTAAATTTAACGAAATTAAGGTTTATGGCTACACGCCGGCAAAGGTGGGAACTACTTCATTTTCAATTCAGGATCAAAATTATACCCCGTTATATGTTCCGGCACAATCTGTCAATCAGTATAAAACAGCTGAGGGATGGAGGTCTTTCAGACAAATTAATCCATTTGATGTCGACGAACCTAATATTGTGCTTGATCAATCAGAACTGAAGCTTTTTGTCGGTCAATCAGAAACACTGAATGCAACCGTTAACCCTGATAACGCGGTTGACAAAACAATCGTCTGGGTATCCTCAGATTACACAGTCGCCACAGTTTCAGCCGATGGCGTTGTTACCGGAGTGTCTGCCGGTAAAGCCCAAATTACAGCATCTTACGAAGATGTCTCTGCAACTTGTATTGTGACTGTAGAGTCCAAAATGGTGCAATCTCTGAAATTCAGTCCGGAGGAATTCACAGGGTATACGGGAGAGTCCTTCCGAATTGAAACGACAGTTCTTCCGGAAAACGCGACCAATAAAAAACTTAATTTTTCATCGAGCAATGAAAACGTGGCGAAAGTTGATGCCGCCGGAAAAGTGACACTTTATAATGAAGGCATTGCTGTTGTCAGGGTCAAGACAACCGATGGCTCAGGAGTAAATGCTACCTGTATCGTGACGGTAGTGCCAAAATTAGTGGAATCACTGAAAATCAGTCCTGAGGAATTCATGGGTAAGGCGGGAGATTCCTTCCGAATTGAAACGATTGTACTTCCGGAAGACGCGGCCAACAAAACGCTGAACTTCTCGTCGAGCAATGAAAACGTGGCTAAAGTGAATGCCGCCGGAAACGTGACTATTTACAATGAGGGCATCGCTGTCATCAAGGTCACGACAACCGATGGCTCCAATATCGAGGCCCGGTGCGTCATTGCCAGCACCTCGGGTATCGAAGAACTGTTTATGGATGAGGCGTGTCGCTATGACGTATACAGCATGACCGGAATGCTGTTGCGGAAGGATGCAGACAAGGAATATGTCGCCAGACTCTCTAAGGGCATCTACATTCTGGTGAATGGCAATAAGGTCATAAAACTGAATCTGACGGGAAAGTAACCAACTTAAAACAATAAATCAAATGAAAAGAATCTTAATGCTGTTATTCGCATCGGTCTGCGCGTTCTGCGCGTTAGCGCAGACCTATGACGAAACCGACTTGGTCGGCAAGTGGAATGTAACCTCCATGACTGGACACGTTAACAATTGTATCGTCTCTTTCGAATCCTTGTATTTCGGAGATACTCAAGTTGGGGACGATACTGCTGAAGATGATTGTTGGCTTTGCGCAGGATATCTCGGAGAGTGTAAGTCCAATGACTTAGATCTTGAGCCCGGCGCAATCGAGACCTGGTCCAGAATGCCGATATTTGATTTCTTCATCTCCAACAATAATAAGCTTCATCTCAATACTTTTGTAGGCTCGAATGAAATCCGTCTTGTAATCAAGGAGTGGAAAGACGGAGTGATGAAGCTGGAAACATACGACGGCAAGACTAAGATTGAGCTGAGAAAGGATGCGTCCGCCGTGAATTCCGTGGTTTCGGGGACTCCGGAAAACACAAGCATCTACGACATCAAGGGACACAAAGTAAGAACCACCGAAAAAGGGAACGTCTACATCAAGGGCCGTAACAAGTTCATAGCCCGTTAACAGCCTCACACCCAAAATAAGCAGCGCAGGCCGGAGACGGTCTACGCCACTTCTTATTGACGATGCGGACATCGCCATTCCGGTAAAGGATGCGGGCGTGGATAGCCGGCAGCGACTGGAGTGACGGCGTCCACGCCGGCAACATCATGGTAGATTAATCCGTTATTGACGGAACGCCGAGTTTGTCTAAAATATCTACCATTTGCAACGGCGTGACCACAAAACATTTCTTAGGGAAATGTTTAAGGTTTCCTGTCACAAGATAAGCGTCATCAACGCTCATCGCAACTTCATAAAAGACAATATCATCAGTATCCGGGAAATACTCATTTTCAACTGATGTGCGTGGCGTGTCGATGCCGTATTCGACAAATACAGACACAAGACTGTCAACAAGTTCCGGTCTGAAACGGAATTTGGCACGGGATAGCACATCCCTGTATTCTTCAATTATTTCAGAATTATATAGGGGTGTGATAATTCCTTTAAGCACAGCGTTTATCACTTTCGATGGATTGGAAGTTCCATCGGAGGAAAATAAAGATGATACTAATACATTTGTATCAATGGCCGCATAGATCTTCCCTTTTCCGTTCATCTCTTGCGGCTTTGATTTCTGCATTGATTTCTTCCAATGTCATCTCAGGCATGCCTGAATCGGCTATGGTTTGTTGCATGACTTGAAAAGCGTCAAGGGCATTCTGACGTGCCGGCTCTATATTCGGAGCCTTGATCTCGAAAGGTATACGCCTTTCCCTTACTACCGCCTTCATGAAAATATTGAAAGCGGCGGTAGCACTTAGACCGAATGCTTCACAAAGCGTATCGAAGTTCTTTTTCAGCTTTTGGTCTACACGGATGGATATTGTAGCTTGAGACATAAAGATATGTATTTGTACTGCAAATTTAATGCAAATTACATTACAAATACAAATAATTTAACACAATTGTTCAATTTTAATTGCGAATAGTGACGTGGGCTGTCCCCTGCCGCGCACGGCTAATGTTTAAAGTCCTTATGAAATACTCAATCAGGCATTTAGCTGGGCTATGCGCGGTTCGGAGAATCCGCGCCGCTACTGTCGGAGGTATTTGGAGAACTGGCGGGGGGACATGCCTACCTGATAGGCTATTTCGCTGAGCGTCGGTTTGATGTGCTTGCCGGTGGCTTGCGCGAGAAGCTCGCGGCCTCTGGCCACCCGCCGGTCGCGCAGATACTCAAGGGGCGAGAGTCCGGTAATGGCTTTGATGCGCTTGTACAGGTTGCTGCGACTCATGCCGGCATGACGTCCCAGGTCCTCGATACTGAAATCCGCATCCGATATGTTGGCATCTATTATCGAATCTATCGATTGTAACCAGCTGCGGTCTGCATCCGTTTCGCTGTCATTGTGATTATCAGCTTCACTGCTTGCTTCCGCAATCACCGTTACATCCGTAGAACGCCCTTTATCATCTATTACCGAATCCTGTTGCCCAATTTGGGGCGGCACAACGGTTTCTATTTGCTTTTTCTTTCGTACTCGTCTATGGAAAGTGAATAACAGCAATCCTATGGCCAATACCACGATGACAATTATAAATATGCGCCATCCGAGTACTGATGAACCATTATCTGCCGGTTTTTTATTCGGAGCGTCAGCCAGATCTGAACTTATGACCGCAACAGCCCCGAAAGCTCCGGCCAATACGGTGCCGTCGCCGGTATCGTACAAGGCATATTTGCCGAATCTCAGGCCGTCCAGATTCGCAAACGTCTCCACACGCGGTGGATTACAACTGACATCTACATGATACACCGCCGAATCGGAACTGCACCACAAAGTGCCGTCTCCGGCACCCTTCAGCGCAATCAGCGGCATGCCTTCAAGGGCAATACTCCGTCCGTAACGGTCGGCGAGTCCATGAGCCGTGGCTAAATACAGATTTCCCTTGCCATCGAACGCAAGCTGGTCAACGGCAATTCGGTCATCGCCGGCAAACGGTGTCTTGATTTCTGACGATAATCCGGATCGGGTATCAAAAGCGAAGACTCCGTAATGGGTTGCCACAAAGATGCTGTCCCCGTGCGGTGACGCACACAAATCGGTGATATAATCCGTTTTCAACGCGGAATTCGAGATGTCGAATTTATCGGATGTACCGGCCCTGAGGTCATGCCTGACCACACCGTCAGAGAATGTGGCTATCCATAACTTTCCGAATGCGTCAACAGCCATTCCACGAGAACGCGAGGCAGGACTTCCGGCACCTAATCCGATAACCGGCATCGCCCTCAATAAAGTGTCGACCATAAAAACCCCGCCGCCGTAACTTGCCGCAAGCACATTGCCGTCGGACATCGGCAGCAGATTGGTGACAGTGCGGCTTGGCAGGTCAGTAAGCACCGTATCCTGCCCAACGGCAATCCCGGCACCGTCGTATGCCGTCCATAACCGGCCTTTGCCGTCGATAACGAACGAGGATATATTCTCCTCGATTCCCGTCCTGACAGTCTCTATGGCCGACAGTTCCGGCTCCGTATAATAAATGCCGGAATGATAGATTGACGCGTACAGTCTGCCGCTACGATTGTCGTATGCTACCGATGAAACATGATTGCCGGGTATCGAAGCCGGATCTTCGAGCCTTCGCCGCATGTTTATGACACTGCCCGTAGAACGGCGGTACAGATAGATTCCATCACTGTTGGTGGCGTATGCCTTCCAGCCATGACTCAGCGCGGCGGCATCCTTTACAATCTTATCCTGCAGCGAGGCGGGCAAATCGCTCTGTATGTAATCCCTCGCCATGATTGTATCGCACAGCGTGGCCGAATTGCCTTCAAGCATATATGTGCCCGTCAACGTGCCGATATATATGTGGCCGTCCCTTATCTCTATACGATTTACGGTAGGCTGTCTTGTCCCTCCGTCTGTCAGCGGGATGCCGATTATCTTACCCTTGCCATCCGCCGCGTACAGTCCTTGTTCGGTTCCTATCAGCAAACGGCCGTCCGCGTCAAAGGCCAGCGCATAAACGTCCGTTTTCGGCAGCGAGGCGTTCCCTTCCCAGACATGCCAGTCGGAAGCCCGGCATATCAAGGATGCGACACACAGCACTATCAGGAGTACGAAACGTTTCATATCGCAAATTTCGGATTTTGTATCGAATTATGCAACTCATTGAACACAAATTGTTCATTATTGCGCACATAGGGGTATATGAAACATTCGTGCATATCCGCGAAACATCCGTGCATGTCGGATTCGGCAATCTCATTATAAATTTGTGCAGAATCAATCTAACAGCCAATGAAAAAATTTCTATTATTATCAGTCATGGTGCTGGGAACGCTGTTATCGGCAATCGGCGCCACGACAAAAGTGACCACGAATCTGTGGACCGGCGAGGCAGTCATGGGCAACTGGTCGGGTTATGTGCAACTTGAAGCCGACCAGGTAAGCGCCATTGAACCCGGTTGTAAGCTCCTGGTGACAGTGAAGGATGTGGACGGTTCTGCAGGCACACCTCAGGTCTACCTTCAGAAACGAGACTGGACGGACTTCACACCGAAAGTAAACACCGTAGTAAACAATGCCGGAACGGAATCGTTCGACATCACTGAAGACCTCTATGCCGAAATAAACGGCAAAGGTCTCGTTGTAAAGGGATGCTACGCCACCCTTACCAAAATAGCGGTGCAGAAGGAAGTGGAACTCGGTGAAGGGGGAGACTTCGATTCCGCCGTGAGCCGGGTGTGGGAAGGCGACACTTTCATCAGCTGGGAAGAACCGAACAAGGGTTGGGCCGTAATCGGTTCCGACTGTTTTAAGGATGCAAAGGCAGGGGATGTCCTGCGCTTCGGTATGACCGACGTGCGTCCGTGGGCACAGGCCAGCATCGTCGATTCGTCCTGGGCCTCGTTTGCCGACGCACCTATCAAGACTGTGGGTATGCCTTTCTATGAGTACACCGTTACACAGGCCATGCTGGAGTCACTGCAGAGCACCGGCCTGATTGTCAGCGGCAACGGCTATCGGCTTGCGTCCATCGATGTCGTGGACCTTTCGAAGATGCCTGCTTTCACGGCGCAGCTTGCCGAAGGCACCACCAAGCACTGGCCCAAAGGAAGCCGGCCTTGCGTTACCCTTGAATTACAGAATTTAGGAGCGAATAAACTCACCGTTCCCGTCAGTGCCATCCTGACCCGTGACAACGGAGAGACATGCGACAACATCGATCAGATTACGGTGGTGGAATCGGGAGCCGCCGGCGAAGTGACACTTGAATTAGGATCGCTTGAACCGGGAATGTACCGTCTTGCAGTCATTGCTGGCGGCAGACTCGTGGATTCATTCAATATTGCCTGCAATCCCGAAGGAATCAAATCCGCCACCGATGCGCAGGCCGATTTCAACGAATTCTGGAATACAGCCATCCAACAGCTTGCAACTATTGATCCTCAATATAAACTCACGGAACTGCCCGACAAGAGCGGCAGCAAGCGTAAACTTTACCTTGTGGAAATGCTGTCCGTGCCCGACGGACTGAGCGGTGAGCCGGTCACTATCCGCGGATATTACGCCGAGCCGATTGCCGACGGCAAGCATCCTGTCGTAATCACCTACCAGGGCTATGACAGCGCGGCATACGGACCCGACGGCAAGCCTGTTGATCCGTACTGCCCCTCGGGCGACGAAGGAGACTGGGCGGAACTGATTCTGTCCACACGCGGTCAGAGCATCAACAACCGCGAGCCTTACACCAACACGTACGGCGACTGGTTTGCCTTCAATTTCGGAGACAAGGACAGCTATTACTATCGCGGAGCCTATATGGACTGCATCCGCGCCATTGACTTCGTCGCCTCGCGCGAAAAAACGGACCCGTCGGCCATCTTCGCGCAGGGTCAGAGTCAGGGAGGCGCCTTCACCATAGCCGCAGCCGCGCTTGACCCTCAGAAACGTCTCAAGGCCATCGCTCCGGCCGTGCCCTTCATGGGCGACTTCCCGACATACTTCACTGTGGCCGGTTGGCCGCGTTCAGTTGCAGTGGCACAGGCTTCGCAGAAAAACATGAGCGAGGCCGAGATGTATGGGTTCCTCAGCTATTTCGACACCAAAAACTTAGCTCCGGCCATCGAATGCCCCGTAATCCAGGCTGTCGGTGTGCAGGATACCATCTGTCCTGTCCGCACCAACATGGCACCCTACAACAATCTGAAGGTACCGAACCGCATGCTTGTCGTCAACGAGAACGAGGCTCACTCCGTACCCTCAGACTGGCATGACAGCTACATGGCGTGGTTCCGGCAGGCCATCGAGGGTATGCCCGAATATATCGAACTGACCTCTAACCTGTTCCGTGGTGAATTTCCGGTGCAGTGGAGCGCCCTTACACTCGACGCCTCCCGATTCAAGTATGTAAAGGCCGGAGACAAGCTGAAGATAAGCATCAGTCAGATTGCCGAAGACCGTACCGCCTGGCCTCAGCTAAAGGTGACCGACTCGTCGGCCAAGGACATCTGGCCGGCCACTCCTCTCTATGATTCGGAAAAGACATTCGACGCGCCATATAGCGTTGAATTCGAGATAGATGCCGACAAAGCCAAACTGTTGCAGACATCCGGTTGCAGAATCAACGGATGCGCGTTCACTCTCGCTTCGGTCGATATAACCGGCACCGCCGAGATTTCCACTGTACTGAAAGACCCGTCAAAGGCCGTCAGCACTATATGGGAGGGTTCGGAGCATATTTCCTGGGCTGCCGCCGATAAAAACAGTGTTCTTATCGACAAATCCAAATTCGCCGATATGAAGGCCGGCTCTGTGGTGCGCGTTAGCATGAGCGACGTTGCCGACAACGCACAGCTGAGACTTCAGGCCAACTACACGCAGTTCGACCCCGTGAGCAACACACAGCTGAAAGGTGCGTCGTCTGCCGACATCACATTCGATGACGCTATGGTGGCTTTAGTAAAGCAAAATGGTCTGAGAGTCACCGGTTGCTATTACACTCTGGAGAAAGTTCAGGTGATAGACGCCTCGCAGACGTTGCGCACCCAACATATAATGGGTACATCGTGCGTCAAGACTTGGGAAAACGGCGAGAATGCCGTCGGATCGGTCGAGATTCAGAGTCTGGAGGCCCACGATTACGACGTGACCGTCACCGCAACACTCTATTCCGACCTTGACAAGACCACGCCTGTAAAAACCGTGTCAAAGGAAGTGGCCATGCCGGCCCGCAGTCTCGTGAACGCAGAGGTGGAATTGGGAGATCTCGATCCGGGATTCTACAGCCTGACCTTGGATGTGAACGGCGCGGCAGCCGGAACGTACAACATCGGTTCAAAGCCCACGCAAATCGAAGTTACCTACGACGCGGAGCCTGACTTTGAGGAATTCTGGTCCAAGGCTCTCAACGACCTCAGTAATGTCGCGCCTGAATTTACACTGGTGAACGAAGTGGAAGGAAAGTCCACGTCGACACGCAAGGTATGGTACGTGGAAATGAAATCCACTCCGGACGTACCCGGAGGAGAGCCGGTAATTATTTCAGGCTATTACGCCGAACCGGTGGCCGAAGGCACATATCCCTGTCTGATCCATTTCCAGGGCACTGACGGAGGCACCTCGACACCCTGGTGCATGAGCGGCGACTCCAACACCGAATGGTGCGAGTTCGTGCTGTCAGTACGCGGCCAGATGCTCAACAACCGCGATCCGCACAAGGACCGCAACATATACACGCAGAACGGCATGAGCTACTACACCTACGGCCTTGCGGACGACGACTACAAGCACAAGCATTACTATTACGGCGCCTATCTGGATTGCGTCCGTGCCGTGGACTTCGTCGAGAGCCGTTCGAAGGTGGACAAGAAGAACATATTTTGCGAAGGCGGCAGCCAGGGCGGCGCGTTCACCTACGTTGCGGCCGCACTTGCCAACGACAGGATTCGCGCGGCTGCTCCCGGCATCACCGGACACGCCGACTTCCCCGTGGACTTCAAGGTAGCCGTATGGCCCGCAAACCAGATATTGCCGCTGTCCGAACAGAACGGCATCTCGGAGGCCGACATGTTCAAACGCCTCTCGTACTTCGACGTCAAGAATTTCGCACCCATGGTCACGTGTCCCGTCACTACCAACCTCTCGCTTCAGGACACCACCGACCCGACCCGTGTGGGATTCGCACCCTTCAACCTTCTGACCGTCACGAATAAGGAATATCTGGTCAATCCGCTGTTGGGACATGCCACGGCACCTGACTGGAGCGACCGGTACATGGATTTCTTCAATCGCAACATGTATTCCAGCCCCACCTCAGTAACGACTGTAGAACGCCCTTTAGCGTTGCAGGTCATAGGCCGCATGGTGGGAACCGCCGATGATGCCGTCATCAACGCCTATGACCTGATGGGACGCCTTGTGGTCAAGGGACACGGAACTATCCTCCTGCCGGCAGCCGGCACCTACATAGTGAAATCCGGCAACAGCACGAGCAAGATAATTTGTCGCTGATTTAAAGTTATTACTGTCCGCTAAAACATAAAGCAGAGAGTCCAACTTCTTGAAGGGGAGAA
>ENA-UALF01000357-UALF01000357.1-human-gut-metagenome-genome-assembly--contig:-NODE-357-length-24943-cov-5.792390_pt1 | contig 24943 bp, 14 predicted proteins | sample MGYA00243698_ERZ654464 | MGnify/ENA primary metagenome ERZ654464 (study PRJEB26926, sample SAMN06164595) | human gut metagenome | biome: ENVO:00009003; feature: ENVO:2100002; material: ENVO:00002003...
CGTTGCCAAAATGCTCGATAATACACAAAGTATTATCTGCGCTTTTGGCTTAGCATCTGCCGTGCCTCGCTCGCCGTATCGGCACTTAGAATTATGCGGTATTGCCTTAAATTTTGTCTTTGCCACGATTATATCACATTTTGCGACATTTGCATTACAAATACGGAAGAAATTTTGTGAAGGATTTGTTATTATAAAGGCGAAGAAGGGCACAATGCGCAGATTGAACAAAATATATTATGCAATTTTGTACAATATGCACATTGTCTGCCAAATAACAAGTTCCACCATTCAATTATACGCAAAATAGAAAGGAGAAAATCTATGAAAGTGTGCTACACCGGCGGCGCTGTCAAGGACTGCGGAAGCTATTATTCCGTAGCCACCAACGCTGTAGAGCTGCGCATCTGGTTCCTGACCGACGATATACTGCGCATCCGCGCGGGCTTTGACGGCGACTGGGATGAAGCCTCCTACAGCCTGACCATGACCGCATGGGAGTCCCGCACCGACGAGCTGATGAAGGACTGCCGCAAGCGCGTCCAGTCCGCCGCCGCAGCCCTGACCGACGGCGACAGGCAGGCCGTTATCCAGGGTGCACGTCTCAAGGTCGTCATCGAGAAGGCACCGTTCCGCATCATGGTCTATGATAAGGACGGCAGCCTGCTGCACGCCGACATTCCCGACCTGGCCTACCGCGAGGACAGCAACCACCGCCGCATCCACGCCAGCCAGATCGAGGCAGACGACTGCTTCTACGGCTTCGGCGAGAAATCCGGCGAGATCAACAAGGCCGAGAAATACATGAATATGGCTCCCGGCGACGCCATGGGCTACAACGCCAAGGAGACGGATTCCCTCTACAAGCACATTCCGTTCTATATCCGCCTGAACCGCGGCACGAAGCAGGCTGTCGGCTACTTCTACCACAATACCGCCGAGTGCGATTTCAACATGGGCCGCGAGAAGCGCAACTACTGGCACCGCTACTCGTCCTACCGCACCGACGCGGGCGACATTGACCTGTTTTTGATCGCAGGCCCGTCCATCCGCGAGATCATCGAGCGCTACACCGACCTGACCGGCAAGAGCGTCATGCTGCCGAAGGCCGCGCTGGGCTACCTCGGCAGCTCGATGTACTACCCCGAGCTGCCCGAGAACAGCGACGATGCCGTGCTGGACTTCATCGACACGACCCGCGAGGAAGGCATCCCTGCCGACGGCTTCCAGCTGTCCAGCGGCTACTGCGCCGTTGAGACCGCCGAGGGCATCAAGCGCTGCACCTTCACATGGAACCACAAGCGCTTCAAGGACCCGGCAGACTGGTTCGCCCAGATGGAAAAGCGCGGCATCGTCGTCTCGCCCAACATCAAGCCCGGTATGCTGCTCGTCCATCCGCTGCTGAACGAGATGAAGGAGAAGGGCATGTTCCTGCCCGCCTCCGACGACAATGCAGGTCTTGACGGTCTGGCTGTCGGTACCTGGTGGGGCGGCCCCGGCCTGTTTGTGGACTACACGAAGGAATCCACCCGTCTGCACTGGAAGCAGTACATCAAGGATGCGCTGCTGAAATACGGCTGCCGTTCCATCTGGAACGACAACTGCGAGTATGACTCCCTCGTTGACAAGGACGCAAAGGTTTACTTTGAGGGCAAGGGAAGCACGATTGGCACGATGAAGCCTATCATGAGCAACCTGATGTGCCAGCTGTCCAACGAGGCCATCGAGGAGTATGACCCCGACTGCCGCCCGTTCTCGGTCTGCCGTTCCGGTCATGCGGGCATCCAGCGCTATGCGCAGGTCTGGGCCGGTGACAACCTGACCCACTGGGATACCCTGAAATACAACATCGCCACGATTCTGGGCATGGCGCTCTGCGGCGTGTCCAACCATGGCTGCGACATCGGCGGCTTCTTCGGCCCCGCGCCGGAGGGCGAGCTGTTCGTGCGCTGGGTGCAGAACGGCATCTTCCAGCCGCGCTTCTCCATCCACTCCACGAACACCGACAACACCGTCACCGAGCCGTGGATGTACAGCGACAAAAAGCAGTACATCAAGGACGCGATTGACTTCCGCTATAAGCTCAGCCCGACGCTGTATTCCCTGATGGAGCGCGCGCATGAAAACGGCCTGCCCATCTGGCAGCCGACGTTCAGCGTTTTCCAGAACGACCCGGCCACCTACGATGAGGGCGTGGACTTCATGTTCGGTGATTCTCTGCTGGTTGCGAACGTCGTTGAAAAGGGCCAGACCGTCCGCCCGGTCTACCTGCCCATGACCGAGAACGAAAACGAGCGGTTCTACGACTTCTACACCCGCGAGGAATACGCCCCCGGCCAGACGATTGAGGTGCCGGTTGATATTGCCAGCATCCCGCTGTTTGTGCGCAGCGGTGCCATTCTCCCGATGAGCGGCAACAAGCTGCACAACCTGATGACCGAAAAGACCACCGCGCTGGACATCCTGATGGCCCCCGATGTGGATTCCGAGTTCACGCTGTACGAGGATGACGGCCACACGAACGATTACCGCAAGGGCGCGTATCTCAAGACGAAGATCGCCGTCAAGGCAGGCGTCAAGACCGTCGTGACCTTCACGAATGAGGGCAGCTACGAGACCGCCGTCGAGAGCATGTACCTCGATATGATCCACCGCGAGAAGTCCCCGTTCTATGTGCAGGTGGACGGCAAAGAGCTGCCGCACTTCCTGCACCGCCGCAAGTTTGAGGAGGCCGAGAGCGGCTGGTACTACAGCCAGCGCCTCAAGAGCGTCCAGATCAAGTACCCCAACCCCAAGAAGGATCACGAGGTACTTGTCTCGTTCGAACAGTTTGATTTGATCGGGATGTAACCCGGCTTCTTGCCTCCCCTGGCAGGGGAGGTGCCCCGTAGGGGCGGAGGGGGTGAAACTTGCCGCAGCCCGAAATATTTCGGGTAATGGCACGGTTCTCTCCCCCAGCCGCTGCGGCGGCAGCCCCCTCTCAGAGGGGGCCAAGGGGAAAACGGCATACATACAAGAAGGAGAAATACCATGTTCAAAAAATTCGCAGCATTGGCTGCTGCGGCTGCGCTCAGTCTGGGTGTTATGACCGGCTGCGGCGCGTCCGGCACCACCGCCGACTCCACCGGCTACAGCGCCGAGAACCCGCTGGTGCTGACGCTGGCCCACGGCCTGTCCGAGACCCACACGGTCCACATCGCCATGACCCAGTTCGCGGACGAGGTCGCGGAAAAGACCGATGGCCGCATCCAGGTCAAGATCTTCCCCAACGGCCAGCTCGGCAGCGAAAACGAGAACCTTGAGCAGCTGCAGGCCGGCGTTATCGCCATGACCAAGGTTTCTGCACCCGGTCTGGCCACCTACAACGATGCCTTCAACACCTTCGGCCTGCCCTATATCTTCAACGATACCGATGACTTCTACCATGTCATGGACTCGCAGGAGATGCAGGACTTCTTCCTCTCCACCGGTGACGACGGCTTTGTCACGCTGACCTATTACACCTCCGGCGCACGCTCCTTCTACACGAAGGATCGCGCCATCCGCACGCCCGCCGACCTGAAGGGCCTGAAGATCCGCGTGCAGGATATGAAGAGCCAGACCGACATGATGAGCTATCTGGGCGGCATTCCCGTCGCCATGTCCTACGGCGACGTTTACACCTCGCTGCAGACCGGCATCATTGACGGCACCGAGAACAACGAGACTGCCCTGACCACCGGCAAGCACGGCGAGGTCTGCAAGGTCTACTCGGTGGACCAGCACGCCATGATCCCCGACGTCCTCATCATGAGTGAGAAGGTCTGGGAGACCATCAGCCCCGAGGATCAGGAAATCATTCTGGAGGCCGCCCACGATTCCACCGATGCCCACAAGGTCATGTGGGACAGCGCAGTCGAGGAGGCCGTCAAGGAAGCACAGGAGACGATGGGCGTTGAGTTCGTCTATGACGTCGACAAGGAAGCCTTCCGCGAGGCAACCCAGCCCATGATCGAAGCCTACGAGGAGCAGTATCCCGGCGTCAAGACGCTGCTGGATACCATCGACGCCGCAAGAGGGGAGGAGTAAGCCATGAAAAACACCTTTGCTGCCATCAAATTCTGGATGGACAAAATTTTGAGCATTGCCTGCGCCGTACTGCTTACCTTTATGACGGTGCTGGTTCTGATTCAGGTTTTCTCCCGCTATATCCTCAACAGCCCCGTGGCTTTCACCGAGGAGCTTGTCCGCTACAGCCTGATCTGGACCGGCTTCATCGGCGCGGCCTACGCCTTCTCCACCCGGGAGCACATGTCCCTGACCCTCATCCGCGACAAATTCACCGGCAAGGCGCACACCGCCCTGCTGGTGGTCATCGATGGTCTGATTCTGCTGATGGCCATCTTCGTATTCACTATCGGCGGCTTTAAGCTGGCTGTCTCTGCCAGCCGCGAGTTCTCGGCCCTGCTGGGTATTCCCCGCAGCCTGGTTTACTCCATCGCCCCGATTTCCGGCGTGTTCATCGTCCTGGCGCAGATCATCAACATCTATGAGGACGTCACCGGCGAAAAAGTTGAATCCAAGGAGGGTGCAGACAAATGAGTATCACCATGACCACCGTTATCCTGTTCGCCGTGTTCGGCGTGCTGCTGTTCCTCGGCGTGCCTATCTCCATCAGCATTGTGGCGTCGTCTATCGTGACCGCCATGTCCACCCTGTCCTGGGACCAGATCACCTTTATCACGATGCAGAAGATGAACTCCGGCGTGGAGAGCTTCTCTCTGCTTGCTGTGCCCCTGTTCATCCTGGCCGGCAACATCATGAACAACGGCGGTATTGCCAAGCGCCTGGTCAACTTTGCCCAGCTGTTCGTCGGCAAGATCCCCGGCTCCATGGCGCAGGCCAACATCCTGGGCAACATGCTGTTCGGTGCGCTGTCCGGTTCCTCCGTTGCTGCCGCATCCGCCATGGGCGGCTGCATCAGCCCCATTGAGGAAGAAAACGGCTACGACCCCGCCTACTCCGCCGCCGCCAACATTGCCTCCGCCCCCACCGGCCTGCTGATTCCCCCGACGTCTGCCTTCATTGTCTACTCCACCGTCGCGGGCGGTGTCTCCATCTCCACGCTGTTCATGGCCGGTTACATTCCCGGCATCCTGATGGGCCTGTGCTGCATGATCGTTGCGTTCATCGGCGCAAAAAAGGCTGGCATGAAAGCCACCGGCATTGACCACAGCCAGAGCATTGCCAAGACCGTCTGGGACGCCGTGCCGTCTCTGCTGCTGATCGTCATTGTCATCGGCGGCATCGTCTCCGGTATCTTCACCGCCACTGAGGGCGCAGGTGTCGCGGTTCTCTACTGCCTGATTCTTTCCATCATCTATAAGAGCATCGACTTCAAAGGCTTCCTTGGCATCCTGCTCAACTCCGCCAAAACGTCCGGCATCATCCTGTTCCTGATTTCTGCCTCCTCTGCCATGTCCTTTGTTATGGCCTACTCCGGCATCCCGGCAGCCATCTCCAACGGCCTGATGAGCCTGACTGAAAACAAGTACATCATCTTCCTGCTCATGAACATCATCCTGCTGGTCATCGGCATGTTCATGGACATCACCCCGGCCATCCTGATTTTCACCCCGATTTTCCTGCCCATCGCCACCAGCTTTGGCATGACGGAGATCCAGTTCGGCGTTATGCTGATCTTCAATATGTGCCTGGGCAACATCACCCCGCCGGTCGGCTCGGTTCTGTTCGTCGGCTGCGGCATCGGTCATGTCTCCATCGAGCAGGTCACGTCCAAGCTGATCCCCTACTTTGCGGCACTGGTTGCCGCCCTGCTGGCCGTCACCTACATCCCGGCTCTGTCTCTGGGCCTGCCCAGCCTGATGGGCCTGATTTAAGTCTAAGCATTACCTGCTTATAAAAATAGTACAGCCCCCGCCAAGATCTATGAGTTTCTGGCGGGGGCTGTGCTGTTATTTTGCCGGTGTATCTGCTGCGTTTTTATTCCTTTGCCACCGTAGTGGTCAAGAATCTTCCATGCGCAGCACGCAGTATTCCGAAAATATCTTGGAAAAATTGGAGGATTCGCTCGTAAAAGGTTGACGCGGCTGCGTTCGGGGGTATATCATATTTATATAGATCTTTGCGCGGGGGGAGGAACGCACGATGATCCGAATCGGCATTGTGGACGATGAAAAACAAGAAAGAGACCAACTGAAACAGGCACTGGCGCGGTTTGGCGCGGAGAACGGCACAGAACTGAACGTACAGGAGTTCGACTGTGCGGCAGTCTATCTGGCGGCGCAAGACCGTGATTTTGACATTTTATATCTGGACATTGATATGCCACAGATGTCCGGCATGGAACTGGCCGAAAAAATCCGGGAGACAGATCAAGACGTCATCCTCATTTTCTGCACGAATTTGCAGCAATTCGCGCTGAACGGGTACAGTGTCGGCGCGCTGGGCTTTATTGTAAAGCCGATACAATGGTACTCCTTCCATATGTATCTGACGCGGGCGCTGAAGGTGCTGCAAAAGCGCGCCGGTCAAAAGACGGCGCCGCCGCACATTGTCGTCAAGGACGGCACCGTGACGCGGCTGCTGGATGCAGCGGAAATCGCCTATGTGGAGGTGCGCCAGCACGACCTGCTGTACAACCTGTGCGGCGGGGACGGTAAAACCGAGATCATCAAAAACCGCGGTTCGATGCAGGAAATCGCGGCGCAGCTGACGCCCTACGGCTTTGTGCGATGCAGCGCCAGTTATCTTGTGAACCTGCGCTGTATCACGGCGGTAAGCCGTATGAATGTCTATATCGGCGGGGCGGCACTGCCCATCGGGCGCACCTACAAGGACGCCTTCACCGAGGCATTCTCCCGATATATGGCAAAAAAGGAGTGGGAAGACCCGTGCCGGTCATAAATTGGATACTGATCCAGCAAGTCCAGCTGGGCATGATTCTATGCGCCTGCCTGTTTGTCCCGTGGGGGCAGCGCCGCAGCTGCTTCGTTCCGCGGTTGGCGGCGGGTGTATGGGGCTTTCTCGCACTGACGGACACCCTGACATTTCTGCCGCAGTGGGCAAAACTGCTGCTGTATACGACGCTGCTGTTTGGTCTGATATGGTTCAGCTTTGACTGCAGCCCGCTGCACGCCCTGTTTTATACAACCTGTGCCTACGCGGTGCAGCACATTGCCAGTAAGCTGGCCTATATGCCCATTATTTGGCTGCTTCAGCATGGGCGCACGGACAGGCTCGATACCTTTGTCATTCTGCTTTTCAGCAACCTTGTGGTCTGTCTGGTCATCTACCTGCTGTTCACCCTGCGCATCCGGCGCGGGCGCCTGCTGTTTGACAATGTCAAGACCGTGCTTTACTCCGGCTTTTTCCTGATTGCCGCGGTCTACCTGAGTGTTGTGCTGGAGGATGTCCTGGACAGCAGCGCAGAGTCCTACCTGACCGCCTATCTGGCGCTGAATGCGTTCTGCATCCTGTTTGCCATCACGATTCTGGCGCTGGAATTTTCAAATTGCAGCATCAAGAGTCTGGAACAAGAGAATGAAACGCTGGCGCAGCTGCTGGAATGTGACAAGCAGCAGTATGAGCAGGCAAAAAAAGACATGGAAAAAATCAACATCCGCTACCATGACCTGAAACAGCAGTATTCCCGCGCCACAGATGAGGAACGCGCCCGTTTGGAAGAAGAGATGGACAACCTGAACCTGCGCTATCTCACCGGGAATAAGGCGCTGGACATCACACTGACCCAAAAGTCGGCACTCTGCGGGCAGGCAGGGATTCAGCTGGTCTGCTCGGCAGACGGCAGCTGTCTGGAGAATATGAAGCACTACCACATTTACTCCCTGCTGGGCAATGCGCTGGACAATGCCATTGAGTGTCTGACGCAGGTAAGCGATGCGTCTAAGCGGGTTATCACGCTGGACATCAGCCGCTGCCGTGACATGGCGGTCATCCGCGTGCAGAACTACACCCCCGCACCGCCGACGCTGCGGGATGGCGCTATCGTCACAACCAAACAGGACACCGAGGAGCATGGCTACGGCATAAAAAGCATCAAAAGCATTGCCGAGCTGTACGGCGGCACGGCAGACTGCTTTGTGGAGGACTCGATTTTTTACCTGGTGGTCACCTTCCCCTGCGGGAAAAGCCAAAAAGAAACTGCATAACCCAAAAGCGACTGCCTTTCGGCAGTCGCTTTGCTTTTGTGTCATTTGTGCCGTGTTTTTTGACGTTTGCGCCAACTCCATTGACCCGGTCAACGCTTCCCTTTATGATAGCTTTGTGAAAAAGATATGAAAGGTTTCTGTAAAAGGGAAGTGCGCAGCCCTTGGCAGCAAGCGCATCGTATCATTCATCTGTGACAGTTTAGGAAGGAGAAAAACCTATGGCACAAAAGGAAACCTCAAGCAAGTCCCGCCGTTGGCTGGGCTTGTCCGGCGCGGCTGTGCTGGTGGCCAACCTTGTCCTGACCGGAACGACTATTGCGTTCCAGCAGGAAGGCGAAGTCAACCACGCACTCGGCATCGAAGGCGCTGGCGCATCTTACGGCGGCACGGAGTTCTCCGCTGACGGCACCCTGTCTGATGCAAGCTACGAAAAGTACATCGAAGCCGCTTATCAGTTCTGTGAACAGGAAGAAGAAGAGGGCAGCGTGCTGCTCTACAACCGCAACAATGCCCTGCCGCTTTCCGAGTCTGAGCGCAACGTCACGGTCTTTGGCCGCGGCAGCATCGACCCGGTGTTCCGCAGCACCGCAGGCGGTTCCTCCACGAACCCGGATTACCAGAAAACCCCCGTTGACGCCCTGCAGGATGCCGGCTTCAATGTGAACCAGACCGTGCTGGACGCCTACGCTTCCGCCGAAGCGCCGAAAGCAAGAAGCGTTTCCAGCGTGGGCGAATATGACCCGGCGCTGTTCACCGGCAGCGTCACCGACTCGTTTGCGTCCTACGGCGATGTCGCGTTTGTTACGCTGTCCCGCTTTGCCACCGAGGGCAACGACCTTGCGATGGTCAACGACGAGGGCAAGCGTATGCTGGAGCTGGACGACAACGAGAAGGCAATCTTCCAGAAAATCAAGGATTCCGGCAAATTTAAGAAAACCGTCGTCCTGCTGAACTCCGTCTTTGCGATGGAGATGGACTGGCTGGACGAGTACAATGTTGACGCCGTGCTGTGGGTCGGCAACCCCGGCTTCTACGGTATGCCCGGCGCCATCCGCGTTGTGACCGGTGAGGTCAACCCCTCCGGTCACACCACCGCCACCTTTGCCGCCAACTCCCTGTCCGCACCCAGCGCCGAGAACTTCGGTCTGCACGCCTACAACTACGGCAGCAAAACGCCCCGCGCGGCAGGCGACAGCTTTGTCAGCTATAACGAGGGCATCTACGTCGGCTACCGCTACTACGAGACCCGCTACGAGGACACCATCCTCGGTCAGGGCAACGCCGATTCCGCGGTTGGCACCAAAGCCTCGACCGACGGCTGGAACTACGCCGAGGAGGTCTGCTTCCCCTTCGGCTACGGTCTGTCCTACACGAACTATGAGTACAGCCTTGACAAGCTGGACTACAACAGCGACACCGACACCTTCACGGCGACTGTCACGGTGAGCAATACCGGCGACAGGGACGGCAAGGCTACCGTGGAGCTGTACGGACAGTCCCCCTACACCGACTACGACAAGCAGAACAACGTCGAAAAGTCCTCGATCCAGCTGCTGGGCTATGACAAAATCGACGTGGCCGCAGGTGCATCCGAGACTGTCACGGTCGATGTGCCCGGCTACTTCCTCGCGTCCTATGACGCCAACGGCGCGAAGGGCTACATCCTCGATGCGGGCGATTACTACTTTGCCGTCGGCAACGGCGCACACGAGGCACTGAACAATGTGCTGGCCGCCAAGTGCGGTGACGCCGTTGCGGGCAAGCTGATCGATCAGGACGGCAATGTCGTCACCGGCAACACCGCCGCCGTGGCCACCTGGACCGCCCCCAACACCGAGGTCGATACCCAGAAGTACCGCAACTCCCGTTACAACAGCGATGTGGAAGTCACGAACACCTTCGACGACGCTGATGTGAACTACTGGGCGAACGACGACGAAAAAATCACCTACCTGTCCCGCAGCGCGTGGGATACGACCTACCCCACCACGCTGGAGACCCTGACGGTCAACGATAAGCTGTACAACGGTCTGAATATGCAGACCTACGTCAAGGCAGCCGATGCCAAGAGCGTTTCCGACTTCAACCTCGGCGTGGAGCTGGATGAGAAGATCAACTTCAGCGATATGATCGGCGTCGCCTTCGACGACCCGAAGTGGAACGACTTCCTTTCTCAGCTGACGCTGAGCGATCTGCTCATCAACATGGGCGACTCCAAGGGCATCAAGGCTGTCAAGGCTGTCAACAAGCCCGGCTGCACCATCGTCGATGGTCCCGAGGGCATGAACGGTCAGTTTAAGTACGGCGACCGCCGCAACTGCACCGGCTGGGCTACGCTGCCCATCGTCGGCGCAACCTGGAACCACGATGTGCAGACCCGCTTTGGCGAGATGTACGGCGAGGATGCGCTGTATGCGTCCATCCCCATCGCCTACGCGCCCGGCGCGGACACCCTGCGCTCTCCCTACTCCGGTCGTACCTCTGAGTATTTCTCCGAGGACGGCGTTCTCAGCTACTATGCTGCCAAGGCCGTTTCCCACGGTATGCGCAACAAGGGTCTGATCGGCACGGTCAAGCACTTCTTCCTGAACGAGCAGGAAGCCGGTCGTCAGGGCATCTCCACCTTTGCGAACGAGCAGTCCATCCGCGAGATCTATATGCGCGCCTTTGAGGGTTCTCTGGCTGAGGGCGATTCTCTCGGCGTTATGACCGCTTACAACCGTATCGGCGTTATGTACGCTGCCGCCAACCAGGGCATTCAGCACATCCTGCGCGACGAGTGGAACTACGGCGGCTACATCATCGACGATGCGCTGACCGCGTCCGAGTATTCCTCTGCCCCCGAAATGCTGATGGCAGGCAACAACATCTTCTGCCTGGATACCGCCCGCCCGAACGAAATCGAGAAGCTGATCACCAGCACCGATGACGGCGACCTGCTGCAGAAGGTCATTGACTCCAACCATTATCTGTACTACATCATGCTGCAGTCCTCTATGGGCGGCTCCGGCGCGGAGGACGTTGTCGTTTCCGACGCAGCCCCGTGGTGGCAGACGACCCTGCGCGCTCTCGATGTTGTGTTCTGCGCACTGGCCGTTGCCGCTGTCGTGATGTATGTGCTGCACACCTACACGGACGTTTTCTCCGAGGAAAAGCGGAAAAATCGTGCCGCCAAAAAGAATTGATGGAGGTGGAACCTGATGAATAAAGGCTTGAAAAATAAAGGGCTGGGCAGCTGGTTCTGCCTTGCCGCAGCGCTGGTCGCGCTGATCACCGGCATTGTATTCCTGCTCACACAGGCCACGGCTGCCCCTCTGGGTCACTCCGGCACGATGGCCGGCGTGGTGCTGCTGGTCGGTGCTGCCGCTTCGCTCGTTTTCTTCTTTGTTTCCGTTCCGTTCAGCGCACTGATTCAGGCGGTCATTTATAACATTGCCCTGTATCTTGTCGTTGTGCAGTTGTATTTCGTCTTTGCCGACGTCATCAACCATGTCACCTTTGCGGGCGGCAACGCCGGTCTGTGCGTGTTTTATATGGTCGGCACCTTCATTGCCTGCCTGCTCAGCGTGATCGCCTGCTTCTGCAAGCAGACGAAAACCGGCGAGGCAAAAGCCACCGGAAAACAGTTTGCTGCCGCCGGTGCGGTGGTTGTGGTCGCTGCGGTCTGCGTGGGCGGTTTCTCCCTGCAGAGCAGCAGCCTGCCCTCGAACGGCGATGCGGAGGTTGCCCCCGATGCGGCGCAGACTTCTGCCGATGGTCCCGTTATGAACTACAACGACAACGAGTTCACCTCCAAGACGCTGGATGACCTTGTTGCCATCCCGCAGGAAACCTGGGAAGCCAAGGAGCCGAACGGGGAAGTCGCCTACTTCTTCGAGGGTCAGTACACCGAGGGCTTCAGCACCATCGTGGATCCGGCGTGTCTTGATATGTACTGCTACACCGACGGTTCGATGTGGGGTTCCTTCAGCGGTCCCAGCACCTCCGTGGGCGGCGACTCTATCTCCCATGTTTACGGCTACTGGTACAACTACGATGAAAACGGCGAGAAGAACTTCGTCATTCATCTGCTGGGCAATCAGGACGCCGACGGCACCGTGCGCCCCACCGATGTGGATGGCGGCGCAGATGCGGATATCTTCGTCTTTGACACCGACCACGGCGTATACAGCATGGAAGCCAGCCTGAGCTATGGCGTTATGGGCGGTGCGTTCACCCGCAACATCAACATCTACGGTCAGCCCTATGCCCCTGCCAAGAGCCTGACGATCGATGCCTCCAACCTGCGCACCTTCTACACGGGCGACATCTTCAACCCGGGCGAGCTGGTTGTGACGGCTACCCGCGCCAACGGTGCGGAGGAGTCCATCTGGGGCGGTCGCTTGACCTTCACCGGTTACGACAGCGACACCGCAGGCACCAAGACCGTGACGGCCTCCTTCCTGGGTGCAACCGCTACGTTTGAAGTGCAGGTCGAGGATCTTGTCACCGAGCAGTACACGGGCAGCTATGAGCTGGTGCAGGGCGAAACGCCCACCGCAACGGATGCCGTGCTGCTGGTGGATTACTCCCACAAGGTCTGCACGCTGACTGCCGCCGACGGCTCTGCCTCCATCACCGGCACGCTGGTGGATGTGCAGGACGATGCCCTTACCATGACCCTGAACGGCAGCGATGCCCTGACGGTGCCCATCACCGAGGGGGAGGACGGCAGCAAGCAGCTGACCATCCCCGCCCACGACGAAATCGTTTCCGGCTGGGGCTACAGCAACACCTACTCCATCAACGAGGCTGTGGTCACGCTGGCGGCAGAGTAAGCATTCTTTGCTCTAACAACGGTATTTGTTGAATAAAAGCCGCGTCTGATGTCTGCTTGCAGGCGTTGGATGCGGCTTTTCTTATGAGAAGGGAAAATATATGCAAAATACAGAACTTTTGCTGAAAGAATTGACCTTGGAAGAAAAATGCGCGCTGCTTTCCGGCGCGGAAACCTTCAAAACGCGGGGTATGCCCAAACACGGCATCCCGCAGATCTGGCTGTCGGACGGCCCCCACGGCTTGCGCAAGCAGGCGGGGGAGAGCGACCACTTGGGGCTGAATCCCAGCGTGCCCGCCACCTGCTTCCCCACAGCGTCGGCTGTTGCGAACAGCTGGGATGCCGCGCTGGGCGAGGAAATCGGCGCAGCCTTGGGCGAGGAAGCCGCTGCGCAGGAAGTGTCGGTAGTGTTGGGACCGGGGCTTAATATGAAGCGCAACCCGCTGTGCGGGCGCAGCTTTGAGTATTTCTCCGAGGACCCGTATCTCGCGGGCAAGCTGGCGGCGGGATATATTCGCGGCATCCAGTCCAAGGGCGTAGCCGCCTGCCCGAAGCACTTTGCCGTCAACAGTCAGGAAACGCGGCGTATGGCTTCGGATTCCATCGTGGACGAGCGCACCCTGCGGGAAATTTACCTGACCGGGTTTGAAATTGCCGTCAAAGAGGGGCATCCCCGCAGCATTATGTCGTCCTACAATCTTGTGAACGGTACCTATGCCAACGAGAATAAGCACCTGCTCATGGAGATCTTGCGCGGTGAGTGGGGCTTTGATGGCGCGGTCATCACCGACTGGGGCGGAAGCAACGACCACGCGCTGGGTGTGAAAAACGGCTCCACGCTGGAAATGCCCGCTCCCGGCGGGGACAGCGTGCGCGAACTGCTGGCGGCGGTGGAAAGCGGAAAAATCACCGAAGCAGACATCGACGCCCGCTTGTCAGAGCTGCTGCCGCTGGTGTTGGATACCAAGGCTGCGCTGGACGCTGCCCCGCGTGAGTTTGATGCGGAAGCCCATCATGCACTTGCCCGCCGCGCCGCCGAGGAAAGCCTTGTGCTGCTGAAAAACGAGGGCTCTTTGCTGCCGTTGGCGGCGGGCAGCAAGGTGGCTGTCATCGGCGACTTTGCCAAAAATCCGCGCTACCAGGGCGCAGGCTCCAGCATGGTGAACTCGACACAGGTGGATGTGCTGCTGGATAAGCTGATCGACTCCGAGTTGAACGTCATCGGGTATCAGCAGGGCTTTGACCGCCACGGTAAGCCGGATGCTGCTTTGCAGAAATCTGCCTGCGAACTGGCGACACAGGCGGATACAGTTATTTTGTGCATGGGTCTGGATGAAATCGCCGAGAGTGAGGGTCTTGACCGCAGCAATCTGCGCCTTGCGCAAAATCAGGTGGATCTGCTGCAGGCTGTGGCGGCTGTCAACCCGAAAATTGTCGTGGTATTGTACAGTGGCAGCGTAGTCGAAACGCCGTGGCTGGACAACTGCCAAGCCCTGTTGTACGCCGCCTTAGGCGGTCAGGCGGGGGCGGGCGCCGTTGCGGATGCGCTGACAGGCAAGGTCAATCCCTGCGGCAAGCTGGCAGAAACATGGCCGTTGGCCTACGCCGACATCCCCAGCGCCGCCGACTTTGCCACCCGCCGCAAGACTGTGGAGTACCGCGAGGGGCTGTACATCGGCTACCGCTACTTTACCACGGCGGAAAAAACTGTGCGCTTCCCGTTTGGCTATGGTATGAGCTACACGACGTTTGCGTACAGCAATATGGTCGCCGATGAACAGGGGGTCAGCCTTACCGTAACGAACACCGGCAGCGTGGCAGGTACGGAAATCGTGCAGCTGTATGTTGCCAAAAAGAACAGTGAGCTTTTCCGCCCTGCCAGGGAACTGAAAGGCTTTGCCCGCGTAACACTCGCCCCCGGTGAGAAACAGCGCATCACCATCATGCTGGACGATAAGGCGTTCCGTTTCTGGAATGTCAAGGCTAACCGCTGGGAAATCGAGGGCGGCGAGTACGAGCTGCTTGTCGGCGCAAGCGTGGAGGACATCCGGCTGTGCGAGAAGATCTCCGTACATGGAACGGCTACCGTGCATCCGTATGAGGATAGGGACTTGGATTGCTATTATAAGGGCGATGTGCTGCACGTTTCCGATGCAGACTTTGAAAAGCTGTTGGGGCATCCCATCCCGAAAGGCAAAACCAAAATTGACCGCAATCTGACCTTGGGCGAACTGAACCACGCACGCAGCCCGCTGGGCTGGCTTGTCTGGCTTGTGCTGACGATCCTGCTGGATGTCAGCTATAAACGCGGCAAGCCGGACCTGAACATCTTGTTCCAGTACAATATGCCCCTTCGCGCCCTGGCAAAGATGACGAACGGTGCCATCAGCATGGGCATGGTGGACGGCATTGTCATGGAATTGCAGGGCTTCTGGATCCTGGGTCTTGTGCGGGTGATTTATGAAGCGATTAAGAATGTGGTGCTGAATGCGCAGATGGAAAAGCGTCTGCGCGGCGCTTGATGGAGGTTGCATTATGCAGTTTTGGAATAATTTTGTTGAAAAACACCCCGCCGCAGCCAAGTGGGTGCGCGAGGGCGGTCTGTTCGTCATCGTGTCGAACCTGATTACCGTGTTCAAGTATCTGCTGCTGCAATTTCTGCCCGCTGCGTTCAGCAGTCTGCCGGTGGTGGATTTCGGCTGGCCCGGCGTGGATGTGACCCTGTTTGGGGAAACCTTCAAGTGGAACATCCTCGGCTACGATGCCGCCCACGGCGGGCTGCCGTACTTTTGCGCTTACATGATTGCTATGGTGATTGGTGAATGCATCAACTTCCCGATCCAGCGCAATTTCGTGTTCCGCAGCAAGGGCAATTTAGGCAAGCAGATCGCGTGGTATGTGCTGGCTTTCTGCGTCATCACCTGCATCGTCAACTCCATCAACTGCGTATGGGTTGCCGTAGCCGGGCTGCTGGTGCCGGACTTTATTTATAACATCGGCACGACGGTTTTGAACGGCGGCGTGTCTATGGTCATTTTCTTCTTTGTCAACAAAATCATCTTCCCTGAAAGCGGGAAGTGATTCTGAAGCCAAAATAACATCAAACCAAAAAGCGCATTGCAAAAGTACATGGCAATGCGCTTTTTTAAGTGCGCCCGAAGGGATTCGAACCTCTGGCCTTCCGGGTCGGAGAACTACGACAGGGTGGTATAGACTGACGATGAAACGTGAACTTTATTGGTTCTGCACATTTGCCGCCAAAACAGGAAAAAGCCTGTTGTCGGTTGTCACAACAGGCTTTTTCGGCATTTTGAGGGGCGACTGCACAGTAGTGGTCAAATGGTGGTCAAAATGCAAATAAACTCTGTAAGAACATACGGTAAAAATACTTTTAACAAATTTCAAAAAGGCTCATTTAATTCTATTTTGAATATCTTCCACCGAAGGCAACTGCTTTTCCAATTCCCCGGTAAGGCTACTCGTAACCTTATATTCGCTCACGCCGATAGGCTTTGATATGTCTTTTAAGGAGTATTCTGCCACGAGATTGTTTTTGCTCTTACAAAGCAGTAGGCCGATGGATGGGTTATCGACATCCTTTTTTAAGATACCATCTACTGCTGATAGATAAAAGTTGAGCTGCCCAGCATATTCCGGCTTGAACTCTCCTGTCTTAAGTTCCACAACTACGTAGCAACGCAGATTCAAATTGTAAAAAAGTAGATCAATAAAAAAATCATCACCACCAACATTCAGATGGTACTGATTCCCCAAAAATGCAAAGCCGGTTCCTAATTCTAACAGAAGTTTTGTAACATCTCGTACAAGGGCTTGCTCAATGTCCCGTTCCAGCATATCCGCTCTGAACGGAATGAAATCAAACACATAAGGATCCTTCATTGTCTGTGTAGCCAGTTCGCTCTGTGGAGAAGGTAACCGCTGCTTAAAGTTGGAAACTTTACTGTTTAAAACCTGTCTCTCGTACAATCCGCTTTCTATTTGATGAATAAGAACATTCCGTGACCAGCCGTTCTTTTGGCAAGCCTCCGCATACCAACGGCGCTGCTCATTATCAGTGATTTTATCAAGCAGTACAATATTATGGCCCCAAGGAATTTGTGCAACAGCCTGTTGCACAAATTCTTGCTCAGAATAAGTGGCCGCAAATTTCGCCATATACTTCAAATTTCGGACAGAAAATCCCTTGTTCGTAGGATAATCAGCACGAATATCCATTGACAAGTTTTCGATAAACTTATTACCCCAAACTTTGTGGACGTTTATTTCCTTGCCTATGCTATAATACAACCGTAACAGTTCGGTATTTGCCTGAACTGCAGTCCGATACTGTGCCGATCGAATTTCTTTTTTGATAGTATCGACAACTGTAATATATTCATTTGAATTCATTAGCACTTTTGTCACCTGCCTACACTTTATAATATTATACTGTACTAAGTGCGAAAAAACAGCCTGCATTTGAGCCGATAGGAAGTACAGCTTTATAATGCCGTACGACTATGCGGCAAAAAGCAATATAACACATTGATGAGTTGTTTAGCTGTATTTTACAGCACCGAATGGATGGCTTGCAAGAAGACTTCTTTAGGTAAACAGTTCTTTTATGATGTCCGCTGATAATTGTCCCGTTGATTTTTGATAGGCAATTCTACTATTGAAATTGGGCGGAGTTGGCTTATAAGTCGAGTCATCTTTTTGAAGTTCATATGTTTTTGCTTGGAACTCGCGCAACTTTGCAATTTCAATTTTACCGACCAACACAGCAGCGTTTGCTCCGCCTTTTGTCCTTAGAATGTCTTTTTTCTCTGTTTTTGTTGGCTGTGTAATACGACTATCGCCATAATCAGATGTGTTTACCTGAATGCAGTAGCAATGAACATCTCGGCTTAATGACTCGATGATATTGCTATAATAATTGACATCGTGGTTCCATTCGACCGCGATTATAGCATCCGCAAAAGACTGGAATATGGATCGATCCGCAATTGATGTGAGTTCATAGCAGCAATAGACAGAAAACAAAAAGTCATTCCAGTTGTAAAGTTCATAACTGCTTTGGTTCTTTGAGCTACCATTACCTTCAAATGGTTGCAAGATGTTGCCTCGTATAAGCTGCAATTCTCCCGGCGCAAAATGATTTTTAGAGTGATAGAATATATGCGCACCTTGCGCACCGGTTTTTCTGTCCGTATAGGGAAGAATTACGGCTGTTAGATTATAAACATTTGTGCCCGAAAAAATATGTTCCACGCCGGTGATGATAGCCATATTATTGCGCGAACTTGTTCGCGCCAGTACAGGCAGCCATTCCAAAGGTGTGCAGGCTTCTGGCATGACCAGCAGATTTGCGCTCTCTTTCAAGGCTGTATTTACCAGAAATGCAATTTTCTGATACCGATCATAGCTTCTGTTAGGGCGTTTCATGTGAGCCAATCTAAAGTTATCATCAGACATTTTCAGACTGGAAATGGCAACATTAACACTTGTGAATTTCTCATCGCCAACTTTTATAAATAGATGCTGCCGTAAGTTACCAATGTGCCTGATCTCACACGAGGTATCACCCAATTCTTTATGCCGGTAGTTTACCCAAACATAAATTTGCTCATTTTTATGGACATCGTTGGCGCATTCCAGAGAAGTTCCCGTTGCAATGCGAAGCATCAAATTCGCCAATGAAATCTCGGCCATTGTCACGAGGTAGGGATAGTACGCATACTGGAAATCCCCTATGTCGAAAGAAACGGCATGGCCTTTTTCCGTGGAAGCATTTTCCCCTATAAAACTTAGGGTTTCGGTATAGGAGGAGAGATTAAACGAAATATCATTGCTTTTGCAGAGCGTAAAAATCAATTCCGGCCATACTGCGCACAATGTTTTGTCAAACATACGGCTCTTAAGGTAACTCTTTGACAGCAACAAAGCCATGTCAACGATATTGCGAATTTCAGATGATTTCTCTTTCAACGGCGAACAGTCAACATGTAACTTTTTGTCTGCTTGATATAAGGCAAACGTTCTTGCCAAGCAGGATATCAGACACTTGTTTAATGATACATGAAAACGCTTCGTGATATTGTCGTCGTAGCTTGTTGTTTTATCAATGGCATGTTTTGCCATGCCGATAAAATCAAAAAGTTCATCATAGTAATGATTCATAAACAGAATCGTTATAATGCGTTCCCATAGCGTGTAATTTTCAATAAGCGCTGCATCATCAAAGATTTTCTTGATATCTTTTACAAACTGATGTTCTTTTTTGTCGGTGACAATACCGCTGATCCGTTGATATTTCCCCAAATACTTTGACAGCTCGTATTTATCAAGTTTCAGACCGTTCACGTCACGGAGTTTGTTGACACCCGTTTGATCCATAACATATATTTCCGTATAGTCATCTTTTTGGAAAACGGGGTCATCCTCCGGCATATTGCGAAATTCAGATTTGTTTTTGGAAATCTTTTCTCGGAAGCATGTAATGAGCGCTTCCGATTGTCCGCGCTCAAAATAGAAAATTTTTACCTTTTGGGCCTGCAAGGTGATTTTTGTTTGTGGTCCAAGCGGCATTGTAAATTTAGGCAAAACGGAATATTCTATTGCCTTTTTACCTGCGTTCTTTTTCTTGAATAGAGCTTGTTTCTTTTTCCGGACAGACTCACTGGCGGAAAGCCCATTCCACCGATCGCCGTTTACAACATAGTGATCGAAAGCTTTTTCAAAAGTGAGTTCCGAATGTTTATAGGCTTCTTCAATAGCACTTCCTTTTTCTACTTTTTCAACGATTAAAATATCGTCAACATAACGTCCATAGTAAATGGGATTCCAGCCGTCTAAAATGGCACCATCAAATTTATGCAAGCATTCATTAGCCAATACGTTAGACGGCAAAAAACCGATTGGTAATATCTTCCTTGGGGAAGCCTCTTGTATCTCACTGAAATAAACTTCAGAGTATCTAGTGATAACACTTTCTACAAAGGCATTCAGGCGCTCATAGGTTATACGCTGCGAATCTTCAAAACGAGTCTTTTTAAGTAAAGACTCCATAAATTCGGTAGTAATATCCACTGAATAATAGAATCGGGTAAAATCTAGCGTAGTTATAAGTACATTGTCGCGTTTCAGATGTTCCTGTGCAATGTCTAGCGCCTTATCGCGCCAGCTCTCGTACTTTTGATAATAGGGCTCAAACAAGTACGGCGAGAAAGTGACATTGTCAGACAGTTCATTGTACAGCTTTTCTCTGATGCGATTCCCGTAGCAATTTGTATACTCCTTATCTAATTGCCAGCCGATAAGCATAATCCACACAACGCCAAGAATATGTCCCTCGACAGGCATATCAATGAACATCTGGATTCCATCTTTGTCAAAATAAATTTCTTTCGCGTTTCGGCTATTCAGAATAAGGTTTCCCTGCTTTTTGTCAGAGTCCAAAGATGTAGGCGATGCTTCTGCAATCTTTTTGGGAAGATGAATGCAGCGTATCTTTGACAAGATGTCTGCCGCATAATTATCCCAAGAGTCGCTTTGCAGAGCGTCACATAATTTCCTGAGCGTATCGTCAATGTCCGTTTCGGATTCTGCACACGCAATGCGGTCGCGCAGGTACAGATTGGTTTTATCGTAATATGCGCTTGACTTCAGCTTTTTATAGGCTTTTTGAAAAAAATCCACATCTAAAACATTAGCGTTTTCATCATCTGTTTTCATTCGAAAACCCTCTCTTATTTACGCATCCATCACATGATCTGTCCACATCTCACACTGACTGATAACCGTACTGATTGCTGTATCGTAATCTTCCGGGGGATACTTATACTTTTTCAGAAGCCGCTTCACCATCTTACGCATACTGGCGCGAGCGGTTTCTTTTTTCTGCCAGTCAATCGTACGGTTCTTCCGCAGCATATCAGTTAGCTCATGGGTTAAGGCAATCAGCTGGTCGTTCTCGTAAAAATCCTTGATATGCTCCGGCTTCGTCAGCGCATCGTAGAAAGCCAATTCTTCCTGCGTTAAGCCCAGCTTTTCACCGTTCTTGTACAGGTTGGTAATCTCCTCGGCTGTTTTCAGCAGTTCCTTGATGACTTCCTCATTGTCGATCAAACCGTTGTAGTAGGCGTTCATCAACTGCGTGATTTTCTCGGAGAATTTCTGGGATTGTACAACATTGGTTCGCTTGTACACGGATACCTGTTCGGCCATCAACTTTTTCAAAATCTCGACTGCGATATTCTTCTCTTTCATCTTCGAGATTTCTTCCAAGACGGCTGGGTCAAACAGGCTGATGTTTTCGCCGGCGGATTTGCTGTCAAACAGGCTGATAACGCCCTCGCTTTGGATGCTGGCTTTCAGAAGTTCGTTGATTTGCGCATTGATTTCTTTCAGAGAAAGCGTCTTGCCACCGTTACCGCCATAGGTAACCTTTATTACCGTAGAGCGCACGGCTTCCATGTAAGCCGCTTCGTGGCGCTCCTGTTCGTTGGTCATGCTGGAGCACAGGGAGTGTGCCTGTTTTAACAGCAGCGCCTCTTTCAAGAACAAATCCTTGCGCTCCGGATGCTTTGCATCCAAAACAAAGTTCACGCCGCCCGTAACCAGCTTTGCCATCGTCAATGGTGTGCCGCCGATAAAACCGCTGAAGTCGTACCCATGCAGCAGATCCTTGCAGACCTGCAATTTTTCACGGAACTTCGGGTAAGCGACCTTGGCAATATTCATATCGCCATAGCGGGATTGATCACGCTTTGTGTACTCTTTCATGGCCGCTTTCAGCGCCGCAGCAATGCCCACATAGTCAACGATTAAACCGCCCTCTTTGTCCTTGAAAACGCGGTTTACGCGGGCAATAGCCTGCATCAGATTGTAGCCGTGCATGGGCTTGTACACATACATGGTGGCTAAGGACGGCACATCAAACCCGGTCAGCCACATATCTACCACGATGGCGATTTTCATCGGGTCGTTGTTGTCTTTGAACTTACGGGCAAGTTCTTCTTTGTGGGCTTTTGTGCCAATAACCTCTTTCCAATCCTCCGGGTCATTGTTGCCGCCCGTCATAACAACGCCAATCTTTTCTTTCCACGATGGGCGCAGTTCCAGAATTTTGCGGTAGATTTTCATGGCGATGGGGCGGGAATAGGCAACAATCATTGCCTTGCCTGTCAGTAGATTGGCGCGGTATTTTTCGTAATGGGCAACAATATCTTCACACAAGGACTGAATGGTAGAGTCTGCCCCCAGCACACTTTCCATCTGCCCCAGCATTTTTTTGCTTTTTTCAATCGTGGCCGAATCAGACTGCTGCTCCAAAATATCATAGGTGGAGTCAATCAGCGCCAGCGTGTTTTGATCCAGCTTCAAGTGGACAACGCGGCTCTCATAATACACGGGACGGGTAGCGCCGTCCTCGACCGCTTGGGTCATGTCGTAAATGTCGATGTAATCGCCAAATACCTCGCGGGTGTTGCGGTCTTTAGCTAAAATCGGTGTGCCTGTAAAGCCAATAAAAGTTGCATTGGGCAGGGCGTCATGGATAACACGCGCATTGCCTACGACTGTGTGGGCTTCTTTTTCGCCTTGCGCATTTTCAGTCAAAACAATCTTTTCATCAAAGCCATATTGCCCGCGATGGGCTTCGTCGGCCATGACTACAATATTCCGGCGCTCGGACAACGGACGCTCGCCGCGCTCAAACTTGAACATCGTGGTAAAGATAATGCCGTTGGCCTGCCTATCTTCCAGCAGTGCTTTCAGGTTTTCCTTGCTTTCGGCCTGCACAGGGGTCTGCCGCAGGAACGGCGCGCACTTGCAGAATTGGGTGAACAGCTGATCGTCAAGGTCGATGCGGTCAGTCATAACAACAATGGTGGGGCTGTCCAAGGCTTCTTGAAGCAAATGGGCATAGAACACCATGGACAGCGACTTGCCGCTGCCCTGCGTATGCCAAAATACGCCACCTTTGCCGTCCGTGCGGGTGGCTACAATCGCGCGTTCAATAGCTTTGCGCACAGCAAAATACTGATGATATCCCGCCAGAATCTTGATAGGCTTTTGGGCATCGCCGGAGAACAGGATAAAGTTTTTCAGAATATCAAGCAAGCGGGATTTCTGGAACATACCTTCATAGAAGGTATCAAACTGGACAGCCGCGTTATCCTCGTATTGACCATCCTTACTTTTCCACTCCATAAAGCGGTCAAGCCCGGAGGTGATCGTTCCGGCCTTGTTGGTGGAAAGGTCGCTGATTACGCAGATGGCGTTGTAGTAGAACAGGGACGGAATATCCTGCATATAGTTGCGGATCTGATTGTAGGCGTTCTCTGCGCCCACTTCGTCCTTGGAGGGGTTTTTCAATTCCATCAAAACCAGCGGAAGACCGTTGATAAACAAAATAATGTCCGGACGGCGGTTGTTGCCGCCCTCCAAAAAGGTAAACTGATTCACCACATAAAAGGAGTTGTTCTGCACATTCTGATAATCCACCAAACGGACAATCGCAGAGCGTTCTTCGCCCTTTTCAAAAAACTTTACCGTAATACCGTTTTGCAGATAGTCCATAAAGACCATGTTTTTCTGCACAAGGCTGCCGCTGTCGAAGTTTTTTAGTTTGGAGATGGCTTCCTCTATGGCATCCGATGGCAGGGGTTTGTTCAACCGCGCCAAGCTGTCGCGCAGTTCGTCATCCAGCAGGGGGCTGGCATAGTCCCTGTCCATATCCGGGGCATAGATATGGGTGTAGCCCATATTTTCAAATAGTTCAATGATGGCTTGCTCAAATGTGCTTTCCGAAAACATCATCGTGCGATGCTCCTTTTGCTTACTCTGCAGCGGAAATTATATCCCAAGGCGTAACGATTCCCTGCAGTTTCTCGGTTGCCGTACCATTTTGCGTTAAGAACGCAATACCAACACGCTTTCCCTTTTTATAATATTCTTCAAATTTATTTTCTAATTCTTCTACATATTGGGTGGGCTTGAAAAACAGAAAATCCTCCATTTCTCGTCCGTTTAAGGATATGTACCGTTTTATATCGTTAAATGTGAGTTCGTTGCTTATTTCCACAATTTCTTCATCCGCCAGATAGCAAAAAATTGAGTTTTCATCGAAAACACCAATGACAGTGCCGTTCTCTAAGATTGGTATATGCGTGTACAGGTGTTCACGCATAGCTTTTATTGTTTCTTTGACATTGCCGTCCACGGTTTGCCAATATACCTTCCCGATTTTTACCTGAATGTCACTGCATCGTGGTCTTTTTTGAATTTTCTGAATTAGCCCCTCAATAAATGTTATCATTTGCTGGCTTGGCTCAACCGCGAAGGAATTTGATACCTTTTTCTTGTGGCTAAGTAAATTTCGGACCTCTTGGCAGTATTTAATGTCATCCCTAAATTTTTGAAATTTTGCTTGTTCGTTTAGACAGTATGAAATGGATTCACTATTTTTAAGGTTGTAAGCCGATCTGACAACTTCCTCAAGTTGCTTATACTTATCTATAAAAATCTCGGCATTCGTCATTTTAGAGTCCCTTCTGTTGTGATAAACGATAATTTAGCGGCTTAGAGCTGGACGGCAGAGACATCGATCTCGCCGGACATGAGTTTAGGCAATAACGCATCTCGCAGTTCAGCCAGTCTCATATTTTCAAGGGAATTGTAGCGCATCTTCAAAAACATTGGTGAGACAACCTCCTTAAATAGTACCAGACTGTGCTTGTCAAACAAGGGAAGTCGGTATTGCCCTACTGTTTCGGCAGAAACACGTTGTCTCCCGCTACTTCCGTTCATGTTTTTGACTGCATAATCGACGAATGCTGGATAGCGAGCCAAACAATATAGCATTTCGGGTGGTGTGTCATTTTTCGGTGCGAGGACAATATACTCCCTGTCTCTTATACACATCTCCGAGCCCACGAGACACTGAGCGATCTCG
>ENA-UALF01000386-UALF01000386.1-human-gut-metagenome-genome-assembly--contig:-NODE-386-length-23978-cov-9.614722_pt1 | contig 23978 bp, 20 predicted proteins | sample MGYA00243698_ERZ654464 | MGnify/ENA primary metagenome ERZ654464 (study PRJEB26926, sample SAMN06164595) | human gut metagenome | biome: ENVO:00009003; feature: ENVO:2100002; material: ENVO:00002003...
TCTACACGCGTAAGATCGTCGGCAGCGTCAGATGTGTATAAGAGACAGCGGTTTAACTCAATGTTTAGACAAAAGAATCTCCCGATACGCAAGATTAATGCAATATCGGGAGATTTGATTTTAAATTATTTTATAAAGCCCTGTACAAGTACAATAAGCACAAGAATCGGGAGTACGAATTGGAAGTAAGGCTTTAAAAATCTTGCAAATTTCATACCCTTGCCCGTATTACATTCGGCAAGGTAATTGTCAAAGCCCCAACCGAATTTTGTAACGCAGAACAGCAGATAAATAAGCGAGCCGACAGGCAACAAAATATTGCTTACAAGGAAGTCCTCAATACCGAGAACATTCTGTCCGAACAACTCAAAACCGCTCCAAATATTAAATCCGAACACACAAGGCAAACTTGCAATAAGAATAATAACCGGATTTATGACTACCGACTTCTTACGGCTGATGCCGAACATATCAATGCAGAACGAAATGATATTCTCAAACACGGCAATGATAGTTGAAAAACACGCAAAAGTCATAAACAAAAAGAACAGTGTGCCCCAAATTCTTCCGCCTGCCATATTTACAAATACATTTGGCAAGGTAATGAATATGAGTGCAGGACCTTGGTCGGGCTCAACTCCGTATGAGAAACACGCAGGGAAAATAATAAGTCCCGCCATAATTGCCACAAAAGTATCGAGTGCGCAGATTTTCACGGACTCGCCCGGAAGAGTATCGTCCTTTGACATATAACTTCCGAAAATTTCCATAGCCGCAATACCGAGGCTCAAAGTAAAGAAACTCTGATTCATAGCGGCGGAAACAATGTTGCCGATACCTATTTCGGATACTTTTTCAAAATCGGGAACAAGATAAAACTTAAGTCCCTCGCCTGCACCGCTAAGCAAAATGCTGTTTACGGCAAGTGCGAGAATGAGCACAAGCAAAGCAATCATCATAACCTTGCTCACCTTTTCTATTCCCTTTTGAATACCTCTGCTGCACACCAAAAAGCCGAGTATGGTAATAATAGCCATCCATATAACCATTTCAATTGGGTTTGACTGCAACTGAGAGAATACACCGCTGACTTGCTCAGAGGTCATTCCGCTTTCAAAAGTGCCTGTTGCAAATTTGTAAAAATAGCTTGTCATCCACCCCGAAACGGTTGTGTAGTACATCATCAGCAGATAACAGCCAAGCATACAGAACCAACCGTGAATATGCCACTTGCTTTTTGGCTTTTCAAGTTTTTTGTAGCCGAGCACGGCACTTTTACGGCTTGCCCGACCGACCGCAAGCTCCATAGTTAATACGGGAATACCCATAAGAACAAGGAAAACGAGGTAAAGCAAAACAAAAAGACCGCCGCCGTTTTCACCTGCAACATACGGGAATCGCCATACATTGCCGATACCGATTGCACAGCCCGCACTTACAAGAATAAATCCAAGCCGTGACTTAAAACTTTCTCTTTCCATAGAAACTCTCCTAAAAACAAACTGTTACAATTATATAAAAAATAATCATACACTGTCAAGCATAATGTAAAATATTTATCTGTATTTTAATTTTCGCTTAATGGCACATAGAGCTTATTTTTCGGGATTTTGTCACCGAAGTTATCGCAAAGTTTCCATTCGATCGGTTTTTCGCTTAAATTCATTTTAGATTTATAAGCCATCTTGCTTTGAAGCTGTTTTTTCGGCATAAGATAAGTTTTGCTGTCTTTGATAAACACAGTACCCGTTTCTATAAAGCAAAAAGTGACATTGTACTTTTCACATTCCTCTCTAAGGTGCTTTACCCAATCAAAATTACACGGTCGTGCGCCGTCATAGTTTTCTCCGCCGCACCAACACTCATACAGCCTATGCATAGCTTTACCTTATTAAATTAAAGTTTTTCTGCCCAATCGGCAAGGGCTTTTTCGCTCATACCGTTGATTACTTTACCCTCAACCCAATTTGCGCCCGGGCAGCTCGGCTTTAGATTTGCCAAAGTCTTACCCATTCCGCTGCCGCCGGAAGTTGCAAACGGAATAACCTTTTTACCGTCTAAGTCAACATTTTCTACAAATGTGTTGATAATTGTTGGAGCAACATACCACCAGATTGGGAAACCGATAAAAATTGTATCGTAATTTGCAAGACTGTTAGGAAGCTGGGCAATCTGCGGACGAAAGCTCTTGTCATTCATTTCAATAGATGAACGGCTGTTCTTGTTTGTCCAGTCAAGGTCTGCTCTTGTGTAAGGTGTCTGCGGCTTTATTTCAAATAAATCTGCGCCTGTTGCCTTAGCGAGCTTTTCTGCCATTGCCTTAGTGTTACCGCTTGGCGAAAAATATGCTATTAACTTTTTCATTATAATCAACCTTTCAAAGAAATTCAGCTTGTATTTAAACTGTATTTATATTATACTCCTTTGTTTTACAAATGTCTAATGCCTATTTCAAATTGCTTGCTATGCCATTTGGTAATCACAAAAAAGCAAGGCGGAAATTAAACCGCCTTGCTTAAATTATTTTTTATTGCATTTTAGCGTGCAAGCTGAGCAATTACCGCCACACTTTGAAATCATCTTATCCTTTTTAGCTTTTCTTACGGCGAGAATAACCAAAAGAGCTACAATTACTAAAATTATAATACTCGGTATATCCATATTCGCCCTCCGTTAAGCCAAGCCAAAGGCAAGACCGACTGCGTGAATAAGAAAAGCCACACACCATGCGATTGCGCACTGAATAATAACAGTTGCGACAGCCGCCTTAGTGCCGCCCATTTCTCGCTTTACGGTTGCAATAGCGGCAACGCAAGGAGTGTAAAGCAAAGTAAATACAAGGAATACAGCGGCGGTAAAAGGAGTAAACAATGTACTTACAAGCTCGGCATCTCCGCCCATAAGTACAGTAAGTGTAGACACAACGCTTTCTTTTGCTGTAAAGCCTGTAATGAGAGCTGTTGATACTCGCCAATCGCCAAATCCGAGCGGAGCAAAAATAGGAGCAACCAAGCTGCCAATCATTGCAAGCAGGCTCTGTTCGGGTGATTCGGCAACATTAAATCTTGCGTCAAAGGTCTGCAAAAACCAAATTATAATTGACGCTACAAAAATAATTGTAAATGCCTTTTCTATAAATCCCTTTGCCTTTTCCCAAATGAGATGCACAACGCTCTTTGCCGATGGAAGTCGGTAATTAGGCAGCTCCATTACAAACGGAACAGGCTCGCCCTTGAACTTTGTGCTTTTTAAAATCAAAGCATAAATAATGGCACAAATAATGCCGAATATGTATAGTCCCACCATTACAAGCGCTTGATACTGCCTTGGGAAAAATACGCTTATAATCAGCGTATAAATCGGCAGTTTTGCACTGCAACTCATAAACGGAGTGAGCAGGATTGTCATTTTTCTATCTCTTTCGCTTGAGAGTGTTCGTGTTGACATAATTGCAGGAACAGAACAGCCAAAGCCTATAAGCATTGGCACAAAACTTCTGCCTGACAGTCCTATTTTTCTTAACAGCTTATCCATTACAAAGGCAACCCTTGCCATATAACCTGTATCCTCAAGAATAGACAAAAAGAAAAACAGAGTTACGATTGTAGGCAAAAAGCTGATTACACTGCCCACACCGTTGCATATGCCGTCTACCACAAGCGAATGCACAACAGGGTTAATCTGTACGGCAGTGAGTGCGTTGTCTATAAGCGATATAACAGAATCTACGCCTAAACTCATAAGGTCAGAGAGCCATGCGCCCACAAGGTTAAAGGTCATAACGAATATGAGTGCCATAATTGCAATAAAGCAAGGAATAGCGGTATATCTGCCCGTAAGCAATCGGTCAATTTTCATACTTCGCTTATGCTCTTTGCTTTCGTGCGGACGGACAACTGTTTTTTGACACATTTTTTCTATAAAGCTGAATCGCATATTTGAAATGGCGGCCTCTCGGTCAAGTCCCGTTTCATCTTCCATTACGGATACAATGTGCTCAAATGCCTGCTTTTTGTCATCGGTCAGGTTAAGCAGCTTTTCAATAGGCACATCGTTTTCTATCAGCTTTGTTGCGGCAAATCGCAGCGGCAGTCCCGATTGCTTTGCCTCAGGCTCTATCATATGCACTACGGCGTGTATGCAGCGGTGAACCGCTCCGACAGGGTCTTTTTTATCTACACTGTCTGTGCAAAAATCTATTCGCCCCGGCTTTTCCATAAATCTTGCCACATGAAGTGCGTGACTTACAAGCTCGTCTATACCCTCATTTTTTACGGCTGAAATAGGAATAACAGGTATTCCGAGAATTTGCTCAAGCTCGTTTACTCTGATACTTCCGCCGTTTTCTCGCACCTCGTCCATCATATTCAGCGCAAGCACCATAGGAATACCAAGTTCCATAAGCTGCATAGTAAGGCATAGATTTCGCTCAAGGTTTGAGGCGTCTACAATATTTATAATTCCGCTCGGCTTATCTTTTATCAAGAAATCTCGTGTAACTATTTCTTCGCTCGAATACGGCGACAATGAGTAAATACCCGGCAAGTCGGTAACTGTTGCCTCAGGGTGATTTTTAATTGTGCCGTCTTTTCTGTCTACGGTAACACCCGGAAAATTGCCCACATGCTGATTAGCGCCCGTAAGCTGATTAAACAAAGTGGTTTTGCCGCAGTTTTGGTTTCCTGCAAGCGCAAATGTAAGTTTGCTGTCTTTCGGCAGTGCTTTGCTTTCATCGTGAATATGATAATCGTTTGCCTCGCCAAGCTCGCCTACTCGTGGATGCGGAATAGATTTATGCCTTTGCGGTTTGCTGTCGGCAACAACTTTTCGTTCGTGTATGTTTTCAATTTCAATTTTCTTAGCCTCATCAAGTCGGAGCGTAAGCTCATAGCCTCTCACTTCAATTTGAATCGGATCGCCCATCGGCGCTATTTTCTGCAAAGTAATTTCAGTGCCGGGTGTAAGTCCCATATCAAGCAAATGGTGTCTTAATGCTCCGTCACCGCCAACCCTTGTAATAAAAGCACTTTGTTTTGGCTTTAGTTTATCCATTTCCATAAATAATGCCACCCCTATAAATGCAAATGTTCATTTCATTTTTTCATTTCATAATTTTTCTTTCCTTATATTATAATAAACCTTATGTCTATATGCAACAACTTAGGTGTTGAAAAATGTAAAAATAAGGAATATAATTTATTATATATGAAATATATATGTTATGTGTGAATACGAAAAGGTGGATTGAATGGAAAAAGAATTAAAAAAGCAAAAACTTGATATGCTCAACGGCAGTATATGGAACAAACTGCCTGTTTTTGCCCTGCCGATTGCGGCAACGGGTATACTCGAACAGCTTTTTAATGCGTCCGATATAGCAATAGTAGGCAACTTTGCACAAACCGACAAAACCGCAGCGGTAGCGGCAGTAGGAGCAAACAGCCCGATTATCGGTCTGATACTGAACTTATTTATCGGCATAGCGCTTGGCGCAAATGTTGTAATAGCAAATGCCATAGGACGAGATGACAGGCAGACCGTACAAAAGGCGGTGCATACCTCAATGGTGGTGTCGGTAATCGGCGGTGTATTGGTTGCGATAATCGGCGAACTTATAGCCGAGCCGTTGCTTACGGTGCTGAATGTACCCGATGATGTGCTTGAGCTTGCACTGTTGTACTTGAGAATATATTTTCTCGGAATGCCTGTCATACTGCTGTACAACTTTGAGGCGGCGATTTTCAGAAGTATAGGCGAAACCAAAATGCCGCTTATTGCGCTTACGCTGTCGGGAATTTTGAATGTACTGCTTAATCTGTTCTTCGTAATCGTACTTAAAATGTCGGTAAACGGAGTAGCAACCGCAACAGTGCTTGCAAATGTTGTGAGCGCAGGTATTCTTTATATAAAGCTCGTAAAAAGCGACAAATACATAAAAGTAGAATTTAAAAAGCTAAGAATTGACGGAAAAGTCTTTGCGAAAATTATGCAGATAGGACTTCCCGCAGGCATACAAAGTGCGGTGTTTGCGGTTGCGAATATTGTAATTCAAGGTGCGATTAACAGCCTCGGCACTGTTGTAATTGCGGCGTCAAGTGCGGCATTCAACATAGAGATTATCGCTTACAATGTAATGAACTCGTTTAGTCAGGCTTGCACAACATTTGTCGGACAAAACTTCGGCGCAAATAAGATTGACCGTTGTAAAAAAACTCTTTTTCTTTGTCTTATCGAAGACGCAATTGCATCGGGCACGGCAATACTTATAGTGCTTATAACAGGAAAATTTTTGCTGTCAATATTCAACAACAACCCCGAAGTAATAGAAATAGGCTATACAAGACTTGTAATTATTTTTATAGCTTACATATTCTCAATGCTGTATGAGGTAATGTCGGGATACTTAAGAGGATTCGGATTTTCGCTTGTTCCTGCAATTCTCACTACCGTAGGCGTATGTGTGCTGCGAATAATATGGATAAATACCGTATTCCCCGCAAACAGAACTTTTGTAACGATAATGACCGCTTACCCTGTCAGCTTAGCTACAACGGCAGTGCTGATATTTATAGCGTTGATTATCTACAGACCGTCAAAAAGATTTGCAAATAAGGGTAAAGAAAAAGCGTAATTGATTGATAAAGCAATCTGCTAAAATATAATTTACCGATATTACTCCAACATTTACAACAGTACCAAATATAAAAAACACAACAGCCTCTTGATGTAAAAACACCGAGAGGCTGTTGTTTTATATAAGGGAAATGAGTGGATAGCAAATTAATTTTTAAATGCCGAAAGAATCAGTCTTATACCGTATGTCATAAGCAAAATGCCCATAAACAGTCCGAGTGTTTGCGCTGTGAATATAAGATTAAATATTCCGTATATGCCTGCAAGCAGTACGAGCACTCCGCATATAAGCGGAAGTACCCATACACTTGAACCTGATTTTTTAACCTTGAATGATGTTGCTATAGAGGAGATTCCGTCTACAATAAGCCATACCGCAAAAATCGCAAGGATTAATATATCAAACATCACTCTTATGCCGGGCATAAACATTGCGAGCGCAGACACAACCGCCGCAGCTATGCCTGCTATAAGACCTAAAGTTCCCATTAAAGCTTTTTCTTTATTATTACCGTCGTTGCGTGAAGCTGCATACGAAACAATTGAGGAAATTCCCCATAATCCGAGAATTATCGTTACAATCCAACCGATGTTAAGAAATGTAAGTCCGGGATAAAATATGCAATAAATTGACGCAAGAACAGTCAAAATACCCAAAATACAATTAAATACTTTCATAGTCACCTCATATGTTTATTGTGAATAAAAAATAATAATATAACAAATGCAAGCAATGCAATGCACAACAGCAAGGCTATCAGCAAATATGTTTGTGTTCCCGTTACCATACTCGTGTTATCCTGTACGGGTACGGTCGGGACTGTGGAATACGGTTGAGTTGTCGGTGATAAAATATTAGCCGTAATCTGCGTACTGCCCTCATCCCTTGCCGTTACCGAAACAGTAGCCGTTATAAAGACTGCGGCAATCACCGTACAAACCGCAATTGCGCTAAGCAATTTTTTAAAATCAGTCATTTCATAATCATATTGTTACAATTGAGCTGTGGAATGTCATTGTACCGCTGTAATTGCCTGCAATAGCGTCAAGGTCTTGTCCGTAGAGTGCCTGCTGATTAAGTACAAGTGTACCCTCCTGAACCTGACCCTGTGAATCGGCGCTGAAGGTTGTAAAGTGGAAACCGTTTGCACCCGGAGCACCTGCGTCATTGATAGCGATTTTGTCGGCAACATTATCGTCATTTACTTTTTCCGAATAAATATCATACTTAATTTTGAACGGGTTGGTTGCGTCTTTCTGTGTAATATAGAACTTATCGTCAATGTCCTGACCGTTAATATAAACAGATACAAAGTTGTTATCGTTAAGTTTAAGCTCTGTTGCAGTCACATCAAAGTTGAGATACTTGTTGCTCTGTGTATCTGTCTGCGGCTGTGCAAGAGTGCCGAAATCAACCATATCGGGGATTGTAATAACATAGCTTACATCTCCCGGCTGTGTACCCTCAATTCTTGCGGTAACTTCTGTGGAAGAATCGGGATTTTCGTTTGTAAGGGTTGCCGCCGATACGGAAACCACACCTGTTGCGGCGAGCATAGCCGCCATAATTGCTGATATAAATTTTATTTTTTTCATATAAACACTTCTTTCTTTATTTTTACCGAATTTATCGGTATTTTACTTAACTTTGAGTGTGAACTCCGATTCCGCCGAATTGAGTTTTTGATGCGAATCGTCAAGAGTTACACATTCATACAAAACCATTGCTTGATACTCGCCTTTCTCAAGCGACTTTGAAAGCGGTACATCTGTAAGACCGCTGCCGGGTTCAAGCAAATCCGATTTATAAAGCACAGTTCCGTCGGAAAGCCTTAGCGTTGCGTATAAGCCGCAGGTGTTTGACTTTGGATTGCCGATACTGATGTGCAGAGAGGTATCGCCCGCATTCATTTCAGCAGTGCTGTAGCCGGGTATCTGCACGCCTGTTTTTTGGGTATTGTCACTGCCTTTTGAGTTTTCGTCTATGCCTGTATCCCAATCAGTGCGTATCTCCCCTACCACACCCTGTGTGGGTGCGGCAGGTTGAGAGTTTATGTTATTGTAGATTAATACTGCGCTTAGCGCTCCGATTGCAACGATAAGTGCCGCTGTAATTGCAATATATTTTTTTATTTTTCAATGCGTCCTCTTTTCTTCAATACAGCAAAGGCAAGCAAAGCGATAATTGCCGTAAATGAAATTGTATAAATCACGGTTGCGCCCGTCTTTATTGTTGTAATGCATTTACGGTTACGGCTGTAATCGGAAGATCCGTTAAAAGCATAAGCACACAGGGCAACACTCGAAATACGCTTTGCTTTTTTCTTGATTTTCATAAAAATCTCTACTTTATGCCCAAGGGTCATCCGAAGCGGGAGTTCGTATGTCGGAGAGTGCAAGATTGCGCCACAAGAACCATTGATTGCCCTTTCTGCGAAGCTCAATCGGGCGAGGTGAGTCCGCTCCCGACGACTGAACCTGAACCTTTGCATAACCCTCGCTCTGATAGGTATATGCATACTCGGAAACGGTTATTTTGTACGGAACATTCGGTGTATAATCGTTCTTCACGGATGAACCCTCAAAATACGAGCGAGGAATATATCCCCTGCCCTTGATTCTGTCACGCAAAAACTGAATATCCATCCCGTTCATCGGCTGAGGTCCTTTTAATACATTGAGCATTTCTATTGTGTTTTCCGGACTTTCATCATATTCAAGCAACACAAGTATTGCAAATGCCGCTGTTGAAAGAGGTGACGAAAAGTCAAGCTCCGGCATTTTTTTGAGTTCATCTGCATTTTTCGGATAATCGGCAAATACAAATGTTTTGCTTTTGTACATTGCATTGTTTACTGCTCCCGAAACAGCATTTGAAACATTGTTTTTTACAGTCTGATTTGTCATATTTTTTAAGCTGTCAAATATACCCATAAATAGTACCTCCTTATTAAAGAAGTGCGCCAAGTGCGGCAGGTTGAGAGTTTATGTTATTGTAGATTAATACTGCGCTTAGCGCTCCGATTGCAACGATAAGTGCCGCTGTAATTGCAATATATTTTTTTATTTTTCAATGCGTCCTCTTTTCTTCAATACAGCAAAGGCAAGCAAAGCGATAATTGCCGTAAATGAAATTGTATAAATCACGGTTGCGCCCGTCTTTATTGTTGTATTGTCAATCTGTGTATTGCCTGTGTTGTTGCCGCCGCTTGACGAGGTTTCCACAAGTGCAAAATCAGTCGGCTGTGATAATGTAAACACTGCTTTTCCGTTTTCAAAAGAGTCGGGCTTTATGTATTTTATGCCGCCGTCGCCGTCAAGTACCGCAAGGCTTACATTTTTGCCGCTTACCGGCAAGGTGAGTTTTAAATTATTGTCACACCAAAATTCCGCAAATGCAGAGTTTCCGTTATTGTCCGAAAGTGTGCCCTTGTAAAAATCAAGAATTTTTCCGTCCTTAATAAGCGACTCGAATTTTTTATACTGTTCGTCATCTGTTGAATAAGCAGTGTAGCTAACATTGAGTGACGAGTGCATATTGCCCGAAAGAGTAATGCCGCTGCCTACAGATTTAACGCTGTACTTTAGGAAGCTGCCTTTGATGTACGGATAACCTCTGTTAAAGTCAGAGCAAATAAAGTTTATGCTGTCATCTGTAACACTGTTTAACTTATCCGCAAGGCTTGCGCTTGCCATTTCAACCGTTCTTTCGTATGCAATATTTGTACTGTCGGCTTTTGCCTGTGAATCCGTGCCTACTGCATTGAGTGAATTTTGTGCTGTGTAAAATACATTCTTGACTGTTACACCGTCAGTTCCCGCAATGCCGTTCAAGCCGACAATCGAACCCTTTGCAGAATTGATTTTGCAAAGTACATTGCCGCAGTTATAGGAGCTTTCGATTTTGCCGCTGTTCTTGCCAACTAAACCGCCTGCAACCGTTGAAGTATCGAGTCCTGTCTTGCCTGTGTTTGCACAACCGTACATTTTGCCTGTGTTAATTGCCGAAATACCGCCGCACACGCTGCCCTTTACAATTGAGCAATTTCGTGTGCCTGTAATTTTACCGTTGTTAATACCCGCAACACCGCCGCAGACATCTGCGTTAAGAATCGAGTTAAGCTCCGATGCGTTGATTTTTAAATTTTTGATAAAGATTGTACCCGATACAGCGTTTATACCGCTTACGCAATGGTCAATCACACCGTCATTTACAGCCGCAATTCCGCCGCCTGTTTTTGCACTGCCCTTAAAGTCGCAGTCATAAACAAACAAATCTTTTACAATGCCTTTTTCTCCGATAAATTCAAACAGTCCGCCGTACTCGCCTGCGGAAATATTAAGTGCGCCTATGCTGTAGCCGTTGCCGTCAAATGTGCCGTTAAACGGTTTGTTTTCAGCAACAGAGCCGATTCCCTGTACCCAGCTTGAATTTTCATCAGCGTAAATATTATTTACAAGAACATAATTCTTGTCGCCGTATCGCTTGTAATCGGTTCTTACAACCTGTGAAAGTTTTACAAGGTCGCTGTAGGTTTTTATAATAAATCTGCCGTCGTCGTCCTTGTCAAACTCATCGGGTGTTCTCTCAAAGTTTGAATATGTATTGTCAAAGTCCGCATAATAAACCGTACCGCCGTTAAATACGGGGTAATCGTCAGGAGTAAGACCGTTATCTATGTTCTGATACCAAGCCTGTGTGCCGTCGGTAACACCGTTGTTGAGTTTAAAAGCAACTTCGCCGCACTTAAATTCGGAAATTGTTTTTTCGTTTGCCGATAACCCCAACTTGCTGTCTGTACCGAACGGAGTGTTTCCCGTATCTTTGTTGAAATAATTGTTTGCGATATTCGACTTGTTAAAATTCCTTGCCCAACCGATAATTGCGCCGCAATGTATGCCGCTGCCGTTATCGCTTATCTTTGTGTAATTGTAGCAGTTTTCGATTGTCGGGTTTGTATTGTTAAGGTAGCCGAGAATACCGCCGACATATGCGCCGCTTTGCGTTGCTGTAACTGTGCCTGAGTTTGCGCAGTTTTTAACTCTTGCGCCGCCGTTTGAGTAAGCTATTACGCCGCCGATACAATCGGAAGAATTATTGAGGTGAATGCTTCCGTAGTACATACATTTCTCAATATCTGTTTTATCATTTCCTACAGAGCCGATAATGCCGCCTGCGTGCGTTACCTGCGAACCGTATTTGTCATTATTTATATTTACATAAGAAACTACATTTTTGACAGAACCCAAATTAATGTAGCCGACAACACCGCCGATATGACTTGCGGAATTTTTGACTGTAATGTCGCCGTAAACCGTAATATCGGAAACACTGCCCTCGTTTACAGAACCGAAAAGTCCTGTGTAATCTGAAGCTTTGCTTATATTAAGATTTAAAATACTGTGTCCTTTGCCGTTAAAATTGCCTTTATAATTATTGACAGGCGCCCATTCCTTATTTTCAAGGTCAATGTTTGCGGCAAGTTCTGCGTTTGCACCTGCATTTTGCTTATCAAAATCAGCATAGCTGTGGTCGCCGTTTACAAGTGATGAGAACCAGAAAAGCTGACCTGCGTTGTTTATCGTATACACATCGGTGCTCTTATTATAAACGGCAGGCTGATACTGACCGCAAATTGTGCAAAAGCCCTTTTCATTATATGTATGAGTGTGTTGGGATACAAAGTTTGTCATATAAATTCTTTCGCTTAGCTTTGCGTCAATATAGTTTGCCATAACAAAACCAATGCTTTGTATAGCGCTTGATGTGGCAGGCTGTGACAAAAAGCTGTCCTCCATAAGCGACCTGTTTACTATTCTTGGCTGATTAATATTATCCTTAGCACCCGAATAGTTAAAAAGATAATTTCCTTGCTCGGTATATTTATTCTTAGTAGCATCGGAAATTGTGCTGTAAAAATAAAGGAGTTTTGTATCTGCGTCGCGCTCGCCGTAATTATCCTGTACATAAATATTGCTGTTTCCTACACGAACGGCATTTTTATTAAGAGAATAATCATTATCGTCCCATCTGCTTGCATCCATACCGAAAGCGTCCATTACAGAAAAGCCTAAATCTTTGCTTTCTGCTTTTTTAATGTAACTGTCCGAAAAATCGAGTCTGCGAATAAACACAATTTTTCCTCTTACATCCTTGAGCTTAGGCGAATACTCACTTCCGCCTTTCTGCGGTTTGTAAATCGGATAATTTTTATTATTCAGATATTGCTTTAAAACAATATCACCGATAATTTCGTCGCTGCCGTTCGAATCTCCTTTCAAGGTCATTACAACAGTTTCGTAAGGATGTTCTTTAAGAAAATCTTTGGCAGTGTCCATTATATTACGCAGAGTCATATCACTGCCGTCCCTGTTGTGGCAGGTGTAAAAATTTTCTCCGTGAATAATAGTAGGATTACTGTTTTCGTTAATTGATTCTTTTCTGTTAATTCTTATGTCCCATGCTCTTACTCCCGAATTAAGCTGTTCGTCGGGATAAAGCCGCTGACAACATACGATTGAAAGTTGTTCTGCGACATCAGTCATATAAGTTGCGCCTGTGTCATGCGTTCCGGGCATATTAACCTCTGAAAGATACATATCATCAGGCAAATGTGACATCCAATTGCCGCTGTTTATTGCATAGCCTTTATCGGTTTTGTTTTTTACATCTTCGGCAGTATATGAATTTAATGAATTCATATTAAGGAATTTCAAATCCCACTTAAAAGCTTTTTTTGAAAGAATAAGTTTTACATCATTGTTATCGTTTTTATTTTCATATCCCTCAATCGAAAGATACAGCTTGTTGGCTACATTATAAATGTAATAAACATTAGCCTCGGAATCAACAGGAATAAATCTCCAAAGCTGACTCAAATGATTGTCGCCTGAATTATTCCAAACATGAATAACAGCCTTATTTGGGTTATTCACACCGTCTACATCCCATACGGCATCATATGGGACTGACGAACCATAAGCATTTTTCGGAACATTCTCGTTAATATCATAGCTTCTCAGTCTGTAAGCTCTTCTTGAGCTGACCCATTCCGCAGTAATTTTAGGAGTTGTGCCGGTGTAATAAAGCTGCAGGCAGTTACCTTGAACCACTGCGTCATTATTTACATTTACATCACTGATATAATCTTTTGGATAAAGCATAAAAACAGGAGCGTTTTCCTGCGGCCTTATTTTATTGGAATCACCGCCGGGGATCTGCTGTTCTCCGAAATTTTCGGATACATCGTCCGTAGCCCTAACAACCCACTCTGTTTTTTTAGATGTCAATGCAATTTTTGATTCTTGTTTATAAGCATCTTTCTCTGTACCGACATAAAGATTGTTGTTTTTTTGGTCGGTAATTTTAGCAATTATGTAGTATGTATCTGCTTTGTTCGGTACAGGCTCAAATCTGAAATATTGATTATCATTTTTCAATGTGTCGTCCCATTGATGAATAACATTACCTACCTCCGACTTTTTATGTTCAACATCGAGCCATTTTTTAAAATCATCACATTTTATACCGTAATAATCATCTTTTTGCTGAAGCTTCATCTTACATTGCTTACCGCCGAGATAATCAAGATGAGCTACATTTGCTCCATATCCTGTACCGTTGATGTTCCAACGGAACTCGTTGCGGGCAAGCGGCTTATCGGTGTCTTTATCAGGCAAATTAAGATAAATATAATACAGCTTGGCTGTGTCAAACTTTGCCGATTTTGAGGCGTCCATACTTTTTAGCTCTGCCGCATTTGCAGTCACTGCAAAAGTGCCGAGCGTAATAATCGCTGTGAGCAGCAGTGCCGTGAACGATTTAGTCAATCTGATTGCTTTGTTCATTTGTTTCCCTTCTTTAACAATATTTTATTTTTTATAATTATACCTATATTTTGCGGTTTATTCTATACAAATAGCACGAATTGCAGAAATCCGTCACAAATTGATATGCAAAGACAAGATTTTTACAAAAAAATGTGGTACAATGTTGAATATAGTTATATCATACCGAGGGGATTACAATGCGCATTGCTGTTATTGACGATCTGAAAAGTGACAGACAATTGCTGATAAGCAGGCTTAACAAGTTACTTTCGGATAATAGCATTAACGGAGAAATATACGAATTTGAAAAAGGAATTGATTTTATAAATGCCTCAAAGCAAACAGCATTTGAAGTTGCATTTATGGATATTTACATAGATAAAGAAAACGGAATAGAAATTTCAAAACTGCTTAGAGAATTTGATAAGGAATGTATCCTGATTTTTACAACCACTTCGTCGGACTACGCACTCGAGGGCTTTAAAGTAAGGGCATTTGACTACCTTGTCAAACCATATACGACAGATGAACTTAAAATTGCATTTACGGATATTTTAAACCGCCTGCCGTCATCGGACAAATATATAGAAGTAAAAGTAATCGGCGGCACACAGAGAATCAGGCTGAATGAAATAATCTACGCCGAACATTTTAAGCACTGCATCAACATATACAAAAGCGACTGTGCAACCACCGTGGTTCGCAGTACATTTGCGGAGTTTGGCAAACAGCTTGAAAGCGACGAAAGATTTTTTATGTGCAACCGTGGAGTAATTCTTAATTTTGATTACGCAAGCGATTTTGACGGAACGGAATTTATACTGAACAACGGAGTGAGAATTTCGGTCAGCCGAAGTCTTACAAAATCCGCAAAAAGTCGGTTCGCCGATTTTATCTTTAACAAGAGGTGATATTGTGACGGAAATGCTACGACCTATGCTTGAGCTTGCCGTGCTGATACCCGGCACTTTACTTGCATACCTGCCTATGAAAGAGCATTTAAAAATAAAAATGGGCGCATTGACGGCAATTTGGCTGTCAACACTCCTTATGCTTTGCATAGTGGGCGGACTGTTTTGTTATTCGTTTGAAATAAAAACAATTTCTTTAATCCTGCCTGCCTTTATGCTTATGACCATTGCCTACTGCGCAACGCTTAGGACATCTATATTGAAATCCGCAAATATTGCACTTGCCGTGTGCGGCGTTTATGCCTGCCTTGCAAGCATAACACGAGCCATTGACTCAATAGTTTATCCTAAAAATATCGAGCCTTGGTTCGGGCTTACGGGCGGAATTGTTTTCAATATTTTTTGCTGGATATTTGTAATGCTTGCGTTTTACCCTGCCTCTCACGCAGTGTGCGACCTAATAGACGACGAAAACATTGCTCACACATGGTATGTGTTCTGGATATTACCCACTGTTTTTATCGCCATAAACATATTTATAATACCGTGGAATCCAAACATTCTGCATACAGGAAGAATTATGCAGGGATATATTGTAATCTGTTGTACGATGCTCGGTTTGCTTTTGCTTTTTTACGCTCTGTTTTACATAATGGCAAAAAGCCTTAATCACAATCACAAGCTCACGCAGGAAAACACAATTCTGTATATGCAGCAAGAGCAGTACAACACGCTTAATAAGGCGATTGAAGAAACCCGACACGCTCGTCACGATATGCGGCATCATCTGTCGATTCTTAATTCGTTTGTCAAACGAAAAGATTGGGCAGACCTTGAAAATTATTTAAGCGAAATGAGCAAGAGCATTCCGAGTTCGGAACTCAAGCTGTGCGAAAACAATGCGATTGACGGAGTAGCGGGGCATTATTATCATAGGTATAAAGATTTGGAAATACCGTGTGTATTCAAGCTCGAACTTCCAAAAGAACTTTCCGTATCTGAAATTGATATTTGCCTTGTGCTCTCTAATTTGCTTGAAAATGCGCTTGAGGCAAGTATGCGAACCGCACCAGACAAACGACGAATAACCGTGTTTGCAAGAATGCACTCGGATAATGTAGTGCTTATTAAAGTAGAAAACTTCTACAACGGAGTTGTAAAAGAAAAGAACGGAATTTTTGAATCAAGCAAACACAGCGGCGAAGGCATCGGCACACAATCCGTCCGCCGCATAGCCGAAAAGGGCGGCGGCTACTGCCGTTTCACGCAAAAAGACGGCATCTTCACCGCCGATGTAATGCTTAGAGGAAATAGTAAATAGATACAGGAAAATAAAAAGCACAGACTTTCGTTATTTTGAAAAGCCTGTGCTTTTTAATACTGAATTTTATTCATATCCCCTTATCCTTACCACAAGAACCGTTTTTTAAATTTTCCGGTAAAAATCGTTTATTATGATTTTGTGAAGATTTTAATATTTTGTTAAAAGCTGAAATTATATTACTTGAATCGTTGCACTCAAACCAAGTGTGTCCAACAGTTTTTGCGAGTTTATATTTGCCGAATTTTTGAAATTCTGAAATCAAACAGTCGGATTGTTCTTTACTTGTAAAAGCGTATTCAGTTGATATAAGCACAAACTTCTCTTTAAATTTGTGTTGCACATCCCAATCTCTGTCCCAAAGATGCTTATCATCGTGAACTTCATTATTCGGTTTCGGACTGAATTTCATATTATTAGTTTCGTAAAATCCATTATTATCGGGTATATAAATTTTATCTTTTCTTTTTTCGGAAACATCGGAAAAGTATTCACAAAAAGTTTTCACATCAAGTGAATATTAGCGCATATAAACATAATTGTCAATATATTTGATATGTATTAAAAATCCTATCTGACTGCAATAGCCAGATAGGATTTTTGAATTATTAACCGAGCGAAGGAATAAGTTGTGCAAGATATTTCTGAATTTGTGTCGCATCTGCTATTGAAACACTTCCATCGCCGTTTGTATCTGCAACAGCAAGCTGTTCATCATCAAAATCTATGATGTTTGCAAGATGTTTTTGAAGTTCGGTGGCATCTGCAATTGTAACATTTCCATCACCGTTAGTATCGCCGATTAGAATATTTTGCTTAACGCTAATTGCGAATTCGCCGTATTTTGAAGAGTCTTCAGCAGAAACTGCCTTTACAATAATCAAAGCTGATGTTTCATCTTTTCCTATGGTAATTTCGCCGCTATCGCTAATAACTGTATTCTCGCTGTTGTTTCCGCTAACGCTCCAGACAACATTCTGACTCGGATTGTTAGTACCGGTTACTACTGCTTTTAAATGCTGTGTTTCACCTGTTTCCATTGTAACTGTAACATTATCAACAGTTGAGGTGATTTTAATTTGCATAATATCAACAGTCACACTTGCGGTTATAGTTTTATCAGCTGATGAAACTGCTTTTACGGTGATTTGTTTACTTGTTTCATTGTTGGAAATTGTCAGTAAGCCGTTGGAATCAATTTTTGTATTTGATGATTTGTTGCCTGAAATCGACCAAATTACGGATTGAGAGGGGTTATAGAATCCGAAAACTACCGCATTGAATTGACAACTCTGACCGCAAGCAGTGCTTGCAACAGAAGGAGTAATTGCTATACCGTTAATAACGGGTACAATCTCTTCAATGGTGATTGTAAGACTCGCAGACTTGGTGTTGTCTGCAACTGAAGTGACTGTAACAGTAATTTGTTTTGCTTTTTCGTTCAGGCTGACAGATAAAATACCTTTGTCGGAAATAGTAGTATTGGAATCAGTGTTGCCGGAGATTGTCCATATTACCTCTTGACTCGGCAAGTTAATTCCCATAACATTTGAAACAAGTTGCATTGATTCACCTTGTTTCAAAGAGTTTTTTGTAGATGTAAGAACAACTGATTCTACATTTGTATTAAGATAAAGCTTATTCCAACAATTGTCCTGATCAAATATATAACCTTTTTCTTTATCTTTTATCAATTTAAGATTATTAAAGTAACTATTTGTATTGTCAAAATGAACTGTTTGTATATTATTGCCATTTAGAATAACTGTATGAGTATCTTTACAAGCAAAATTATTACTAGTTTTTGCATAATAATTACCAGCATCTACTCCTGTTATTTGCTTGAAGTCTCCAGATATTTCCATTGTACCAGCAGACAATAAATTTCTAGGTTGACTATATATTCTGTCTGTTTCTCCACAAATACTTTGTGTATAAAAACTTCCATTAATCTTTACAAAATCATTCGCCTTACTCATATTTAGGTATCCTGATGAATTTGTATATTCCATTTCATCAGTAACTGAGTTCTTTTCATATGACTGAATTCTGTAATCTCCATTTACTTCAAGTGTTCCTCCATCTATATACATTTGTCCGCTTGGTTGTAATAAGTTTCCATTTATAATAAAATAACCTTTATTTAAGTCTATTTCAGCAGGATATGTACTATAAGTATCCATTGATACATCATTATTAATGACAGCTTTTTTTCCGTTTAAATCTATTTTATAAATTGAAAGATTATTAGAATCAACTGTCATATCACTGCAGAGAGTTGTTATGTTCATTTTACCGGACCAAACAAGGTTATTGTTAGTAACTACTAATTTGTTAAAATTAGAATCTAAACTCTCAAAATAAATATGTTGCGGTTGCGTACCATTAAATATTACTGTGTGATCTTCACTACAAGTATAATTATTTGACGAGTCACCATATGTGCCGTTAGTTCCATTTATTTGCTTAAAATCGCCACCTACCTTCATTGTTCCATACTTAAACACGTTCTTAGAAACATTATAATATCCAATCGGACCGCTTCTTCTATCTACTGCATTGCTTTGTATGATAAAATCGCCTGCAATTTCTACAATATCTTTTGATTTTTCCATTACTAAGTAACCACTTGAAGAAACATATTCCATTTCGTCAGTAACTGAGTTCTTTTCATATGATTGAATTCTGTAATCTCCATTTACTTCAAGTGTTCCTCCATCTATATACATTTGTCCGCTTGGTTGTAATAAGTTTCCATTTATTGTTAGTGTATGTCCGTTTAAATCAATCGTACCGCCAGTAGCAACAAAATTATTGTTTATTACCATATCTTTAGTAAGTGTAATATCATAGCCTCTATTACTACCATATGTACTATAAGTATCTAATTTTATATCTTCATTCTGATTATTGTAATCTTCTTTTGTATATTGAATAATTGTAAAACTCTCATTTACTGCATTCATGTTTTCTGTATTGCCAGTATCTATAACATACCAAGAATCAGCACCTACATCAATCATCTCAAACATAAACGAAAGTTGTTCTTTTAAATCGTCAAGCTGGGCGGAGTAATTTTCATAATTCTGATTGGTTGCCCAAGCAAATAACTTTCCAAAAAGTGATGTATAAAGAGGTTCAACATACTTTTTGGAATAATCACATCCCATAAGACAGATGTTTTCATACATTTTAAACGCTGCGCAAAATGTACTACCGTTTGTATTCAATACAGCTGTTCTTAATAAATCTTCAATTTCATACAAAGAACTCATCTCATAGTAATCGTTGATCATATCTTCGGTTCCAAACCAAGAGTTAGCAACAACAGTACCGACTGATTGTGCAAGGTCTATAGCTAAACCAGCCATACCTAAATAGCTTATGACTTGCTTTTTTACCTCTTTCATAAATTCTTCAAAAACAACATACGGAGCGGATTTAGCAATAAAAATGGACTTGATTTGTTCAACGGTAAGGTCTTTCGAAAATACCAGAGCAACATTATCAATCGCAGTATTAAGATACACATTATTACCGCACTTGCTTGACATTATATTTAAAACTTCTGCATAACTTTCCGACATTTGTGCTATCATTTCAAGTTTACTAAGCTTATCAAATAAATCAGATATATCAACGGCATAATCAATATAATCACTAATTGTATCCGCATATTCTAATGCTTTGCCAAAATTACCCATACTTTTAATCTCTTTTAATATAGCATCTGCGTTTTCGGATGTAATGGGAGTATCAATCAATATATTACTGTTATAGTCTACATATTTTTTCCATGCGGAAACGTGGATAGAATCCTTAAAAGACTGAACATTTTCAATAAATGATTCTTCCTGCGTATTTCTAACAAGTAAATCTATTAATATAGCCTCGTAATACTTACATTGCTGTGTCTGTGTTATTTCAGTTGCAAGAGAATCCGGTGAAATAGTAGCTAATTTCCAGGCATCAAGTTCAACTTGAAATGCAGTATCTTTGTCAAGCGTTTCGACAAAAGCTCTATAAGGCAATCTCATTTCATTTACAAGGCAATCATAGGTGCAATAATTTTTTATGTATGATTCTTTGTAGGTATAATAGTCGTCTGATGATGATATTGTACTTGCAGAACTTGTTACTATTCCTACTGAAATCATAGAAGTCAGCACACAAACAACTAATAAAACAGATACTATTCTTTTCATAAATGATCCCCCTCAAAATAAAAAGTGCGCAGCCGAAGCCACGCACGAAAAATACATAGCTCTAATTGCTGCGAAACAAATTTTCAACGCTGCCAGAGTGTGTGAAAACAGAGCCTGTATTTTTACCGAGATAAAAATACACACTCACTAAGCAGCAAAATTATTAAAATTTGTTTCGCAATTTTATTCTATCATATTGAATATTAAAATGCAATAATCATATAAAAATTTAGTAACTATTTTTCAGAAATGAGCCTTGACGCAGGGCGCAATCTCTGGTAAAATAAATGCTCGCTCAGATTATTTTCTCTGCTGTAAGTGCTCTTTGACAAATCTATAAACGCAAAACAAATCCCTGCGAGGATACTGTCAAGGTATATCTATACAGTATTTACGCAGGGGTTTATATATATCGTTGAAAGGAGTTGTTGCTGTATGATAGCAGTAGAATACTATCCCGTTGGGATAGGCAAGCATATTGTTTGTATATACGACCGCCGCAATACGGCAGCCGATATACAAACGCTTGTCGGGGAATCCCCGAACCCCAAATTTTGCAGAAAGAGAGACTTACAACCAAAACAATTACTAAAAACAAACTGGTAGCATTGAGATTTCGTGAAAACGAATACGATTTAATCAAATCAAAAGCGGATAAAGCAAATATGAATTTTACTGAATTTGTCACACGCTCGGCATTGAATAAGCAAATAACGATTGTTGACGGATTACCCGAAATTCTTAAAGAGGTTAAAGCAATAGGCAGAAATCTTAATCAGCTTACGACTCTTTGCAATATGGGCAAAATTATCTTTCCTGAGCTATCGGAGTTGAAAGAACAGTATTCAAATGCTGTTGTTATGCTTGACGAGATAGCAAGGAGGTGTTCGTAATGGCAACCTTTGTAGCTATTCCCGAGAAAACACAAACTGCAACGGCAATGAAAAGAGTTCTTGATTATGTAATGCAGGATAAGAAAACTATGTTTTATGACAGGGAGAATGACCGTTCATATAAGCTTATCAGCGGTCAGAATTGTGCTTTCAATGAATTTTTGGCGACAAAGCATCGTTTCAATAAAGCAAAGGGAGTGTTCTTCAAACAGTATGTGCAATCCTTCAAGCCGGATTGCGGAGCAACTCCTCAATCAGATAGATTTGGAAACGGCAAAAGCCTTTGAAGGATTTGAGGTAGTCGTGGCTACGCATATCGACCGTGACCATTGGCATAATCACTTTGTTGTAAATTCTGTGAACAGCGAAACGGGATTAAAGATTCAGATAAATGAGAAAGGCTTGGAAGAACTGCGGAATCGTTCGGATCAAATATGTCAGCAGTTCGGGCTTGAAGTATTAACGCCCTATGAGAAGCCGAAACAACGCTCAATGAATCAAAGAGAATATAGAACTGCAATTCATTGTGACAGTAAAAAGCTCCGACTTATGAACGCTATAGATATGGCGGTTGTTCATAGCCAGAGCAAAGAAAAATTTATTGAGAATATGAAACGCTTGGGATACGGTGTTAAGTGGATTGACAGATATAAATATATAACTTACACGACACCTGACGGTCAGCGGAAAAAAGAAAATCAACCAAATCATAAAAATATAGCATAAAATCAAGGCAGAGAGTATATGTGTAAACTCTCTGCCTTGATTCAAATCTCATAAACAATGTATTTATTGATTTTGCTGTTAAAGTTAGGATATTGGAAATAATAGACAAATCCGAACCTTTCACCGATTGGTTTAAGGTTCGGATTATTTTCGTTTGGTGCAGGTAACAGGACTTGAACCTGCATGAAATTGCTTTCATATGGACCTGAACCATACGCGTCTGCCAATTCCGCCATACCTGCATATTTATTAATTTGTGTTCTTGCGACAGGTTAGTCTGCCTACAAAATCTATTAAAATAGATTTTGCATAAGTTCGTATTGCCAAATCACAGATTTGGATACTCACTTAAATTCCGCCATACCTGCATATCTATTAATTTGTGTTCTTGCAACAAATTAGCGATACTCAAAAATATCATACTAACAGATTTATTATATCAAATCAATTAATAAAAGTCAATCGGATAGGCGAGATTTTTATATTTTGTTTTACAGCAGACAGCACAAAAATGCTGTCCGCCTTAATCAAATATAATTTAGACCGTAAGAATAAATATCATTCCAATTTTTGTGTATAACTATATCGGCTGTCAGGTCAGTATCATTATACACTATATTATATCAAAGAGGATTGACCTGCTACTCAGAAGGCAGTTACTCTGTCATAAAAAGGAGTAACCGTAAATTTGAGCCGCCCCAAAAAGTTAGACTGAAAATCTAACTTTTTGTAGGTCGGATTTTTATGGCTACTCCTATATTTATCAGTGTTTTTTATTATTTAGTACCGAAAATTCTGTCGCCGGCATCACCAAGGCCGGGACGGATATATGCGTTATCGTCGAGTTCACGATCGAGTGCGCCAACATAAAGCTGAATGTCAGGGTGCGCTTTCATAAGGGTTTCAACGCCCTTAGGCGCTGCGATAATTGACATAAATTTAATTTTTTGACCGCCGTGCTCTTTGATGTAATCTACAGCGGCAACTGCCGAACCGCCTGTCGCAAGCATAGGGTCTACAACAACAATCTGTCTTTGGTCGATCGGCTCGGGAAGTTTGCAGTAATATTCGTGAGGCTCGTGAGTGACAGGGTCACGATAAAGTCCGATGTGACCTACTCTTGCTGACGGTACGAGTGCGAGAATACCGTTTACCATACCAAGACCGGCTCTTAAAATCGGTACTACGGCAAGTTTTTTGCCTGAAATTACAGGCTGTTTTGACTCTTCAAGCGGAGTTTTAATATTAATTTCCTGTGTTTCAAGGTCAGAAAGTGCCTCGTATCCCATAAGCATAGCAATCTCTTCAACAAGTTTTCTAAACTCGTTTGTAGATGTGCTCTCTTTTCTGAGTAATGTGATTTTGTGTCGGATAAGCGGGTGTGTCATATATGAAACAGACATAATTTTCCTCCGTATTTTTTCTGTCTCTTATACACATCTCCGAGCCCACGAGACAC
>ENA-UALF01000399-UALF01000399.1-human-gut-metagenome-genome-assembly--contig:-NODE-399-length-23211-cov-10.317240_pt1 | contig 23211 bp, 17 predicted proteins | sample MGYA00243698_ERZ654464 | MGnify/ENA primary metagenome ERZ654464 (study PRJEB26926, sample SAMN06164595) | human gut metagenome | biome: ENVO:00009003; feature: ENVO:2100002; material: ENVO:00002003...
CGAGATCGCTCAGTGTCTCGTGGGCTCGGAGATGTGTATAAGAGACAGCATTTATTAAGAAAAGAGAGTTGATATGAAGTTAAAAAAATTTGAACAACAGCCAAAACATGTTGACAACATCCCAATAGAGGCTATTAATCTTGATTCTGAACAGGAACAGCCGCCAAAACCTGACAAAGCTGTTGGCAAGAATGTATTCCAGCCTAACAGCAAATACTTTACAATTGTTATATATGGTCTGCTTTTTGTGCTAGGTGCAATTCTTATATATAAGTTCATTGGTAACTGGCCTGCAACCGTCAAGTCATTGGGCAATATATTCCATATACTGTCACCATTTCTTATTGGTGCCATGATTGCGCTTGTTCTTTATCCGTTTATCAAGATCCTTTATAACAGGTTCTTCATGGGGGTATGCCATATCAAGTCCAAGAAAGCTGCCAAAATGCTTTCAATTCTTGTTGCTTACCTGATAGCAGTTGGCGCATTTGCAGTATTAATAGGCTTTGTTGTACCTCAAATATACAAAAGCATTACAGAGATTGCCAATCAGGCTCCTGTATGGTACGAGAATATCCGCAACTGGTTCACTGAGTTTGAAGATAAGCACGCCAATTCTTCTATTGATTACAATTTCATTAATCAGAAGATTGAAGATGCTCTTCCTAAACTTGTTGACTACATGACTGGTGCACTTACCAATATGGTTCCTTACATTCTTAATACATCCATGGCCATTCTTTCAGGTGTGTTAAACCTTATTATTGCAATTATCGTGTCCATCTACATGATTTCTGATAATAAGAATATCTTTTATCATTTTAAGAGATTTTTATATGCCGTGCTTCCTAAGAAAACAGCAGACAATACACGCATCATCTGTAAGAATTGTGCAAGCATTTTTATTAATTATATTATCGGCAAATCATTTGACTCAATTATTGTCATGATTATCTGCTTTATTATCATGCTGATTCTCAAGCTGCCATATGCAGTGCTTATAAGCGTGATTGTCGGCATAACGAACATGATTCCGTATTTCGGACCATACATCGGTGGCGTGATTGGCGGTGTGATTATTGTTATCGCAAGCCCTATCAAACTTATCATATTTGTAATCATGATTGTCTGCATCCAGCAGGTTGACGGTCTGCTTATTGGACCTCGTATAATCGGCAGTACTACAGGTCTTAAGCCTGTATGGGTTGTGTTCTCAATAACCGTAGGTGGGGCGCTGTTTGGCGTAATTGGAATGTTCCTTGGAGTTCCCGTATTTGCCGTATTAAGCTACCTGTTAAACATTACAGTGCAGCATTTTCTGGACAAAAGAAAAGTCACCGTGCAGCCTTATGACTCGCCCGATGACCTCTAGATTATTTTTTGGTATTAAGAATTCTCACGACATCGTCGAGGGAATTCTTAAATCTTACCACTCTGTAATTCGCACCTTTATGCACATACATCACTTCTGATACTTTCCTTGCAAATGCTTTATTCTTCACAACAATTCTCCAAAAACCTTTATATAGTATATGCATTTATTATTAATGATTTCTTACTGCGATAAGTTTACAGATAGGATTGCCCATCTGTGAAAATCTTGTCTCATACTCTGTCATTACATTACCCTCGTTAAGTACAGAGTCATTATGTAAGTCAAATGTGACAACAGGAAGCTCCCAGTCTGCCTCTTTAATCTCTTCTAATGAAAAATCGAATAAATCTTTATTATCTGTTTTGAATTCCACCTGTCCGTCCGGCTTTAATATAATGTCATATCTTGCCATGAACTGTCTTGAGGTAAGTCTTCTCTTCGCATGTCTGTCTTTGGGCCATGGATCTGAAAAATTAAGGTATATTCTGTCTACCTCTCCATCTCCGAACACCTCACATATAGCCTCTGCATCCATTCTGATGAATCTTAAATTAGGAAGCTGAAGTTCGTCCTGTTTCTCAACAGCTCTTAAAAGCACGCTTGAATACTTCTCTATACCCACATAATTAATATCAGGATTATTTGCTGCCAGTGTTGTTATAAATGTGCCTTTACCCATACCAATCTCAATACGGATTGGATTATCGTTACCGAAAACCTGTGACCATGTGCCTTTCATCCCCTCTGGCTCTGTAAACACATATTCATTCTCTATCATTACTTCCCTTGCTCCGGGTACATTTCTAAGTCTCATACATTACTCCTATCTTATATATTAGCTCAGATTTCGGCTATGTCCGTGTGCGGTATACGCTTGAATATGACAAGCTGTGCAGGAGTTAATGCCACCATCTGCATAAGTTCAGTGCGTGAAAGCACATCCAAACGAAGTGCGTTTGATTTCACGCACTGTAATAGACTTTGCAGATGGCGGCATTTACTCATGCTAAGCGAAGTCATCCTGAAAGCACATGCCGCACACAGACATAGCCGAAATCTGAGTTTCCTATATATTATTTACCATAAATATCACTTTTTGCCAAGCGGGGTTTACTTATGTACAATCCTGGGCTACAATGTATTTGTATATTTTATTAATCGGAGGAATTATCTCTATAATGAAAAAGCAATTTTTAAAAGGATTACTTATAAAGATAACCAGCGCTGTATCTGCCACTGTTTTGGTATTCTCAGCTTTTGCAGCGGATACCCAGGCTGCAGCATACAACAAAGTCTACAGCGAGACAGACACAACCAGCACAGAGGCTGTATGGCCGGATGCACCTGATGTTAACTCAAGCAGCTGCATTCTTATTGATGCTGATACAGGTTCCATTCTTTTCGAGAGGAACTCTCATGAAAAATGTTATCCAGCCAGCACAACCAAGATTTTAACAGGGCTCCTTACTATTGAGAACTGTAATATGGACGATGTTGTAACATTTTCACAGTCAGCTGCTAACTCAATTAATGTATATGAGGATGCCAACTTAAGTTCAAAAGCAGGCGAGCAATTTACTGTCAACCAGCTTCTTCACGGACTTCTGCTGTATTCTGCCAACGAGATGGCTTATGCCCTCGGTGAACATGTGGCTGGCTCAATAGATGCATTTGTCGATATGATGAATGCCAAGGCAAAAGAACTTGGTGCTTTGAATACACATTTTGCCAATGCAAGCGGATTATATAATACCAACCACTACACAACGGCATATGATATGGCAATGATTGCAAGAGGGTGCTATAACAATGCTTCTTTTGTCAGCATTGATTCAACTGCCGATGCATATGTAATTCCTGCAACTAACATGTCTGCACAGCGTACAATAAGACACCGACACAAGATGTTGAAGGGTCGTGCCTACTATTATGAATACTGCAAGGGTGGCAAAACAGGATATACTGATGAATCACAGAATACACTTGTTACATTTGCAGAAAAAGACGGTATGCGTCTTATATGCGTTGTATTTAAGGAAGCCACAGATGAGATAAGATATGTTGATACAAGAACCCTTTTTGACTGGGGATTTTCCAATTTCCAGAAATCAACAACAACCGGAAGCCAGCTCGGAGCAATGTTCTCTAATGACAACTATTACAACTCGGCTGTTTTCTCAACTCTTTCACTAAACTTTGGACTAAATGCTTCATTTATCACAATACCTAATAAAAGTTCATTGTCAAATGTATCAATGACGGTTGATGATAATTATGACATGACCAATGAGAATGGTGTTATGACAACACATCTTAAGTTCTTATACAATGATAATACTGTCGGCACAACTACACTTAATATATCTGCTGCCGGAACAGATACCGGAAGCCTGCTGCCATACATTAATAATGATGTTTCATCATCTTATAAACCGAAAACATGTATCAGAATTAATATATGGATACTTGTTGGAATTGGTGCCGTTATTCTTTTTATCATCTACATTATTGAAGAACGGGCAAGAAGAAAAAGACAGAGAAGACACTATAACAGAAGAAGACGCAGATTATAATAAACAGAGGATTCGGAGCTAAACCCTGAATCCTCTGTTTTCTATATTATCAGTCTGTGTTTCATTACTAATTCCACCTTTTGAATATGTAAGGCCTGAATATACAGCCTGTGTATTCTTCATAAGCGGCTCAGAATCATCCTGTTTACTAACCTCATAAAAGGATGCCCTGAGTTTCTTTAAAAGCCCTGTAATTCTGTTAATCTCATTATTATCAAGACTTACAGATGCTGAAATAAGTGACCTCTTCATATGATTATATATTACAAAAAGATTAGCTGATATCTCATACTGCATATCAAGTCCGCATATAAGCTGGTCTATAACCTTCTGCGCCATATATATATTATTATGTGCCTGCTCAGCACTATCACTCTCACATGCATCATTAAGATATTCTATAGCCATATCATACAGAATCACAACAAGCTGTGATGCTGTAGCCTGTGTAATTCTATACTGAAATGTCTTAATTGTTTCTTTAGTCATAGCATCCCTTTCCTATATAACCATTGAATCTTAAACTACTGTAATAACTGTAATACCTGTGAAGGTCTTTCATTAGCCTGTGCAAGTATTGACGTAGCTGCCTGTGTAAGAACTGTTTCAGAAGTATAAGTAGTCATCTCTTCTGACATATCAGTATCTATCATTGTTGATAATGACTTGGTAAGGTTCTCACTTGAAACCTCAAGGTTATTAGTTGTATGATCAAATCTGTTCTCGTATGCACCAATTCTTGAACGTATTTTATTAGTCTTATTAATAGCTTCATCTACAGTAGATATCGCCCTTGATGCTGTATACTGAGTCATGACATTCATATGCTCCGTGCCAAGTGAATACGTTGTTATTGCCGGAATATCAATAACAATAACCTGATCCTGATTAGCACCTACATGTATGCTCATAGTTCCAACGTCTGTGACTTCCTGACTTATAGTTCTCGCTGTACCTGCACCTGCAGCTGACTGTCCATCATTGTTACTATCGTCAAATACAGTACCTGCCGCATTACCCGGAACATCCATTGAAAACTCTTTGTTATTAACATCTGTTACTGTAATTACAGTACCCTTTGTTGAAAGAATTGCCGAATCAGCAAACCCAATTCGCTTCCCATCATCTCCTGTAGCAATCTCTGCCTTAACATCGCTTCCTTCTACATATATACCATCTTGTGTTGCTGCCTGTGGTATTCCCAAAATATCTGCAAGCTCTGCATTATCGCATGTTATATTCATCTTCTGGTCGCTTCCATACTGGTTAGTCATAATAACAAGTGTTGAACCAGCATAATCGGCTGTTGGCACATAACCTGCATAATCAGTACCATTAGCTGCTGTATCATTATTAAGGTCTTTAACTGTAAATGCAGAACCACCTGTGATGTTAACTCCGTCAATAATCTTTCCCATCACCTTATCAAGTGTATCACCTTCGGAAATGCTTATCTTGTAACCGTTTATGCTTATTGTTCCTTCCTGTTCTTTTGTTATAGAAGCTGTTGATGACATAGTAATACTTCCTGCTCCTACCGCTATAGCCTGTCTTGCGTCCTCAGTAACAGTTATTCCATATACACCTGCTGTATAGCTGTCAGATACAGAAAGCTGATTAACTCCCTGAAGGTCTGAATATACTCTTCTTGAAAGATTACCGTTAATAAGAGACTGTGTATTGAATTCTGTCTGATCAGATATTCTGTCAATCTCATTATTAATCTGTTCTATCTCTTTCTGTATAGCTTCTCTTTCATCATCTGAATTAACATCATTAGCAGCCTGAACGCTAAGCTCCTTTAATCTTGTGAGCATACTCTGGATTTCGGTAATTGCGCCTTCTGCTGTATTCAAAACAGAAACTCCATCTGCTGTATTATTCTGGGCCTGACTAAGACCTCTTATCTGTGCTCTCATCTTTTCAGAAATAGCACAGCCGGCAGCATCGTCCTTAGATCCATTTATCTTGTATCCTGATGATAATCTTTCAATTGATGTTGACAGATTATTCTGTGATTTCTGTAATGCATTGTTGGCAACAATTGCTGCCACATTAGTTCCTATTCTCATATCTTAACCTTTCTGTCTGTCCGATTTACCTGTTCATGCTCTATATATCGGACTTTCTGTTCAAATCTTTAACCTGCAAGCAGTTTTACAATCTGTGCTGCAATTTCGTACAGCTTATCTGTTGCCACACTGTCAGCCGCTGCTTCATATGTCACATATGGCACGTCTGACGATTTTGTAATGTTGACGGTCACATTTGTAAATCCAAATCCTTCTTTTAAATTTTCTTCCAAATCCTCAAGAAGCTGGCTTCCTTCATCTGAAACTGCTGTGTCACTGACAATGTACATACCAAGACTTTCTCTGTCAGCCTTAGCCTCAACAGAAACTTTTCCTAATACGCTGCTTAGCATGTTTACAGATATACGACCTTTATTGTCGTCATCCTGAACCAATGTAAGTTTCAGCATACCTGTACTTCCTGAGTCTGTTATATACGGTATTCTGTAATCATGCCTTAATGCCAGATTCTTAATATATCCGATTGTTCTGTCCTTAAGTCTTAAATCCAGAAATCCCTCGTAATTGACATCTATCTGTGTATCAAGGTCTCCTGCTTTGGAAAGAACCTCCTGAAGTTCTTCCTCTGTCTCATCTTTCATTTCTTCATACATAAGTGACAGTTTTTCTTTATGTCCGATTTTTTCAATCGAATCCCTTGCATAATCACGTGTTGTCTTAACACCTCTGATATCCGGGAACTGTCCGGATTCTAAAAATGCTTTAACAGCCTGTATGTTACCACTGTTTATTTCTGTATCTGCATTTCTTATCTGCCTCAATATATCAGCTCCTGCCTGCACTGCTGCCTGCTGTTCCTTAAGATATTCCTCATAATATTGTTCCTCGGCTGCCGCATCATAGTTATCCTCTAACTGTTCAATAAACATTTCAACGGACTGTTCTCCGATTCCGGATGAGTTATCCACATTCTTTAATGTATTCGGGGTAACTAATCCACCATTTGCCATAAATAATGCACTGTAATAGTTAGCAATTCCGCTTACCTCTGCCATTCCTGTATTCTCATCAATAACAGCGTCCATGTCATAATGCTTTCTTGAATTATATGCAGTCATAAGATTATTCATAGTGACCTCAGCTCCCTGCTTAATCAGCGCACCTGCTGCCACTCCGGCATCTCTGGTGAATATATTCATCATCTGGTATATTCCTATAAACTGCTTTCTCTGCTCTTTAGTAATACCATTGGTACGGTCAAGCTTATAAAGAAACTTTGAAAACTTCTCCTCATTATCCTTAGATGCTTTATCATTAGCCTCTGTAAGATATTCGTTGACTTCCTCAATTGAAGCATTCATTGGATTTACTCCGTCTTTTATCATATTAAGAACTGTCTCTGGTTTCATATTCTTAATAAGATTATTAATCATTGCATTAACAGATTTGACTATCTCTACATTTTCCTTTGTCATATCCATGTTATTAGCAGCCAGTACCTTTATTGCTTCCTTGTCCTCATCAGTTCCCTCAAGTCCAAGCGCCTTAATAATATCATCAGCGCTTCCCTGTACTGCCTTCTTTAATGAATCACCGAGGTCGCCTCTTATCTGAGTTCCAACCGCCTCATAAGTTTCATTCATCTTGTCAAACATACTGGCAAATACACGCGCTGGATTTCTTACCATCTCGTCCAATGACTTTCTCGCTGCAAGAACATCTGCGTATGAAACCTGTGCCTCTGCATACATTCCATCAGCCTGCTCATATTCCATAAGCATTGCATTAAGCTCATCTATCGGAGTTGTAAGAATAGAAATGTTATTCTTAACGAGATATACAGACGCATTTGCACTCATAAGAACCCTTGCTGTTACAAGTGTATCATACGCCTTATCTGCTGCCTGCTGTACATCAGATGCCTGATTTCTAACTTCACTATTTCCTGTGCTTACTGATGCTGCACTGTATTCAATTCTGAAGCTTCTTGCATCCATCTCCAGCTTAAGGCTTGCTATTGTAAATGTTTCCCCTTTTGATACCACATTTGCAACATCTGAATACTCTGCCCTGTTAATAGTATCAAGAGCTGTCCTTATATCATCAACTGGCGAACCTGTAACGAGCGTATTCTCTGCCTTGCCTCCAAGCTTCATATTATCAAATATTTTATTAAGCAGTTCCTCTGAATCAGCCTGTATCATATCAATGTCTATCGAATCAAGCTGTGCTTTATATTCAAGATTTTCTTTAGTAACAGGAATCTGTGCGTCTATAAATGCTCTCGCATCTGCAAGTGTCTTATCATTGACCTCAAGTCCTGCCGAAGCAATTATCTTCTCAATTCCCGGTCTTAAGGCTTCAAAATCAGCGTCAGATATTGCATCTGCGCACTTTCCTATTGTAACGCCATCTGCACTGATACTTGATGAGGTTGCCGCCTGTGCCTGATATATTCCAGCAATTGAAGGCTCAATGCCATTAGCAACCATGTAATTCTTCGTATTCTCTGATAATGGCTTTAACTCTTTGCTCTTTTCAAGCGCCCCATTAACCTCAGCAACGCTTTCATCATTGACAGCTATGTCTGCTCCCTGCATACGGCTCTCGATACTTGCCGCCATTGCTGCACTTCCAGTCACACTCTCAATCTTATCCTTAGAAACTGCTGTTCCATAATTAACATAATCATCAGAGTGCATCGCAAGTTCTATCTTAATCTTCTCTACGATATTAACCATATCATGAGGCGTTGCATCTGTAAGATTAAAGCCATCCTCATCTAACTTTACCGCATCAGCACCTGATAACTTCATCATCAAAGCCTTAAGGCTTAACTTTGCATCGGAAGCACTTGCCATTATCTGGCTCTTTACATCATCTGCCTCCTTAAGTAGCCCCTCATATGTATTGTCAGTTGCAGCTGTCACACCCCCAGAAATTACCACTCCTGCAAATGCACCTGCCACACCCTCACTTTTAGCCGTCTTATTCTCTTTATAATTAATTGATGTTCCCTGTGTGGCCACATCTTTATTAAAATTCGCACCTGAAACTGTATATGTCATATTCTGCTGCCTTTCTTATTCACTGTCTGAAACAATCACCCATTGCATTGTCATGTAATAAATATTTCGGCAGATATAGCGGGATAATTGAGAGATTAGTGGCAACAAATAAAAAGGAAGCTGATTCAGAATTAATGAAAATCCAAACCAGCTCCCTTTCTCTATATTATTCTCCTATATCTTCGTAGCCTGAACCTTAGAAACATCACCATTAAACTCATACACAGCTATTCCATACTTATGTAAGTCAATAAGCAATGACTGCGGATATCCATCACAATCTCCCTTAACGGCTGTAAGAGTCTTCTTCTGATCAGCTTCATTATCTCCAAGAACCAGCTTATACTTAGTCTTGAACGGAACTCCTATTCTGAAGCTGTCTCTTTCAACTGGTGTAAAATTAAGTACAAAGAGAAGATTCTTCTTTCCATCCGGACTGATTCTCATAAACGATAAAACGCTATTATCTTTATCATTGGCATTAATCCATCTGAATCCTTCACTGCTGTAATCAGTAGCATACAGACATGGATAATTCTTATTAAGCTTCAGACACTTCTTCGTAAAATCCTTAAGTTCTGTATGACTTTCATCCTCTAACAGATACCAGTCAAGAGCACGCTTCTCACTCCACTCATTCCACTGACCAAATTCCTGTCCCATGAATAAAAGCTTCTTGCCAGGATGTCCGCACATATATGCATATGCCAGCTTAAGATTCTTGAACTTGTCCTCCCTGTCACCAGGCATTTTACCAAGCATAGAACACTTAAGATGTACAACCTCATCATGTGAAAGCACAAGAATAAAATTCTCGCTGTAAGCATACATCAATGAAAATGTCATCTTGCTATGATTAAACTTTCTGAAATATGGATCAAGCTTCATATATTCAAGGAAATCATGCATCCAGCCCATATTCCACTTAAATGTAAAGCCAAGACATTCCCCATTGTCAGGATCACCACTTACCATAGGCCATGCTGTTGACTCCTCAGCTATAGTTATTGCCTGTGGGAATCTCTTCTTTAACATGCTGTTAAAATGCTTTAAAAAGCTGATTGCTTCGAGATTACCGTTGTCACCATATTTGTTAGGAACCCAGTTTCCTTCTGTCCTTCCGTAATCCAGATACAGCATTGAAGCAACAGCATCCACTCTTAAACCATCAATATGGAACTTGTCCACCCAGAACATTCCATTAGCAATAAGGAAGTTAGCCACTTCATTCTTTGAATAATCAAATACCTTCGTTCCCCAGTCAGGATGCTCTCCCTTTCTAGGGTCTGCATACTCATATACACAGCTTCCATCGAAATTAGCAAGTCCATGTGCATCCTTTGGAAAATGTGCCGGTACCCAGTCAAGAATTACACCAATTCCTTTTTCATGCATATAATCTACAAAATACATAAAATCCTTAGGTGTTCCGTATCTTGCTGTAGGTGCATAATAACCAGTCACCTGATATCCCCATGATCCATCATATGGATACTCTGCAATTCCCATAAGTTCAATATGTGTATATCCCATATCTGAAACATATTTTGCAAGCTCAGGTGCCAATTCTCTATATGTATAGAATCCGTCCTCTGTTCCATCATCTTTCTTCTTCCATGAGCCAAGATGACATTCATATATAGAAAGAGGAGCTTTAAGATGATTCTCCGTCTTCTTCTTCTCAACCCATTCAGAATCTTTCCATTCATAACCTGAAAGATCGGCAACTATTGATGCTGTCTCTGGTCTTAACTGTGCCTGATTAGCATATGGATCTGCCTTGTAAAGAGCCTCTCCACTCTGGGAAATAATAAGGAACTTATACATATCCCCTGCTTTAGCTCCCGGTATGAACAAATCATATATTCCACCATCTGAAATCTTCTTCATATCATAACCATATGCATTCCAGTTATTAAACTCACCTATAACATAGACTTCTCTTGCAGCAGGTGCCCACACAGCAAAATACACACCTTCTTTTCCGTCTTTTACTCCAACATGCGCACCCATTTTGTTATATATCTCATAATGAGTTCCCTGTCCAAAAAGATATGCATCCAGTTCTGTGATTGCCAGCTGCTCGTATTTTTGCATATTCTTCATAAAATCCTCCATTATATTATTATTATCCTACACGACACTTATGGGTCCCCTCAGATATCCCACTAATTAATAGTATATTACCACATTAGCAAATTAATTACTACATTTCATTAGCAAAAAAAATGTTCATTTCACATATATTATGTTATACTGTAAATCGCATTGAAATAAATGCTTTATATAAGTTAGAAAGATGAAAAGGAGTATTAAATTCTTATGATATACTATATTGTTAACGAAAGTTTCACTAACATAATAGCATTTGTCAGCATCCTGTTTGCTTTCGCATTTACAATAGCTGCAATTGCTCTTGGCAAGAATCTTCTTCCAAGAGATGCCGGAAGAGCTTATGCCATTAACGGAAGTAAATCAGTTGGAAAGCCAAGAGGCGCCGGCATGATTTTCATTCTTACATTTACAGTCACATGTGCATTATTCGTAAACTTAAGTGCCGAACTTATCATTTATCTTATACTTGTGCTTGCCGCAATGCTCAGCGGATACCTTGATGACAGTGCTTCATCACCATGGGGTAATTTAAAGAAAGGTCTTATTGACCTTGCAATATCGGTTATGGCGGCAGTTACTTACCTGCATTACAACCCTAACACATTTGACCTTGCATTCTTTGGAAAGACAGTAACTCTTAATCCAATCATCTATGCAATACTTATTATTATACTTATATGGGTAAGTATCAATGTTACTAACTGTTCAGATGGTGTTGACGGCTTATGTGGTACACTTTCAGTTGTAACACTTGCTTCAGTGTATGTACTTTTTAAGTCATTTAATATTGAATCAGCTTACAGACACACCGTTCTTATTATGATTGTGTGTATCCTCGGCTACCTGTGGTTCAACGCATCACCAAGCAAGCTTCTTATGGGTGACGCCGGTTCGAGAGCAATAGGAATATTTATAGCATTTACATTCCTCAAGCTCCATGCACCGCTGCTTTATATTCCAATGGCACTTATAATTATTCTCGATGGCGGACTTGGTCTTATCAAGGTTTCATTCATGAGATTTCTTCACATCAACCTAATGAAGAACCTTCGTACACCAATCCACGACCATATGAGAAAGAATAAAGACTGGTCAGATACACAGGTTGTTTTCAGATTCACAATTATCCAGGTAATTCTTGGTCTTGCAGTAATATATGGATTAATGTTCTGATATTAAATATATTAAAATGGCATGTCAGTTGAATTTCTGACATGCCATTATTTCTGTTCTGAGAGTTTCTCAGCCTGACGCCGCCTGCGTCTGTGCTCTCTCTCTTTTATCTGCTTTTCATATATCTTAAGTGCACCCTTTTCATCAGTGTGCTTCATAATTCTGACTGCATAATATCTGCCTTCTTCGGTCTGTTTAACTCTGAAACGCCCCTTTATAAGTCCATGTTCATCACACGTAAACAAGCCGTAATAGCATTTCGAATTAGTAGCAAACCACTTAACCGTTCTTGTCATAGTCCTGCCACATAAAAAACATTTGCAGGAACGTACATTTCTGTCGCTTGCAGCCTTGTCCCTTGTCGCAAATCCCTTTGAAATATACTTCTCATAAGTTCCAAAGTTAAGATATACCTCGTCCTTTCTTAACTCTGGAATTGTAAATGTGTCTATACTACAGAACTTCTTAACTCTGTCAAAATCCAGCTTCTTCATTATCTTGGCTGTGTACCTTGCATCACTCATTGCTGAATGATAATGCTCATCACCCTTGATTCCCTGCTCATCGATTGCAGATTTAAGATTCATGCGTGTCTTGCCATCTGAAAAATTAATACTGTAAAGTTTCTGAAGATCAAGATACAGAAGCGGCTTTGGGAAATTCTCCGGAACATCATAAAACTTCATATTTCGTCTTAATTCAGTAATATCCATGCTTCCCCATGTAACAAATGTATAATCTTCCCCGCACCATTCAAGAAATTCAGTTACACCCGATACGAAATCCGTTCCGTTAGCAAGGTCATTTTCTGTTATCCCTAGTATCTTCTTGACTGTATTCTGCAGCTTTGTATACACCTGTGGCTTAATGGTACACTGCCACTCATCTACAATATCAAGCTTCTCATTAACCTTCGCCGCGCCTATCTGTATAATCTCAAAAGGAAAATGATCCTCAGAAAATTGTTTTCCCTTGGCACTCTGATTCCACTCAAGATCCATAACAATATAATTCATAAACATTTTCCTCTGTTACTTATTCTAATCTCGTGATATCTACATATAAAAGCAAACATATTATAGCGTGTATATGGGCGTATGTCGATAATATTTTATGAAGATATTGCAATAAGCTACGCTCTTGCATCAAATGTATTATCTGCTCCTGCTGCTATATTATCACTTTCTTTGCTCTTTAATGCCTTTCTTTCTGCCGAATAAGCTTCATAATATGTTGTTTTTAAAGCAGAATTAACCTTTGTCTCCGCCTTTGTTTCTTTTGCCTGCCAGCCAACACCGCCTGTATATGTAAGTATCTCTTCTCCGTCTTCATTATATACATGAACTGCTGAACCAAAGCCTTTTCCCTGACACTTTGCCTCATACGGCTCTCCAAATAACATGCACAGCCATCTTTTATCCGCTTCCTGCACTTCTTTCATGACAGATGCATTGCCAGAACCTGTCAGATAGCTGAATTTTCCAATCAAAGCAGCCCTGTCTGGCGCAACCTTGCTTATTTCTGACTTTCTTAAACTCTTAAATTCATTTCCCATATATTCATTGTTCTGTGCATCTTTTTTCGCCATTTCAGCAATTTTATCTTTTAAAGAGTCTGTCAGTTTCCATTTATTCTTTTTAGAAGCCGCAACAACACTGGTATCTGCGCTTCCCATTACATTAGATATATTCATGCCTGCCTCCTGAAACCACATTTTTACAAATGCTTCTTATTATCTGATATCGGCATAATTGTGTATATATTCCATAAGGTCGTTGTAAAATGCCCATTTTCTTTTAATAACTATTGTTTTCTTCTTCTCCCGCTTTTTAAATTCTTTGGTAAGATTGCCAAACTTAAGATACCTGACAGTAACCTTACTGTCCTGATTTTTATTCTGTGTAACATTTACAATAGAGGTTATTTTCCATATGTCTTTATGCCACGGCAGCTTTTCCTTTATATCTGCGCCTGCCTGACGATAATATAACGGGCTGTAAGCCATTTTCTTCCTTACCTCGTCTAATGAAGCATCATAGCTTGAGTAGGTTCTTGTGCAACGCTCAACTATATTGTCCTCTCCATCTATGATAACCCCTCTGTAATACTCACACTGGTAATCTTTGTTCCAGACCTTTTCTACCTGTGGTGTGAATGTTCTTTCTTTTCCCTGCATATTTTCCCCTCCTGAAAGCTGGTCTTTATAATATTAACATATTGTCTTATTAAAACACAGTATACAAATTATTATTGTGTAACTATTGCTATAGATAATAAAATAAGATTGTAAACTCAAATTGAGGAGATGGCAGGCAAATTTAACCGGAATCAGATTAAACAGAATTGCTCTTATTTCAGAAGCTTTAAATTTACTTTTTATTTTATTATCAAAAGCAATCGTAGAAGCTATTTTTAGCGGAGTTACATCTGCTCTTAATACATTATTGATAATAATAGTTGTTCTCTTATTTTTAGTTGGAAGTGCTTTTTTAATCACATATTTGGTTCAGAAAAAATGGGATGTTAGATTCTTATGAGGCTTTTTCAGATATCATGACTGAGATAGAATTTAAACATTGGCAGGAGCGAAAAAAAACAAATATAAATATTTGCAGTTTTAAAAACAGATATGAGAGAAATCCCATATCTGTTTTTTCTTGTATATACAATTAAAAAGCAGCAACGATTAATCGCCACTGCTTATCCCTTCTTAATATAAATGTTCCCACCCAGAGTCGAACTGGGGATTGAGACTTAGGAGGTCCCCGTTATATCCACTTAACTATGAGAACAGCTTGGCTAAACACCAAGAGAGATTTTATCACAAAACATCAGCAAGGTCAATGATACCCTGAGATTAAAAAGAAACTGCCACCCGGCGATTACAATCGCCAGAGTGGCAGCTTCCATAAACACATTTATCGGATTAGTTTAATTATTGTAACTTGAACTTATCAATTGCCTCCTTAAGAGCCTCTGCAATATTATCAAGCTCAACTGTAAATTCGTTAAGGTCGTGCATTGTCTGCTCAACATCAACGGCTGATGCTGTAACCTCTTCAGAGGCTGCGGCAGTCTCAGTTGCTACTGCTGCAACATCTTCCATCTTGCTTACAACATTATTTCTATTAGTATCCATAGCTTCATTGAGCTGTGTAATATTATCAAGACCTTCCTTAAGTCCGTTAACTGAATCAGAAATTGTATTAAACAGTTCCTTAGCATCCTTAATAGAAACATTCTGTTCCTCTATAATACCAACTGACTCATCCATTGTCTGCTCAACCTGCTGTGACTTAATAGTAATCTCATTAACAATTTGTTTAATCTCGTCAGTTGACTGCTGTGACTGTTCAGCAAGCTTTCTTATCTCATCAGCAACTACTGCGAATCCCTTACCGCTCTCTCCTGCTCTTGCTGCCTCAATAGAAGCATTAAGTGATAACAGGTTAGTCTGCTCTGTAATTTCTGTAATGGCATCTGATATGAAATTAATCTTTTCTATACTGCTTACCATCTCAGATACAACTTCTTTAGAAATCTTAGAGTTATCAATTGAACGCTGTCCCTTAGTAATAAGTTCATCAACAATTGTAAGTCCCTTATTACTTAACTTCTGTGTTTCAACAGACATCTCACTGATATCAGTTACATAAGCCTTAGTTTCCTTTAATCTGTCTGCAAGATTTTCTACTTCCTGTGTTGCTGTCTGTGTACTGTCTGCCTGACCTGATGCACCAACTGCAACACTCTGTATAGCCTCTGAAACCTGACCTACAGTCTCTGTAGTAGACTTAGATACTCCTGCAATCTTAGCAGACGCATCTACTATAACTCCACTCTTTTCCTCAACACCCTTAATAAGAACTGCCATGTTCTCAACCATGTTGTTAAAGTTATTCTCAAGGTCTCCAAACTCATTCTTCTTCTTTACATCAATTCTGTCTGTTAAATCACCACTGGCAACATCCTTCATATGGCCAGAAACCTTCTTAATCTCCTTAGTCATAGAAGCTGTAACTGAAAGTGCAATACCAATTCCAATAACAAATGCTATAATACTGAATATAACAGTATTGCTAATCATCTTATTAGTTGTAGCAGATGTTTCTTTAGAACTGATAAAACCAACAAGTGTCCATCCTGTAACAGCATCCTTAGATGTTACTACATGTACCTTTTCACCATTAATGTTTTCATCAAATGAAAATGCTTTATCATAATCATCCTCTGTAAGACCTTTAACTGTACTCCAGCAATTCAGTCCTGATACTGAATCTGTTACATACTTGTTATTATCATTATTAACAAGTATATTACCATCTTCATCTGCAAGGACAACAAATCCTGTATTAAGAAGTCCGATACCCTGTACAAAATCTGTAATCTCAGAAAAATCAATATGCATACCCACAGTACCATAATTCGTTCCGTCTGAATGCTTAATTTCCTGTGAAACAGTAATTATTGTCTTATCAAAATCCTTGCTGTAATATGGCTTTGAAAAATAAGCATAAATGTTGTTTCTTGCCTTAAGACCTTTACAATCTGTGTACCATACTTCCTTAGTTCTGTCTACACCATTCTCAAGACCACCCTTACTAAGTGTCTTACCAGTCTCTGGGTTATATTCTCCCCAACCTGTAATCTCAAGATTAGTATTAGTAGCAAAGAACGCTCTTTCTGCACCATTAGTAACCTTAACTGATGCAATAAGAGAATCTCTTACTGCCTTAACATTATCACTTAATGTTCCCTGATCCTCAAGATGCTTTACTTCATTCTTTCTTGTAAGCAGGTCTACCGGCTGCGACAGAGTCTTAAGATATGTAGTAAACTGATTCTGTGCTTCATTCAAAGTCTGCTCACTTGTTACCTTCATGTTATTTTCCATTGAAGACGAAGTTGTTGTAATTGAACTTACCATAAGCATTACAATAGGAATTGTAATGGCAACAACGAAAAATAAAACAAGCTGAAAGCCTAATTTTCTGAAAAACTTCATAGCTTTCCCTCCTCGTTGATAATTAATAATATTTAGTTGACATTTCCGATTTCTTATATGCCTTGTATTATAATACCACATTTGTAATAATATGTAAATTTCTATATTAAATACAATTTATTATGAAAGCATATATTTAACAACAATATCAGTCAGTAAATCTTACATTTCCCTGAAGCCATATCTGTCCTTTGAATCTGCGGCCTACGGCTGGTTCTCCAAGCAGATGTTCCTTATTAACTGCTGTAGTTATAATAAGACTGTTACATTCAAGAACCATAATATATATCTTCTCACCAGTGTATATATTCTCCTCTTCACGCAGTTCAAGAATCTCTCCTATGACGGAATACTGGTCACATTCTACACCGCATGGCATAAATGTTGAGTCTACTATAGTAAATATATCTTCCTTCATGACACGGTTAGAAAGTTCATTGTATGTATCAATATCTTCAATTGTAAGGCTCTCAATTGCATCCTCATCGCCATTCTTTGCTGCCTGAATAAGATTCTTTCTTGCAATTTCATCCTGTCTGCTTTTCTTAGAATTTCTTTCCTTTCTCACCGGAAGCATAATAATTCCACCAAGCGACAGTCCTGTAAGTGCCACCTTTTTGTTTCTGATTGGTACTTTACCAATTTCGTTCTTTCTGTCAGGATTAAAATCATCCGCATTAAAATCCTTACCACTGTACAGATAATCAAGATAATCCATTACATTCTGAAGATAAAATATAAGCGTTACTCCTGTCTTTAATTCATCACATATAACTGCATAGGATTCCTTGTCAAGATGTCTCTCAATAGTCATCTCCTCATTGTCACTTAAAGCCTTCCCCACAACAAACGGAAAATAGTACTCATATTTAAAAATATTCTTTTCATATCTTCCATACACATACAATCCGGTTGAGTTGCTAAGGCGCAAGATAATAACGCCACGATCTAATTTCTCGTGGCGTATCACAAATCCTTCTTTTATGCTTTCTCTAATTCCTGTTTTTATAAATTTTGCCTCAGCCTCTGATGTCATATTATCAAATCCAAGTGTTCTTATATATAAATTCATAGCTGCTCCAATGCTCTATTCTGTATCTACTATAAACATAGTAAGCTGCTTTAATAAGTTATACTCTACATTTTCAGTATAAGGTGTTCCATCTGCATGCTCTGTCATTCTTATAACAGGTCTGTCTGCAGCTTCCTTATTCTGTCTTATAACTACAGCTTTTTCGCCATCACTTGTGTAAACTGTACAGCCGACAGGGTATGCAGCAACTGAGTCTAAGAATTTTGAAGCAATTGTAGGGTCATATTTTACTCCCGAATGCACTTTGATGTATTCAATAGCTTCATATATCTTCATCTTCTCACTGCCTATGCCACTTATCATACTGTCAAAATCATCACAGATAGAAACAAGCTTAACTTCTGGTTTAAGCCTGTCACCCTTATGCTGGAAAGGATATCCTGAGCCATCAATTCTTTCATGGTGAAAGAGAATAATCTCCTTTGCCACGTCAGGAAGCCATTCCTCGTCCTGCAGTGAGCTGTATCCAAATATAGTATGCTTCTTATATTCAACAGCATCTTTATTAGTCATCTTATTCTCACTAACATTAACATAAGGAACATTAATATATCTGAGTCCTATATCATGAAGTATTGCTCCCATTGCAATATTATGTATCTGTTTATTACTCATTTTAAGCCTTAATGCCATAATTGTTGACAAAGTACATACATTAATACAGTGTGTATACATGTCAGTACTTACATTCCTGATTTCAGTAATATTATTCACAACCTCCGGCTCTGCAATAACTGTATCAAGTATTCTCTGTGCCTCATTAACAATTATCTTAAGTTCTTCATTATGTTTATAAATGTGTTTTTCTAATATTTTTTTTACTATCTGCCTTGAATTATTGGCAGTTTCTTCAAGTCTGTATGGATATTCTTCCTCTTCCCGTGCCGTATCACTATCAGAAGTATTCTCCCTGACAATTCCCTCTTTTTCGTCTTTTATGTATACAGTTCTTACTCCAAGATTAATTGCTCTTTCAATAAGTTCATCTGTCAGAGCAACATCCGCATGAATAAGAACAGTCCCCGAATGCGACAATATAGGAAAAGCTAATATATCGTTTTCTTTAAGATTATCAACACTAACCTGTTTCATAAGCCGCTCCATCCTTAACAAAAGATTTATTAGTCCCCCAGTTACTAGGTAAAAGATAGCATATTTTAATTAATATTACAATGAATATTGACTTATAATTATATTAGTGTTATATTGACATTGTTAAATTATTATCAATCAATATTGCACGAATCAAGTTATGGAGGAAATGTTATGTCAAAGAATTTAACTGAGAATTACCCAATTGTTGACACAGTCGAAGCTCTTGAAGAAAGGCTTGCCGGTGTACGGGAGGCTCAACGCATCTTCGCAACTTATACTCAGGAACAGGTAGATAAGATATTTACTGCTGCTGCACTTGCTGCCAATAAAGCAAGAATTCCTCTTGCCAAGCTTGCAGTTGAAGAAACTGGTATGGGAATTGTAGAAGATAAGGTTATCAAGAATCATTATGCCTCTGAATACATTTATAATGCTTACAGAGATACTAAGACTTGTGGTGTTATTGAAGAGGATAAGGCATATGGAATTAAAAAGGTTGCTGAACCTATTGGAGTTGTTGCAGCCGTAATCCCAACAACTAATCCAACTTCAACAGCTATTTTCAAAACTCTTATTTCACTTAAGACTAGAAATGGTATTATCATAAGCCCACATCCACGAGCTAAGAAATCGACAATTGCAGCAGCTAAGGTTGTTCTTGAAGCTGCTGTTGCAGCAGGTGCCCCTGAGGGAATCATTGGCTGGATAGATGTTCCTTCCCTTGAGCTTACAGATACACTTATGAAGGAAGCAGATATTATCTTAGCTACCGGCGGACCTGGAATGGTTAAAGCTGCTTACTCTTCTGGAAAGCCTGCACTTGGTGTAGGTGCTGGTAATACTCCTGCTATCATCGATGAATCAGCAGATGTAATACTTGCTGTTAACTCAATTATTCATTCTAAGACATTTGACAATGGTATGATATGTGCTTCTGAACAGTCTGTAATTGTTGACAAGAAGGTTTACAAGGCTGTTAAAGAAGAATTTGCATACAGAGGCTGCTACTTCCTTAATAAGAGCGAGACAGAAAAGGTAAGAAAGACTATTATTATCAACGGTGCCCTTAATGCGAAGATTGTTGGTCAGAAAGCCCATACTATTGCTGCTTTAGCAGGCGTTACTGTTCCTGAAGAAACTAAAATTCTTATCGGTGAAGTAACATCTGTAGACCTCTCAGAAGAATTTGCTCATGAAAAGTTATCACCTGTCCTTGCAATGTACAAGGCAGAAGATTTTGAAGATGCTCTTTCAAAAGCTGAACACCTGATTGCAGATGGTGGATTTGGTCATACATCATCTCTTTATATTAATGTTGAAACACAGGCAGACAAGATTGCTGAATTCTCTGAAAGAATGAAGACATGCCGCTGCCTTATCAATACACCTTCATCTCACGGTGGAATCGGTGACCTCTACAACTTTAAGATGGCTCCTTCTCTTACACTTGGATGCGGCTCTTGGGGCGGAAACTCAGTATCTGAGAACGTTGGAGTAAAGCATCTGCTTAATGTAAAAACTGTCGCTGAGAGGAGAGAGAATATGCTTTGGTTTAGAGCACCTGAGAAGGTTTACTTTAAGAAGGGCTGCTTACCTGTTGCCCTTGATGAACTTGGAACTGTAATGGGTAAGAAGAAAGCATTTATCGTTACTGACCAGTTCCTTTATAAGAATGGTTATACCAAATGTGTCACAGATAAGTTAGATTCTTTAGGAATCATGCATACTACTTTCTATAATGTAGCACCAGATCCAACACTTGCATGTGCTAAAGAAGGTACAGCAGCTATGAGACTTTTCGAACCTGATGTAATCATCGCAATTGGTGGTGGTTCTGCAATGGATGCTGCCAAGATTATGTGGGTTATGTATGAACATCCTGAGGCAGACTTCCTTGATATGGCTATGCGTTTCATGGATATCAGAAAGAGAATATACACATTCCCTAAGATGGGCGAGAAAGCTTACTTTGTCGCTATCTCAACATCTTCTGGAACAGGTTCAGAGGTAACTCCTTTTGCAGTTATTACTGATGAAACAACTGGTCAGAAATATCCACTTGCTGACTACGAATTACTTCCTAAGATGGCTATTATCGATGCTGACATGCATATGAATCAGCCTAAGGGACTTACAGCAGCTTCTGGTATTGATGCACTTACACATGCACTTGAAGCATACGCTTCCATTATGGCAACAGAATATACAGATGGTCTTGCATTACAGGCTATGAAGAATATATTTGAATATCTTCCAGCAGCTTATGAATTAGGTGCACATGATGCAGTTGCAAGAGAAAAGATGGCAACAGCTTCTACTATGGCTGGTATGGCTTTTGCTAATGCTTTCCTTGGAGTGTGCCACTCACTTGCACATAAACTGGGTGCATATCACCACCTTCCACACGGAATTGCTAATGCCCTTCTTATCACTGATGTAATGAGATTCAATGCTGCAGAGGTTCCAACAAAAATGGGAACATTCTCACAGTACCAGTATCCACATTGCAAAGCACGTTATGTAGAATGTGCTGACTTCCTTGGAATTCAGGGTAAAGATGATGATGAGAAATTTGAAAACCTCATCAAGGCTATTGAAGAATTAAAGGCAAAGGTAGGAATTAAGAAAACTATTGCAGATTATGGTGTTAAAGAGGAAGACTTCCTTGCAACTCTTGATGAGATGACAGAAGCTGCATTTGATGACCAGTGTACTGGTGCTAACCCAAGATATCCTCTTATGAGTGAAATGAAAGCCATGTACTTAAAGGCTTACTATGGTAAATAATCATCATTATTATTTTAAGAAAGGAAGACATGTCATATGAAAAAATATTTAGCAAAATCTAAGTTAAAATCAGTATATGTAGAGAATGGCAAAGCTACTAAGGTCTTTGCCAAGACCTACAACAAATCAGATGTTTTATATGAAGCTCTTAATACTTCTAGAGTTGAAGACGCAGGCGTTAATATTCCAAAGCTTTTAGAGGTTGCTGTTACTGACGGTAAATGGTCTATCACAAGTGAATATGTTGAAGGTCCTACTCTTACACAATTAATTGAAAAATACCCTGACAAGGCTGATGATTATATTAAGAAAATGGTTGAATACCAGATATCTTTCCAGAAGAAGTCTAACCCACTTCTTCTGGTATTAAAGGATAAAATGAACCGCCAGATTAACTCTATTGAAGAACTTGATAACAGCGTTAAGTATGAACTTCTTACAAGACTTAATTCCATGAAGAATCATACTAAGCTTTGTCACGGAGATTATTGTCCTGATAATATTATTGTTACTGCTGATGCCAAGGGAAATATCAAAGAAATCACAGCAGTTGACTGGGTACATGCTACACAGGGTAATGCATCTGCCGATATTGCGAATACATTTTTACTTCTCAAATTACAGTTTGGTGACAAGAGTGATATTCCTGAAAAGTACATAAGTGCTTTCTGTGAATTAACTAACACAAAACGTTCATATGTTAATGAATGGCTTCCATTAGTTGCAGCAGCAAGACTTACTAAGAATAAAGAAGAAGAAAAAGAACTTCTTAATCAGTGGATTAATGTTGTAGATTTCCAGTAAAAGTTTTCCACATACCAATATAAACAAAGTTTTCCACATTAAAATCTGTCTCTTATACACATCTCCGAGCCCACGAGACACTGAGCGATC